>Ga0209671_1009840_pt1 | contig 10030 bp, 5 predicted proteins | sample WorMetHERISLAND2_2_FD_187401 | JGI IMG/M metagenome (GOLD analysis project Ga0209671, IMG submission 187401) | Marine gutless worms symbiont microbial communities from Max Planck institute for Marine Microbiology, Germany - Olavius geniculatus... | ecosystem: Host-associated > Annelida >... | reverse complement strand
GTTTATACACTTGTTAACGGCAACATTTAAGGACTTGCACATCGAAAACAGCAAAAATTACAAAAGGTGATATTATTCAGCAGCACATTGATACACAGTTTTGTACATTTATATTAAATAACGGTGTTAACTAACAAAATACACTCGTTACACTGTACAGCAATCGTATCCAAAAATGAACTGCGTAAGTAGGTGTAAGTAGGGATATGTTGAAACGTCTGCAACGTTCGTACAAGCAACGCACGCAACACAACCGATGCCACAAAATCTAGTCCAGAGCTACTGGAGGAGGATGTAGATATGTTCAAATGAACCATCCTATATCAGCTGGAAAATAACCTTGCACAAAAATAGCCAAAAACGTCACCACAAATGAGAACTTTAAGCTCAGAAATCCATTTGCGGCTGCAGCACCGCTAGCAATGGAGTGCTGCTTTGTGGCTCCAAGGTAAAGTATGAAAAATCTTGTTACAGACCTAAAATGCAACCGACACAACGCAAAGAACAGACAATGCTTCTATCCTTGCAGTTGCATTTGCTGCATTCTTGTTTGCGTACTTTTCTTGCGTCACCCGCTGTGTCGAAAAAAATGCACCTGGGCCTAGCAATGCGTTGGTGGAAACTACACTGTCTAAACAAACCAGAAAAAATCACTGTTGTAAACACCCAAACTACGATTTAGGTAGTGTAGCAAAGGTGAGGTGGGCAAAACTAGAGTCATTCGTGTCAAATTTCTTCATACTGCCGTGTGCCAAAATTATTGAAATTGGCCAACGTTTCACGGAGTTATTCAAAAAAAATAAAAGTGGCATGTTTCTTTGGGACACGGTGTATACAAAGCTATTCTTGGATCTCCGTAGTTAATCAGAGGAAGAGTGAGCGCGCCTCAATGATCATGAACTCGACAAGCTGGCCCTGATGTACGATGCTCACGGCGAGGTTATTCTCCGAGGTAGTCGACGTCATCAATGTCGGACCGAACACGATCGCCAGGTTTTGAGGCTGCATCCGGTTCTCCGCGCTGCGCTGAATCACTCTGCAACAAATACGATACGATAGTCAAGGATTTCGAAGGCGGCGTATAGGTCTTCACGGAAAACCCATCGCAGAGCTACAGAGCGTCACCTGCCATATGGGATCACACAGTGTTACCTGCCACACAACACAGGTGAACTTGCCCCACCTTAATCCCAGACAAAGAGGCCGATACTCGATTTACCTAGCTTGCAGGGATGGAAGGCTGGGTTGGCTTTGGTAGTGATTTTATACCAAGATGGTTTACCTGTCCGCAAATAGTCACCCATCCAAGTAGTGGACTTGAAAGTGACCCAACCGATTCTCCTGGCTGTGCTGAATCATTCTGTAAAGCCCAAATTCCACTACGCCGACTTTCACCAAGACTTCCCTGCGGGGAAAGACGTGGACACAAATCACGAAAGTCGTGGACACAAACCATCTTGACATGTCGAGATGTTTGCGACAAAGTCCGTGACAAGTCCGCGACAAACCCGTTTGTGTCGCTCTAATGGAATGTGGTCCGTTACAATGCACAGGGAAAGTCAGCAACAAAGTCCGGGACAAGTTCCTGACAAAGTCGCGGACTTGTCGCGAACACAAATCGCGAAAGTGTCGCGGACTTTTATGATTTGCATTTGCAACAAGTCTGCGACTTTGTCGCGAACTTGTCGCGAACTTTGTCGCAAAGTCAGCGTAATAAAATTTGGGTTTAATGGGAGCAATAAATGTTAAAGATGTATATACAAAGCGACAGTAATTAACAAACCGAACTGTTAAGTACAATTTGCCAAAAAAACTTAACTAAACTGCCAGTTTGTTTGTTTCGTACAGTCTGTACACATAACTGAACTGCAATGACATAGTTCAGTTCAGTTCAGTTCTGTTGCTTTGCACACACCAGAAAAAGTTGAAAATGTGTTTTTTTATAAAAAGATATAAAAAACCAATACAACTATGCTCCATAGTGTACAAAAACAAACTGTGCACTGCTCACTGTCTCGTCACGATTTCATTATATTTAACACGAAAATCATACAAAAGTCACAAAAGAATTAAAATAATCACAATTTTCTTTACATAGAAAAATTTTCATTGGTCAATAACCACAAGGACAGAATGCATCTACGGAGAAGTGCAACAAAAGGATAAAAGTAATTTGGCAAAAAGTGAAATCGCTGCTCGTTTGTATTCACTAGGTAAAACCACAGGTTTGACAGTTTGGCCTTTGCAACTGCTTACTTGACTGGGGGGTGGGGGGTTTAACCCCCAAATCTCCTTTTCCTCTGGGGTTCAGAAACCCTCATCTAACACAATGTGTAACACAACCATACAAATAGCATCATCTAAATCAGTCGAATGACTTATGCTGCGGGCAAGAATGTGTGGAGAATCTTAACAAAGATGTCATCACATCGTGCATGTTGCTGATTGGACAATCAACTGCTTGTTGCCCGCTGTTGCAGACAGACGACAAGACAGACAGACCACGCTATGGAGAAATGTGTCAGAATGGTGGCGTAGCATAGTGGTTAGAACGTCGGTCTTGGCCGGCGAACTTTCCCTATCCTGCGCTAGACGGATGGATGGCTGCTTGACCACTTTGTGGGTACGGCGTCCACTATCAGTCAACCAACAAGGCCAACTCAGCCTGCCATCCCTCCGGGGTCGGTAAAATGAGTAGTAACACATTTACATGGGGTACGGAAGGTGGGGACCTTGGTACAGCTGACTGGGGTTGCGTAGCTGGCCGCTTCGCCAGCCTGTGTTTGCAGGCTGCACACGGTGGCCGTGTGGTCGGCGGCCTCTGGTTAGTGACAAAAGTGCATTAGAGGCGTGTACGCGACGATGCGCTATACAAATTGACGACCTTTACCTTTACCTTTTACCTTTAATAGGCAGAATCTCTTGCGTTGAAAGAGTGATTCTACCTAAAAAAAGCAACAAACTAGCTAGCGCACCTCGTCAGGTGTGACAACAGGTATTTCAGCGTCTGCAGATTTGGCACTGGCAGCTGCTGCAGTAAAGTCTGCATCTCTCGGATTTTTGACGACCGTTCTGGCAATGCTGAAACAACATTCAGTGTAATAAATTTCAACAGCAATGTACGCCTAACTAGCACACGAATGAACATGATAAACATAATGAATTAATGAAAAAGTGGCACATGTGAATTTTGTTTTCTTGTTATGATTTTCCGAAGTCTTATTTTTCCTAAGTTTGACTTGAGAAAATCTGTAAAAACAAAATCTGTAAATATGCCTGCAGATTAGCGAACACAATATTCGCTTGTTCTCAGCTAAAATTAAAGATGTGCCTCTTAAAAGAACTGTAACAAAAAGCCCAGCTGTTGCTAAGATGGCTGAGCGTACTGTCTAGCAATTTGTGAGACGCTGTCGCTGTTTGGCGAGGAAGGGAAGAGTCGGCAATGGAGGGATTACATAGGGCATTGGTAGATGTCTACAGAATGTTAATAGTAAGTAAGTAAGTAAGTAAATGATTTATAAAGCGCCAAAGTCTCAGAAAGAATCAGGGCGCATAGGATGATGGACGCTAGGTGGCAGAAAAGGCTGACTGAAAGTAGTGGGTCTTTAAGTGACGTCTGAAGGTAGCCAAGGTTTGACATTGACGAATTTGAGGAGTTAAGGAGTTCCAAATTTTGGGTGCAGAGACACGAAAGGAACAAGAACCAAAGGATAAGTTATGCCGTGGAATTGCAAGTAACTGACTGGTAGATAATACACTTTGGCCATAATGTGCTATGCAAATTTGGGGATAGGGGTAGGAAGCCATATTTTTTGGAGAACAGATGTCCGTAGGGAGTCAGTGACGGTACGGTTGAATGGGGCATTGATAAGTTCCAAGAGGCTGTAAACAGTAACCATGCCGCTAAGTGAAGCAGTTTGGTCATAATTTGCAATGCAAGTAGTTAGGGGTGCAGTCAGTATTTCCCCCATTTGAGGAAATGGGGAGTCGAGGATCCAAACTGATACAACAGGATAGTGGTCAGACAACCCTATTTGCGTATTCAAACAGTTTTCCGATAATATGTAACATCTAGCCACAATACATGCATTACAGACAACGGAGAGACAGACAACATACATAAGCTGGTGGCGTAGTTGGTAACACGTTTCGGCTGAAACAAAGTTACTCTACGCCGGGCCCGGTTAGTACTGCAATGGGTGACTGCCTGCAGGCAGGTAAACCATCTCGGTGCGAAGCCTGCCAGCTAGGTCGACTCAGCCTTCTACTCTCCATGGGACAGTAAAATGAGTAGTAACACGTAAGATGGGGACCTTGGTACAGCTGACTGGGGTTGCCTAGCCGGCCGCTGTGCCAGCCTGTGTCTGCAGGCTGCACATGGTGGCCGTGCGGCAGGTGGCTCTGATTAGTGACGAAAGCGTATTAGAGGCGTGCACATGCTCGCAACTATGCGCTATACAAATTGACGACCTTTACCCTTACCTCTACCTTTATAAGCATGTAATTGACTGTTGGTATGGTCGACCAAAAGGAAAGTAGATCAGCAGTAAACAAATAACATGCAAAACATACAATTAATTCCATATACCACGCTTTTCACAATGTGCACCAGTGCTTCATACAGGAGCTTACCGTTTGCTTTCAAGAACTTATCGCAGAACTCATTTGAGATGACCGGTTCAGTTAGTTCGCGTAGGAACAGCTTGAGGACGCTAGTGATCACGTGGATGTCCCACTGCGGTGAGTTCAAGTCATACAGCTCATCTGAGACAAAACAGCATCAAAATCTCACTAGGTTAAAGGTGTCAACGGCACTGGGGCTCGTACACTTTTGCACCTAACAGTGATAGACTATCGCAGTAACTTCCTAGGGTTAGGGTTAGCCCAAACCCTAACCCTATCATTGTTAGGTGCGAAAGTGTATGAGCCCCTAGCAACTTACTTAGAGCTGATTGTATGAATGCCAATCAAGAGCTAAGTCTCGCCAATTTAAGTGGACTCGATGAAAAATTATTGTACGACACCAACCATAGATCAGCTCAATTCTAAGCAAAACCTTAGTGCTGAATTTCCCTGCTCAAATCTCCACTCAACTTTTGAATAGTGGGCGAATATATCTTCTTTGTTCAGCAATAATTCGAAAGTAAAACGACAAATTACAAGTCAAGAAGATATCCACTCAAAGAAACGCCTTACAATTGATCAACTTACCACAATGTTTACTAGCAGTTTTTGCAGCAAATTTGATTATATGTGTATCAGGAATATAGGCTGACTTGTGCTTTTGTTCACACATGCCGTCATCAATGACGAATCAGAATCGTTGTTATTTGCTTCTGGTAAGTAAGTAAGATCAATTTTGTTTCATGCAATGAAGTTCGCTTGACTGAGGATTAGTAAGCTGAGTAGAATCAACGATTTGAGATATTAGTGGTGTTCATACAATCGACCCTTAGACTATAAAAATTACCAATTATTATTTTTAATATTGTTATTATTATTACCGTGAAATTGTACACAAGCCAGAAAAGTATGCGTAAAAAGACAAAGAGAACCATGCCCAGACAAGTAGCCAGAATTACAGAGAGCTAAACAAGCTTCTTGTTACAATAAGCACACTACATGGTGAGTGAAGTTATTCAAGTGACTCCAGTTTAACTGATTGTGGCCCGCCATAGCCAGGGGCTGCCACAGCCAGGGGCCGCCATAGCCAGGGGCTGCCATAGCTAGGGGCCGCCATAGCCAGGGGCCACCATAGTTGGGGTTACGGTTAGGGTTAGGACCCCACTAGCCTAATCCTAACCCTAACCCTAGTAGCCTATAGGAAAGTGTGGCGGAGCTAGCCATTCGTACCATCAATTGTGGGATTGTGGCTATGGCGGCCCTTGGCTATGGCGGGCCGTCGCCGTTTAACTTGTTGTTTAAAACAATTCATGAACTAAAACATGCCTTCCTAATTGCAAATATTGAATAAACATTCCACACTATCAAATGTGATGTACTGCACATTCAAGTGTGTTAGAGATGTTAAATCTGCTCAAATCTTTTAGGCAGAACAGCCGATTAGCGACACCAACTTTGATCAACCATGGAGCGTAGTTTCTGCACGGAAGCCATGTTGCCGTTGACTCGATAAATGCCGTCAACGCTCAAACCTAGCAGCAACAATGACAAATTCAACATTATTCGCTACCAACTCACACAATTACCATTCGAACAGCAGCCTCTGACAACACTTTCTGATGACACCTCAAAACTCATCCATTCTCGGAAAACACCGCCATTGACTTACTGCTACCAGCCGTGCCTACAATTCGAACTTCTGTTTCGACATATGGCGCTCCACAAATGCAGATTACTTACTTACTTACTTACTTGCAGTAACCACTAGACACATCTTTATCCAGCAGAGGAAATCAAGGCAGCCTGTATGTAACAGCTAGACTGTAGTCCGTCTTTGGTCCTGGCCTAACCAAATTAAGAATAAGTAGGCTCTTCTGTTGGTTTCTGGGGTCTGCACGGCTGGGGTTAAAGTGAAGTGTCAGGTAACAATGTGTGATCCCATATGGCAGGTGATGCTCCATGGCTCTGAAATAGTTTTCCTGTCAGAGCTGCAGATAAATGATTACAAACTAAGTTACATTAATATCGATGCTAGCGTTAACTGCTTTATGCCATGGTGTCAGTGTTTCAGTGCTTCACATTCTATCTGTACACTGCTTACATTAATTCCAATACTACATCGTCTATTAAAAAATACAAAATATTCAGCAGTGATGCCAGAAGAGCAGAATTCTGTACCCCGGTTCTCCACGGCAAGAACGCACTCTTGAATGAAGCGAGGTACAGTCAGACCATCTTGTTCACAAAGATCCGACAGAGATGAGCCAAAGCCAAACACGATGACATCTGTTGCACTCGATGTGGTCGGAGTTGAGCGGGAAACTTTCGTGATGACCCCAAACGCTTTGGAAGCATCGATATCTAAACAATACAAGAAAATTTTACCGACATCGGACAATGCAAACGCGAAGTACACGCAACACATTTTGCTCGATGCAAGACTACACAACTGTCTTGCTTGAGCCATAGCAGAGTGCTCACAATATGCCACGGAGGATGGTGTGGCAACATAACTGCAAAAAGGCCACATTAGTGTGCTTGCGGAAGAGCCACTTTTAGTACCGACAAGCCACTTGGTGAACTAAACAGACTGATCCACCCCATAGGCTCCAGGAACTGCCTGTACCCGTTTGCCATGCTAAAAATGAAAAATGTTTTTGAACATTTGCCCCTTATCGCTCGTTAAGTTTAGGGGGCTAAAATTTTGCCGAAATATGTCCCCTTGGAGGTGCTTTGGGAAAAAATTCAGTGCCCCAGCTCCCCTGATTGGCAGATATGGGGGGCCAAAGAAAAATTTCCCCCTCATGCCCCCTTAAAACCCCGTCGATGTATTCGCCCAAAATTTAACTTATGGCTGATGATGCTCCCTACAAACGCTGAAAATTTGGTGCACGGACAAGCCATAGCTTTCTGGCTAGAGACAAAAATGTTGCTTGAGTGAATGCCGGAATATAGCTTTAGCTGTTTCCATAAGACAAATATCGAGCTCTGCGTTAATCTTTCACAAATAAACTCAGTGTTTACCATTGTTATATACACTAACTGAGTCACCAGCCATTGTAGCAGGGAAAGCGGCTCCCTCAATTAAAAAATTACCACGTTGAAAAATTTTATTTATTTTATTTTATTTATCTTCAGTAGCAGAGTCGAAGCCCATGAACACAGGAAACACAATTATAACACAAGCACAAAGACTAAGAAAAAAAACCGAAACAAACTATTACGCCAACTTTTAAAAACTGGTGATTTAGAAAACAAGTCCGATGACAAAACAGCATTGACAAGCGAATTGTCACTAATTTGCAATGAACGCCATAGTGAGAAAGTCTGTTTCCTCATATTTTTGCGGTAATGATGAAACAGATCAAATGCTGCGCTCGGCTCTAAAACGGCTATCAGCAGCCACCGAATCTGGCCGGATTGGCTGCACCTGCGCCATTCAGGTGTAATGACGAAGGTACAACACGTAACGGATTATATCACCGTCTATGTAACAAGAGGGTGCGGCCGTTGAGGGGCCGCCCGTTATGGGGCCGTCCTTGCAGTTGAGTACATGCGTGCTGTTTTGGGGCTTTCTAGGTCTGTTTGTTCCTGCGAGGGCACGAAACCGAGGTCTAGTTCAGTCAGTAGTCAGGCGAATGCAACACTTAGTCGTAACAATGTGACATTACTGGCTTTGTTAGACATTTTTCGGCGCAAAGTAAGCGACTGGCTGAGAATTTTTTTGCAAACTGTGCAATTAGAGGGGGTAGGGAAAATCTGCGACATCCAGCCGATATGGCGGTGGCGTGCCAGCGCGAGATAGTGGCGCCATCTGGTGAGTACAAGTAAGACACTATAAGCTTAGGAGCTACGCGACTGGCGCCATCTGGTGAATGATTATGTTTTACTGGGCCTTCTGTGAAACTAGCCAAAAGCCGTACGGATGAGATCTATGGATGATAGCCGCCGTGACCTTGACCTCTGACCCCTTGACCTTGAAATTGGTCCATGGGGTGCTGGTGTCCCAGGGATCCTTCCTACCAAGTTTGGTATTCGTAGGCCTTTTTGTTTTTCCTTTAGGCGGAGGCACGGGACAACAGACGGACAGGATCAACACATGATGGGGCCTCCTTCTAGGAAGGACGGCCCCATAATAAAGACAGGTAGAGCCTAGGTAAACAGAAAGTGCGACAAACCACATGGGCGACAATGAGATAAACCTGCCACGTTATATTAACGAACTGACACACAAACTAGAATCGCCACACTGCGAAATAACTCAAAACACTCAAAATACAATATATGTGAAAAGGAAGGCCTAGACCGACCGTGACAGTGATCCCATATGGCAGTAGGCAGGTAACGCCCCATAGCTCTGGGGGTGCTTTTCCATAAAGAACCATATACGACCTTTAACCTTGTGCCCCAGTTTCGATGGGCTTCTTGCCAGTATCATGCACTGTACAAATTCACTGACAGCGACCAGCATCAGAGCACTGTACCTCCAGCATTTAGGGCCCAACTGAATTCACAAAGATAAAATGCAATTTACACCGTCATTCTTTTGTGGAAAAAGCAAAGTACATGGATGGTAAAAACGGCCTGAAATCATACTATAACGCGCGGAACGTCTGTTTGTCTGTCAGGCCCATCTAGCGCCTTCCCTGTTGCACAGTCACGGACCCCGACCGCGGCATTTGAGTCCTTGGGCCTTGGGTACGTCCCACCCATCTTGCCCCCACCTGCCCCCACGGGCAGCTTGAGGGGGCGGGGGTTGAGTTACCAGGTCTTCTTACCCCGCTGATTCTGTCAAGTTCGTCAGTATAGTGCTCAGCTTTGTGGCGACATCTGGTGAATGGCGGCCACTTAAAGGTCCCAGCCTAAGGCCAGCCATGAATTTCGTAGTCTCTGCGACTAAAAATCGACTGATTGACCTGAAATCCAGAAAAAAATACAAAAATTATAAAATCGCACACGATTCCACATACATTTCCAATTACGTGGAAACGTGCCAGTGACACGGACCATCTCACGTCTGTGTAAGTGCGAATCAGGTTCGGCCTTACTTATGCTGACACTGTTCGTAAAGTGTACCTTGCTTAGTGTGCGGAGGAAAAGCAGAAGAATCATCTTTAACAGCAGCCATGTCATCTCTTTCACTAGCCAAAGCCTGCAGATATATCAACAAAGGTAAAAAAGGTAAAGGTCGTCAATTTGTATAGCGCATTGTCACAAACATGCCTCTAATGCGCTTTTGTCACTAACCAGAGCCGCCTGTCTCGCGGCCACCGTGTGCAGCCTGCAGACACAGGCTGGCGCAGCGGCCGACCAGGCAACCCCAGTCAGCTGTACCAAGGTCCCCACCTTCCGTAACCCATGTAAATGAGTTACTACTCATTTTACTGTCCCACAGAGGGTAGAAGGC
>Ga0209671_1009839_pt1 | contig 10030 bp, 9 predicted proteins | sample WorMetHERISLAND2_2_FD_187401 | JGI IMG/M metagenome (GOLD analysis project Ga0209671, IMG submission 187401) | Marine gutless worms symbiont microbial communities from Max Planck institute for Marine Microbiology, Germany - Olavius geniculatus... | ecosystem: Host-associated > Annelida >... | reverse complement strand
CCCCCCTTGGAGGGATTTGCATAAAATTTTGCATGACGGGTCCCCTCGCCGACGTGATCAACCGTGCCAAATTTTATCTCAATCGGGTCAGGGGTTTTGATTCTGTGGGGGGTCGAATTTTTGGCTTTCCCATAAGAAAGAGAAGTCGCCGTTAACACAGGGCTTGAACTACCGTTTAGCCTGTGATAAGTGAACATTTATATAGCGCACTATCATTTCGAAGAAATCTCTAGTGCGCTGAATGCGTTATCAGTACATCAGAAACAAAAATTATTTAAGGAAACGTTTGAAAGTGTCCAGATTGAGTGTGTGATCATTCAGGTACGTCGGGAGACTAAGACTACAAGAACACGTAACAATAAGCTTAAACAGTGAAGTCACGTAATAGTAGTCAGCGCAATGAGACGTTCTTAGTCATGTCTGTAAGACCGGAAAACTTGCAACGACGGCGATGACCGGACTGACTCCGGCAAACTGTTCCAGACCGATGTTATGTAATAAAACAGAAAATATCACAGTTTTGGGGTAATTCGTTCACAAATTTCGATTATCGTAGCCAGAGTAGTGTCTAAAGTGGTCGTTCCACACACGATACAACGTCAGAAAATTGAGGACATCAGAAAGAAGATTGGGTAACTGGCGACAGATAAAGCCTTAGCCTTGGTAGTCTTGGCCTTGGCTTTGGCCTTGTACCAGGTGGCCTTGTTAACACCCCTGGTATGTATAGACCTAGATTTCATCGAGTGTTGACTCACTGCCTGCGGGCGGGACGACCTCGTCTAAAAGCTTCGGACTGGTGCGCTTCCAGATCTTTCTGATCACAGCCCGCAGTTCCTCGTTCACGTCGTCAATGTTGCCTACACAACCACGCACGCGTGCACGAACACTGTATTGTAGTGTAGGCCTGTATAAACTACGCATAGGCTGCCTATGCATTAACCAATAATTAGCTGCAGCTTTCACAGAACTAACATAAAGGAACGTACAGAGCGACGTAACTGAACTGAACTGACGCGGTTTAGTTTTTGACGAACTGACCAATGGGCAAGCAGTGATGCATTGCAGTAGGCAACGTCTAATGGCGTCGGCGACTACGCTCATGTTCGCGGCAACCAGTGGCCTATGACCAGGGCCGTCTTTTGCCAGTGCGGGGCCCTTGGCATTGACTTACCCGCGGGGCCCCTAAAACCACATAATGACCCGTGACCACGCTACACGAAAAATTGTAAGATAGGTCTAAGTACATTGTAAGGTAGGTCTTTATCTGCTGTAGGTTTTAGAGGTACAATTTCGCAACCCTATAGATTTCTGCTCCCCCAACACTTTTTACACCTTTCAACTGAGTTCAAATTGTGACAATAATTTATCCCCTAACGCGATGAAAATTGGTTAGATTGATCGATCCATCCATCGTCCGTTGCAGCGATCACCGCCCTTTTGAGGCGCGAGGTCTCTTTAAGATGCGGGGTTCTTGGCACGTGCCAAGGTGCCACCCGCCTAAAGACGGACCAACGCCCCGCTTGCCTATTGGTTACTTCGTCATTGCCCATTGGTCAGTTTGTCAAAAACTAAACCATGTCAGTTCAGTTCGGCTCAGTTTAGTTACCGGTAGGTCGCTCTGTACGCGCTTTTGATATTGACAGAATAATTCACAAGAACTGCTGACCGTCGGTTTTGATGTGGAGCGACGTTCTGACGAGTGCAAAAAGTGTCGCGTTAAACATAACCGTTCCGTCGCTGTTGAGAGGCATATTCATGGACACCAGCCGCTGCATAGCACAATAGCAACATACGTCATCACTGCCGAAACATCGGTTTGAAAACAACCTAGGTTTTTACTCTTTTAAAAACCTAAACACCTGAGAAATTCAAATTTTAGGTACTTGAGATTTGTGTTTAGTGTGCATTATAATCTAATCACATAATGTGCAACTTAAATTAGAGATTATGATTAATTTCTGAGTTCTGCTGTAATAAATTTATACAAAAAGATGTGACACGGAGAAAGACATATAGGATGGCTTTCCGGGGTCGCAATATTGTGTCCGATTGTTTTTCGTACACTAGTCCACCCCCCCTTTACAAACAAAAACTTATAAACAAAAAAAAACTTTTTCCCAAAATTTTTCCCACTCCCTATGTACTTTTTTACTTTTTTATACACACGTGGGTTGTGTTTGAAAAGCAGACGACAACACGACAAGCAGAAAAACTAAATAGAGCGCGAGTTAGCGCGTACCTTGCAGGCGACGCGGTGTGGGCAGAGTTTACCGAAGCCGAGCGGCGGAGATATTCGACGCAACAGAGTAACGACATCAAGGTGTTTGATGCGACCCCTAGCGAACGCACGCAACAACAAGATATCTACTCGCAAACTGAAACAACTACCGTGAGTCACTTCAGTTTTGTAACAGCATTTTTGTTCACACAAAGTCTTCTAACAGAAGTTATGACGGCTGCGCTGATGCGTAGTAGCTCCGAGTAAACATCACTGTCTTCAGCTGGCTGATGAAACGTCCAATGGTCAGTGACGTGTTCTTGAGCTCCGGCGGCAAACTGTTTCACACTGATGGGCCAGCAACCGAGATACTTTCTGCCCCGAAGGCCAGAGTAATGTATGAGGATTTAAGATTACAGCTTCATCGCGTCCAAATCCGACCTTAAAAAATTCGACAACAAGCCTAATGCCGATGGCACTCAGTACGGAAAACGCCGAACCGGTGCCGGTTTTCTGGAGCCGATTTCATGTTCAGCGCCGGTTTCTGGACCGTGCGTCATTGGCATAACAATACTATCGACGTTACAACAATTACTGCTTTATTTTGTGTCAACTGCACTAGAAAAGCAGTTGTTGTTTTGCAAAAACATGATGTTTTCAAACGGCTTATGGCCTTAAGGCGCGTACTAAATTTAACTTAACTGCCGAACTAAGCTATTTCATTCAAGTTCAGTTCAGTTCAGTCTCTCTGTACGCCCCTTTTCGCGTTGTGCTCGAGCATTTGATATTCGATATAATTCGGCCGAAATGCGAGTATCAGTATACTGGGTGTGCCAAAAAAGTAAGCAATTGTAATTTGTCCATATCTTCGCTAAACACTGCCTAATTTTGCACACCACACCCAAAATTTTTAGAGACATAATAAGTGTGGTGCGGATGCCACTGAGTAGCAGATTTCTTACACAGTCTACTGGTGAAAAAAAGTTACGAAACCACCCTGTAATCGGTCAGCGCAGCTGCGAAGCTCTAATGTGATAAACATACTTCGCTTCTGGGTCATATTCGGACCAAAGTCGAACAAACTCTTCGAGGTGGTGGGGACCGAGTATCGACCAGTCGCGAGTCAAGTAGTCGAAGTTGTCCATTATGACCGCCACGAACAAGTTGATTATCTGAAACCGAAACGCAACGAACGTACAGTTCTAAACTGTTCACCGTAAAGTTGCAATTATAATGGACGACTGGACGTCCTCCCAGCGCCTCTAAAGCTATACGGCGCTATGCAAATCAATACTAGAGATACCGGGGGTTAGCAAACGCAAAACGATAAAAGCAACGTCTGGAGTGACTGTTGCACAGATATGGTCCGCGGGCAGTGCTTAGCCTTGAGGAAGACTTGACGATCTAGTTTAACATGTATTTTTTATTTCATATAGGGGGCCTACACCAGTGCTTCACCGGAATAAACAAAGTTAATGTTTCGCTGATAAAAATAGATTTGTAGCACTGCAGCCAAGCACATATACGCTGCTAGAAAAGATGTGTCTCGAGAGTTTCTGGTAGCCTATATGTGGTTGACGGCATTAGAGTATTTGTTACGTTATGCGTTAAATAAATTTTGATTATTTTATGTCTTACATACTAACTTTTACTTACAAGCAGGGATTAGGATTGAGTAATGAGCATTACGCATAAAAATTGCATGCAGAACATTTCAACAGAGCACTGCTAAGTACTATAACAGCTTCTGAAAGACGAGGAGCACTTAAGGCGCGTACGGAGCGACGTAAATAAACTGAACTTAAATCATGTGGTTTAGTTTTTGACTAACTGACTAATGAACAAGCAGCAATGCATTACAGTGGACACCGTATAACGGCGTCAGTGAATACGTGACTACACGCATGTCCATATCAACCAATAATCGATGGGCTCGCCCAGCGCGCCCATTAGTCAGTTCGTTGAAAACCAAACCGTGTCAGTTCAGTTCGGTTGCATCGCTCTATACGCGCCTTTATGAAGCAAAGTATGCAGAGTAAGCTAGGGGACTGACGAGGAAAGAGCAGAGAATGTAGAAGGAGATGAAGAATGGATATGCGACGTGTGAGCCGCAGTGTTGACCGGCCGCATCAGAAGCTGCATCACACCAGACCGACTGACGGTCTGAACACGCCATCATTATCTCCTGCCAGGACTCGCCCGTCGCCGACCTATCAGCCAATCACTCAATATTAGGTAAAGGTAACGGTTGCCACACAACACAAGAGGCGGGGTGCTCATCTCCCTTTCTATAGCCGTTGAGCCCATAGGTGGACAGACCACTGAGTCCGTGACGCATGGCCAGTGCGACGCCAGACCTACGGTTACATTCCCAGCCGCGTAGCATCATCGCTCTTTGACCGGTACCAAATTATACTGCTGGTGTGTGTGAACAACTTTCCCAAGGTTGTTACCTGGCAGTGCACCGGGCTAGAGCCGAACCAGCAACCTCGCGGTCACCAGTCTGGCATGCTGTCGTTACACCATCAAGCCACACTCGATGAATTTATTTCAGGTTGAAACCCACAGAACAGAGAGACAGAATGAGACAGCCATACAATCAGATGCAAACAAACAGCACACACGGTGGGCCATAAAAACGTGTCATATTACTTTTGTCCATATAGGCCTCTATTCGCCAATTATTGATCGATTTTTACAATTCTTTCACTAGCACACTCTGCAGGCAATTTGTTATAACGTAGTTATTACACATTCCACCACACCATAAATGCGTCTCTACACTACCTTGTAAAATATCAATAAAATATGCATACGTAACGATAATAACAAACAAACATTTTGGTAAAATTGAAAAAAACACTTAAGACCAACACTGCAGACTGTGTGGGTCTGATGCAGTTAAGTGTCATACAGATCATTCATCGCAATGTTGGTTTAAAGTGTTTTTCATTTACCTAATTTTTTTTGGTTATTATTGTTAGTTTTTGCTTACATTTATATTTCACAAGTTAGTGTAGAAACGCATTTACCGTGTGGTGGAATATAATTATAATAATCACAATTATTGAAAATTGTCTGCAGAGTGCGCCAGTGAAAGAATTGTGAAAATCGGTCAACAATCGGCGAAGATATTGACAAAAGCAAAGTGCAACGTTTTTTTGGCTCACGGTGTATGAGATGAAACCGACGGTTCGAGTCAAAACAAGCAGAAAAATAGGCTACGTACAGCAGTAAATTGCATTTGCTGTCAGTAGTAGCGATCAACCAGTCAATCAAACACGTCACATTTAACGCGATGTGGTTAAAATAAAAATCGCAACTAGAATGTCAAACAAAACTCGGTATCTGAGCGCAAAACAGTTAAAAGTAACTACGGGTTAAACGATTTAATAGCCAAAAATTAACAAGAATGAGGGCGTACCGGGTAGGTTTTAAAAGACAAAATATTACTGAATGGAACCGAGATAAACTGGCATTAAGATGTCGGACATTCGCCCGTACGGGCATTTTTTCGTGTCCGTACGGGCAAATGTCCATTCCCTATGGCAGTACGCCCTGTAAAATTACATAATAGCCTATACAAATTATAATCAGTTTTAAGAGTCGTCGTAACCCAATAATCGATCAATTAGAGTTCAGTAGCTATTAAATTCAAATTACGATCTGAATCCAGTTCTCGAAATAAAAAGTCTCGGCTGATGTTGATGCTCTTCGGTTGCTTATAATATTAGCTCGCGATTTTCTCGTAATTTACGTGTAAAAACAACTACGAGCATAATGCCACAACCAGACACAGAACAGTTATTTTGAAAATAAATCCAGCAGAAACGGCTCTGACCGAAAGAGAACCATGACGGCGGCGGGAAATGTCTGAAAGTTGTTATTGCGATGTATCGGAGTCGAGTCGTCCAACGCGATCTTACCGAACGCCTGAATCATCCCCGTCGTGTCACCGTCAACAACAACAACAATAACATTATTAGTTACCTATTCAACAAAGCTCGTCTTCTGCAATGTACAACTTCCACGAGATCACAGTGTCAGCGTTTAAAATCGGCATCCTACGTTGGAGAATCATATAAAATCATGATTAGTTCTGCTGTCAAACACAGAGCGAATTTATTTTTGAGCGATGACGGGAAACTTAGGAAAACGCCCCCCCCTTTTTCGACAGGCCTGGTCATAATAATGTGGACTCATAATTTGAACTCAGCGGCCGGTGTCCATTATCTTGATACGATGCGATACAATTCAGTAAAGTGTGTCTATAGGATGTTGAGATGGCAGTCAAGACACGCACTGACCTGCATACCGATGACGGCGTAGATGAAAAACAGCATCACGATCAACAAAGCCACGTACGGCAAAGCCTGCGTACACAGACCGAAACACAAGCCTACACCGTTATAATTGTTATTATCACCGTAAACGCAAGTGCTCTATTCGATCTGAGCAGACATTAGTTCAAGGTGTCGGACCTTGACTTTCAGGCCATATACGCGTACGCTTCGAATCTCACCGCGGACCACTTGCAGGCAACCTTCAGCAAGTTGCTAACGTGCTGTATGCTCAGATCAACTCAGCCTCCTATCCTCAGCGGGATGGAAAATGAGTAGTAGCTTACGGGTTACAAGGTGAAAGCATAGTGTGGCTGATTTGGGCGGTGGTATGTCTGCTAGCTGCAAACCGCGGGTCTAATTGTTCGCCGATGCGGGGGGCAATGGATGGCCGCATAGTGCGCTACGGCATCATTAGCTCCAGTTGATCAGCTGCAACTTTCGAGGCTGTAAAGCGCTTCCGGTCACGAGTCTGACTCATGTAAACATTGCCATAGCAAGAATGGCAGGCTGGGTATCTAGTGAGAGACACAGCTTTGGTCCCAAATCATGTCTAAAAGACTTTTCGGTTCATATTACAAATTACAGAAATGACTGAAGTTTTTCTACAGTAGCAACTGGTCTTTATGCCAGAAAAGTTAAGAAACGTTGGAAACTCCTACACTCATTTCTACAGCAAAAAATATACTGATGACCCACCTGAAAAGACTTGACGAAAGTCCAGAGCAGAGTTCGAATTCCTTCGCCTCTGTTGAGCAACTTGACGAGCCGCATAACACGAAACAGTCGAAAGAAGTTGATTTTAATGATCGTCGAGCTGTCAAGCTGTTGCACAAAAACAGGAGACACGGTGAGTGGTATAATGGCGACATTAAAACAGTTTTAACATGCTTTAACTTTAGCCACATGTGCAGCTACATTATCATCATGTTTAGAGTTTACACAAAATGTTTATACTAAAAAAAACAAGAACAAACCCAAGCGTCTGCGCCCCCGTCCCTACGGAACTTTGACAGATGTAAAAGAACGTTTCAGAGAAAATAAAAAAACGTTAAAAACGTAAAAAATGTGGTAAAAATTAAACGAACGTTTAAAAACTTTGATAAAAAACGTTAGCCCTAACTTGTTTAGCTTTCTGCTTAAAACCTATTGACGTAAGTGCAGCATAGCTAAAACTAAACAAAAAAATTTAATTTTTATTTAACCGTATAGTCATACCAAGTATCATTGAACTTATTAGGCAAACTACCACCATGATAGTTTATTAATTTATTTCAGTGGCTTTAAAAGTGCTTTTCGACATTCTTGATAAAATTTTGCAAATTTTATTTAGCGCTTTTTATAAAAATAAAAAAAACGCTGAAAAATTTTTTTAAAAACGCTAAAAGCGTAAAAATGTGGCAAAAAAACGTAAAAAACGTTTTTTTAAAATTTATACCGAAACTATTACAGCGTAAACGCTCAATCGTTGCTTTGCTTTAATAGTAGGCTCGACGCTGTACAATACTGATGATGATAATGGCGATAATCAAGAAAACAACAACGGCGATAATGTTCATCATTTTAAAAACAAGAAAAAACATTTCAGATTACAGCAGTAGATTGTCGAACAGATCGTGTGTGCTCAAGCAGCTTAGCAAAAGAAGGCGGAGAGATCACTCACAGTAACTTCGGTGTAGATGATGTCGATGATGCTGCCGAGAACAATGATAAAGTCAAACACGTTCCACGGGTCACTGAAATAGTTCTACGCCAAAAACAGAAGCAGCAGAGCAGCAGCTAGTATCTTAGTAGTAAAAATAGCATTGCTAGAATCATGCACAGTAATTCTCAAGGAAAAAAAATTAAAAATTAAAACTGGTCACCTGCCATATGAAATCACACAGTTATCATTAAACTGCCATCATTGAAAATTAATGTGTAAAACAGAGAAGGAAAAAGACACCGCAAAGTTGTCCCCTTTGCAAAAAATTGAAAAGTATCACCCCAAAATGGTTACAGTTTATGTGTAAACAGGTGCAATCAAAAATACGTTAACAGCTTTAAGATAAAAAAGTCATTTTGGGGAAAATTTTAAGCAAATTGAGGCTACGACATGCTAATAAGAATGATGTACTAAACTAAAGAATGTCACAAGATACTACGATGAGTTAAATCCGAATGCTCCCTGTGCGGTCGTTTCACTCATTTGTAAATTTTGCCCCCAATAAACACCAATCATCTACATTGTATATAACTTCAATTGAACCTACGCTGTATTTCTGCTTTTATTCTTGATTACGTTATTATTGTTGTTGTTTTGCACTGTTTGGACTGATATTCAGCCATTAGGCTACTCAGTCTCAAGTGTGCGAAATAAACTCATTGTTATAGAACAGCTAGTGAACAGATGCATCGACATTAACTGACCTTGATCTTGAAAGCTACGAGTTTAAGGCAACATTCGACAGTAAAAACGCCGGTGAAGAATATGTTCATATAGTCCAGAGCATCGCCGTATTGCTTCGTCTGGCCTTGGTACTAAACATAACACGAGTTAAGTTTCTTTTTAAATTTTATTCCATTTTAGTTTTTTTGCAGTGTGGTTGCTAATTCCAATGCTATTAATTTTCATTTTTTGAAATAATGTTTAATTTGCAATTTTTATTTTTATTAAGCAAACCCAAATAATTTTAATTTTAATTCGAATTTTCGCTAATCAAAATATCACTGGCGTGATGAACACTTTTTACGCGCGACAGCATGTAGTGCTAAGCGCGTCTTAGCCATCGTCGAGGCGTCCGTCCGTCCGTCTGTCTGCCTGTCTGTCCGTCCGTCCGTCACACTGCGGTATTGTGTCAAAACGACGCAAGCTAGGATCACGAGATCTTCACTTTGGGCTGTCCCAAGGACTCTACACTGTCTCCCAAAAAACGTCTCGCTTTGTCATTTTCCATATCTTCGTCAAATATTAACCGATTTTCAAAATTCTTTCACAAGCGCATTCCGTGAACAATTAACAATAAGACAGTTATGTAATATCCCACCACATTTTAATTGTGTCGCTACACTACCACGTAAAACACAAATAGTCAAAAATCACTAAAATCACTATAATACATATGCAAAAAATCATCTTCTAAAACAAGTTTTTACTAATTTTCATACAAAAATTAAATTATGTTTAGTGTTACATATATTTCTGATGTTTGTAAACAAAAGCAAATGATATTGTCGTAAATAATAATTAGTCCGCCCGCAAGCGATAGCTTGCGGAAGCGGACTTAAGATTTGCTGTGGTTTATTAGTCCGCCTGAAAACGATAGTTTTCGGAAGGACTTCTGTTTTACGCATGATGTTTTTTTTTATTTTTTCTTTCCTTGCGAGATCTCCGACATGCAAAATTGGCTTAAAATGGAATAAATGAGCCACTATAACTTCAGAGTTAGGGGGTGCAGCCCGACGAAACTTTGGCACTTGACGTATCTCTAGG
>Ga0209671_1009836_pt1 | contig 10030 bp, 4 predicted proteins | sample WorMetHERISLAND2_2_FD_187401 | JGI IMG/M metagenome (GOLD analysis project Ga0209671, IMG submission 187401) | Marine gutless worms symbiont microbial communities from Max Planck institute for Marine Microbiology, Germany - Olavius geniculatus... | ecosystem: Host-associated > Annelida >... | reverse complement strand
GCACCGAGATAGTTTACCTGCCCGCAGGCAGTCACCCATCGCAGTACTAACCGGGACCGGCGTAGAGTGACTTTGTTTCATCCGAAACGCGTTACCAATTACGCCACGCCACCAGTAGTACTGGTAGTAATTGTTGTAGTGTCCTTCTTACTTGGATTGCAATATTAAAAGCTACAGACAACCGTTTAACCTTTAACATGGTATACAATGCATAGCGACTACGCACAGGCGGAACACAACACTGACGACACGCCCACCCACTAACAACGGTCGCTCAAAGTCGTCAGACGGCTTATTTTAACAAAAGCTAAACTAACAAACACTATTTTACAGTTGATTCAACGCATTTAAATCACTATACGACGCGTAATTGTAAGAATGAAGACGAACATTAACCATTATATTGTTTTCGGTACTATTGCCGGACGTTTATTATTTACATCGAGGTTCTATTTTTAAAACGAGCTGTCGAGTTTGCTATGAAAGTAAGTAAAACACAACAGTTACGACTGCACGGTTTGCGCACGGCGGACAGCGATATTGGACGATAGCGTCGTCAGCCTGCGCGGAAAGTCCGTTTGTCTGTCTGTCTGTCAGCGCCTTCCTTGTTGCACGGTCGCGAACCCCGACCACGGCGTTTGAGTCCTTGGGCCTTAGGTACGTGCCCCCATCTTCACCCCCATCTTCCCCTACGGGCAGCTTGAGGGGGCGGGGGTTGAGTTGCCGGGTTTTCTTTCCCCGCTGATTCTGTCAAGTTCGTCAGTATAGTGCTCAGCTTCGTGGCGACATCTGGTGAATGACGGCCACTTAACGGTCCCAGCCTACAGTATAAGGCCTTAAGGCCGGCCATGAATTTCATATATAGTCTCTGCGACGTGTGCCGGCTCACGCTGGCAATTGGATCATTGGCGCCCGCTGCACATTATTACGACCGCGTTCCACGTAGCCTACTGCGTACAACCCCTCCTAAACTCTTGTTTGCATTCATTTCACTAGCAAAGTGACTCGCCCGTAGGGCGCGGGTACTGGAAACGGGATCTTTTGGATTCCCATGGTTCCCCATTGGTGATGTAGGCCTAGATGATATCCGCTGGATACTATGGGATCCAATCGTATCCCACATGTTTACACTGTTTACCATGAGATTACCATAGGATATTTCTGTAAGAGGTGAACCACGCAAATTTTGAAGTCGAGACCCCTATTTTGGGAGATTAACACTCTTGGTCGGCCATTGCAGGTACCGTCGAATAGGGCATTAAGTTCCTGCAGGCTGTCAATAGTAATCATGCCGCTAAATGAAGCGGTTAAGCCACAATCACAATGGAAGCATTTGAGATGCAAACAGTAGGCCTGCCCAGGTTTGAGAGAAATAGGGGGTTGTAATTGTAGCAAGTCCGACTTGGTAGTTGGTACCTACCGACTTGGAAAAGGCCGTCCAAAGTCAGGGGCGGATTCAGAGGGGGCCGAGCTTCCCCCATTGGGCGAAAAACAGACGCAGTCACTGTATTTATCGCCAGTTATAAGTTCACTAATCAGTAGCCAGATACAAGTAAACATGGAAGCCTTTAGTGTCAAGCATGTCTATCACAAAACAAAAGTTTCAGCTAAGTGAATTTTAAAAACGTTTTGGCTTCTGGGGTGGGAATTCGCTCCCCAGACCCTTTCTGGAACTCTGCCAGATCAACATAAAATTTAAAAAATCCTTTTGTACTGGATCGCTGAAATTTTGCATGCCTAAATTTATGATACAGGGTTAATTGTTCGTTTGATAAATTTTCCAGTAGGCCTCCTACCGTTTAGCCACAATACATCTGTTACAGACGACAGACAGCCGGTAACAAAGGCCTTCGGCTAAGCTTAGTTAAGCTTAACTGTAAGTTTAACTGTCGACCAAAAATACATTATGTAAATAAATATGGGGGCCTACAGGAATAAAATGCGACAGTAAAATACAATATTCATAATACGTACACACGTCATAACAATGTGTCTTCACAGCGAGGTCGTGGATTGAAAAAGTTGCAAATTTCGGACAGAAAACATTGTACACTGTCTCAAAAGTAGTACACCAAGCTATATCGATAACTTTGTTATTTTTCAATGAATTTTCAATTATTTTAACTAGCAGATTTTGCAGACAATTTGCGATAAAATTATCATTAAAGATCCTACCACACCAAACACGTGTCGCTACACTACCTTGCAAAAAATATAGGCCTATGTTCGAAAATAGCACTAGTTGAAGCACGGCAATGGCAAATTAAGCGCATGCGAAATAAGGAAAATGATGGTAGATAAGCTGGTAGTAAGCCAGTAAAATTCACTTCAAATTTATTATTTCCGAATATTTTGTACACCAAGTAGCGCAAACTGGTGTTATGGAGATCGTTTTTTTTCATGGCGATTTCGATTTTATGTTTGCTTCGTCTTTGTTTGCTTCATCGTGTAAACAGGGCACTGGTCTTTAAACAGTAAGATGGGTCTAATGAAGTAAAAAATGCGGTGACTATTTATCCGACGAAAACGAGGCTCCGAGAAGCTGCGGAGTCACAGATTCAAGTACGATTCAATTACATTCTCTAGGCGGCGGCAACAGTGTCGTACGATATTGTTACCGTTACGCGTAGCGCCTTACATATATGGTTATATTAGGGTTACGGTTTAGAGTTAGGGTAAGGGTTAGGGTGGAGTTAGCGTATTTCAAGGATTTATGTGACGATAATGCATACCTTAACTGAGCGTGTAACATATGGGTAATGAATTCGAGTGTGCTGCGATACCCGTGATTCCCATTCTCCATCTCTTAGGGTTGAGGTTGCCATTTGGCCGGCTGCCGTGAGAGCGTGTCTCTGCGGCAATACAACGATCACCTGAGACAAAACCTTAGCCGGTACCCACGAGCATAATATAAATAATAATTATCCGGTGCCTAAAAATTGAAATGTACGTGTCACGAAAAATCCAAGCAAAATAGTTTCTGTAAAAACTTTGTCAAATTTCCATTACCTTTGACACAAATTAGCCAAAGTGGAAAATATATGCATCACACATAGACATGTGTGATGGGCCTAATTTTATCGTCTTGGCCATTTTTTAATGTCAAAAATTATCACAGTTGGTAAAGATTTGACAAAGTTCTGACAAAAATAGTTAAATTCCTTGAATTTTTAGACACGCTGTATGACGAAGAAGGAGAAAATATCTATGACGTCGCAGGACATATCCAGTAGTGCAGTAGAAAGGTCGAGTCCCTAGTGTCACTGTCTGGCGTTAGACGCACGTCGCCTTGCCAGATACACTCGCAGTGAGTCTTGTTGTGACGCACGAACCTGACTTGCGTACCGTTAGTCACAGAACACATCGCTCCAGTCAGCACCCAGTTACCAGACGGACGTCGCTTCTATACAGACATACAGATACGCACACCGTACTTGGGCCAAAAACAATTCCGTAGAAAAAATGCTGCATCTCCGAAAATCTAGCATTTTTCGCCAAATTATGAAAAAAATTTCTAATCACATATCTGGCCAATTTTATTGGAACATAAAACACTATAATGGCCTAATTCAAAACGTGGTGACTAGGCCTAGGCCTATTTGTTTGACGGCTGTAAAAATAGCCTGTAGGTAATTTTTTCCGTCAAAACGAAAATGAGGCCGAATTGAACTGATTTAATTCAAATCGTTAAACAGCGACACCAGTGTCGGTCGGTGTAATTAGCATTACGTGTAGTCACCCTAATTATCGTTAATGTTATGGTGTAGAGTTTAAGGTTTAGGGTTTAGGGTTAATCTTGTCTCGAAAGTTATATGGCCGAAGATGGAGATGTAAAAGTGGACATTCGAACAAGGACAAGAGAGGGACTTACAGGCATGTTTGATATTGTATCTGGTGTCAAACAGGGTTGTATACTTTCACCATTTCTCTTTCTCATGGTGATAGACTTTGTGATGAGGAAGACCATGAAAGGCGAAAATTTTAGTATCAGTTGGGTCCGAGATTACTAGATTTATTAGCTGACAGACGAGGAAGAGTAAAGTGACCTTTGCAACGGAAAATCCGCTACATAGCGACAAAATAAGTGTGACGTGCATGACTTTGAGTAGCAAATTTCTTTCAGTCCACTGCTAAAAATTGTGAAAATTGATCAATATTTAGCAAAGATATGGACAAAGTGCAATAGCTTACTTTTTTGGCCCACCCTGTATATGTCTAGCATCCTTTATAAAGGACACCTAGTTTGACGGTACATCATAACGGCCAAAAATTTGCACATATCTGTTGATTTTATCTTGGGCTTTAGGCATTGTGCACCATGCGCTGGTCGATTTTGTAAGTATTTTTTTAGATTGATTGATTGGTTTATTTTGACTGACAACTGAAATATTGCAGGTCGATAATAGCGGCTGAAGATGAGTAATGATTGATGAGTGACTTACGGAGAGGTCAACTCGAGCGACGCGCGTGTCTGTTGCGCTAATCACAGCTCCACCTCTTTGTCTGTCATACGTACAAGCCGTCAGGTCTCCGACACCGGGTGGACCCTATAGAAACAATCACAGACCAAATATTATGAACTACGTGTAGACTACGCCTGTATTCGGCCCAGTTTACTGTCGGTGCTTGAAACTGCCGGTACCACCGCTTTGTTTAAGGAGCGAACAATGTGATAAAACTGAAATGAAATAAAAGCTGCAGCGCACGCACGGCGCTCATTTCATTTTATTTCGCTTCTTTTTTTTGTCGGCACCACAAGGCAAGATGCATGCAGGTCTCCGACACCTGATGGATTCTCTGAGACTTCAAGCGCCGACAATAAGCTAAGCCTAACCTAGCCATCGTCAGACGTCGGTGTCTAAGATATCAGAGTTGGACATGGGTTGTCCATCTACGGGTTAGTTTTGGTCGGGGTTTGGTCGGGTGAAGATTTTTTTCTTATTTCTTGCGTCGGGTTGGGTCGGCTTTATCAGTTATGTGGGGCTGTTGTGTTTGCTTCATTTGAAGTTATTTTTTTGACGTATTGCAATTTTTGCATAAATTACACATTAATTTCTTGATTGCTATTACGTGCCGCTGCTGAGTATAAATTATTTGCTTTATTTGCACTGACTTAAAACGTAAAATTATGTTCTGTATATATGTAGTGTACTTTGTGTCGTAATGTGTCTTCGTATTTTCCGTAAAATAAGATTAGGCTACATTCGGGCTTATTTTTTAAATAAATATTTTAAGTCCATTTTCCTAAAATTGTTTAACTTTCGGACATAATAATAAATATTTTAAAGTCATATCTTTCGTTAAAAAGGTCGCCTTTTAGTGTTGTATAAAGCCACATATAAGTGCTGTCGGAGCTCCCTGTAAATAAGTTATGTAATAACTGCTATAAAATACGTTATGTTGTAACGATGACAGTCACGTGATAGGCAGCCTATGCCTTTTTGGCCAGTATAAAAGGCGAAGCGCACTGATGACAACTGTTCAGTCTGACTGAGCGCTCGGACAGAGCACATCGATTGACAAGGTGCTGAGCCTTCGCCTTTCCAAAACAAGCAACGAAACGAAATCCACTGTTCAATAATATATTAACTATATTTCTGTCCATTCTTGGTCATTTCATGAAGATCCTTCCCTTCGTTTAACACGAACTCATTACCAGCATGAGAAACCGCCCATCTTCTGGGGCCGAAGGTACCCATGTAGCTGACATCTTGCAATCACCCAGGACGAAAGACGAAGCGAAAATAGTCCGTGATTACATATTACAAATTTATAGATAAATTGTTTAATTTCTTTAAACAACGTTGCCGGAATTTATAAGAGAATAGTGACTGATAAAAATGCGACAACTAGATATTATGCACAATGGTCTGTAAGCTTAAAGGTCCATGACCACGGTAAAACTCACTCGCGCAATTTCTGTAGATTTAAATTAGACATTTAACCTCGCATATATAATATGTCGATTTGAGCTTCATAAATATATGAAATTAATACGTTACGTTATGCGAAATATTCTAATTTATCAGTGCCCGCGGTGACGTCATGACCCTAGCCCATATATAGATCATGAATATTAATGGATAGCCAACGACGTCATCATTCTAGGCTAGGCCATAGCCTATAGACGTCATGAATATTAATTCATGACGTCTATAGGCCAAACTCATGACATCACCGCAGGTCATCATGGCGGCACTTTTTCTACGTCGTTTTCGTAGATCGCCGACTTCAAAGGTAAATTTTTCGGTGTTGACAGAACGCTGGGCGCCGATATTACTGTCAAAGTTATCATAAAATTCTGCGCTTTCAGGAAAATGGATAAAATGTATATGTTAATTTTGGTGACCACGCACCTTTAACTGTAACTATAGATCCGGGCGGATTAAGTCCATCAGCTGGTGTGTCGGGTTGAGTCCGGCACTGGCGTAGCCATAGGGGAGGGGGCACTGGGGCACGTGCCCCCCGCCTAGAAGCCTACTAAGTTACGTAATATAGTGTCAAAAATGAACCAAAACACGTCACTTTCACACAAAAGCCCTCCCCAGACCTCTTCCCCATAGGGAGGGGACATCCGTCGCCATACCCCTTCTCTCAAGTGCCCCCACTACAATTAGATCCTGACTACGCCACTGGTGTCCGGTCAGTTAAATGTAACCTATGTTTAACTTTGATGTCACTATCCACCACTCTGTCATAAGTACATCGTTGGTAGACGGGTTATCTTGGTTAACTCAGCCTGGCCAACTATCCAGAGATAAGCGCATTTAATACCAGCTAGGATTTGAACAGCCTCACGGCACCTAAATCCGTGGTCTGGAAGTGTAAGCTGGTGTCTGGCTAACGGCTGAGTATATTAGCGTCGCAATATGAGCCTTGCGGCTTAGAAACCACTTCGTGTTTACTCCGACACAGACAACTAAACGACAGATAAACCTAATTTGAGCATTTACGTTTGAAGTTTAAGTACCATGGAACATAAGCTTACAAACCGGTGGTCCGGGCATCTTGCTGACGTTGTGGATACGGTCTGACAGAGTGGAGTTGACACTTGATAACTCAACACGCACGTCTGACAACCTCCACTGCTGTATAACGCATAACAGCATATACACTGTGTCCCAAAAAACGTCCCACTCCGTCATTTTCCATATCTTCGTCAAATATTAACCAATGTTCAAAATTTTTTTACTGGCAGATACTGTGGACAAATAGCAATAATTCCAGTGTAAAATTTCCCACCAAACTTTAACTGTGTCGCTACACTATCATGTGAAACATAAATTTTCAAAAATCACTAAAATTACTATAATGCATATGCAAAAATTATTTTTTTGAAGCAATTTTCAATAATTTTTATATGAAAATTAAATTGTTTAGTTTCACACACATTTCTGATGTTTGTAAACAAAAAGCAGACGATATCACAGGCTGAACGGTAGTTCAAGTTTTGTGTTATCGGCGACTTCTCTTTCCTATGACTTACTTTGACTTGACTTAATGCCATTGCGACGTTGATGAATCAGCGCGCTCCGGCAGCTCCAACTTCACGATTACGAATTCGGTTTCTCCATGATGTCTTGTTTTGAGCAAGTCTGTCAGCCTCAGACACACAGGTGCAGTGCATCGCAGCCTTCTGTTATGTTGTTCATCCATCTTTTCTGTGGTCTACCTCTAGGTCTCACGCCACTTATGTGACCATGAAGCAGTCAGTATGTGAGGATATCTGTTGGGGTTCATCCTGGCAACGTGACCGAAGTATGACAAACGTCTAGTTCGGAGGATTTCCACAATGTCCTCTTTGATAGACAATTCATTCAAGCTGTCTGTGTTATGTCTGTAATCTCTTCTTGATCAGCCGAGAATCTTCCTCGCCACTGACATCTTAAAGACACTTAGTATATTCTCCTCCTTAAAAGTTCAAGTTTCGGTGTTGTCCCTACTGCAGTATGGACTGGACTATAGTACGATAAATTAGTACTTGCGTCTCTTTACTGATGTCCTTGGCCTTTCAGATTTTTTCGAATCTCCGAGCTACTCCTGAAGCAATGCCAGTTCTCCGTGAGATGTCCTTGTCACAAGTGGCATCACTACAAATGGTGCCGCCGAGATAGACAAACTCTTGCACCTGTTTGACTTCAGAATTGCCTATCTTGGTATGCATCTCTATTTGTGACGTGTCTCTCCCTACAACTTGTACCTCGGTTTTGACGAGACTCATTGTCAGTCCGAATCTGTTAGTAGAGGGATTGACCTTGTTGACTATCAGCTGTAGGCCATGGTCACTGTCAGAGAGCAAACTGATATCGTCTGCAAATCGGAGACTCGATATGACAGAGCCATTCACACAGACCCCGATGTCGTTCTGTCCAAGTGCTAGCATCATCACAACCTCCAGCAAAATGTTGAACAACAGTGGTGATAACACACAGCTCTGCAACACCCCAACTACTGTAGGAAACCAATCTGATAGACCACCATCCAGTCTGACAGCACTCATTGTATTTCTGTATAAAGATTCCAGGATCCTGATAATCTTGTCATCGTAATCCAGGTACCTCATGACGTGCCACAGTCCAGAGTCCAGCCCTCCAGACACTATCAAAAGTTTCTTGGAAGTCTACGTAGCAGATACAAGATTTTTCCACTTGCATTACCGTAATGGCAGTAGGTAGCCTAGGCCTATAGAGCGGCAGTGAGACACTGGCAGTTAACAAACTAGCGAAAAATGCGAGTGTAAATGTGCTTAAAAAGCAGACGTTCTCACGGAGCTGTTAAGTTTTGACTCGACTTGTTGGAGTCGTTGCGACAACTCGTCCTGTGTCGACTTTACTAGCTGTAAACCGCTCACATGCATGCAACCGTGGTGGTAGCATGGCATAGTGTTAACGTGTTTCATCCGATTAACGAAGTTACTCTACGCCGGGCCGGGTTGGTATTGCGATGGGTGACTGCCTGCGGGCTGATAAACTATCTCGGTATGTAACCAGCCACCTAGGTCAGGTCAACTCAGCCTTTCATTCCTCCGGGGTAGGTAAATCGAGTACCAGCCTAAGGTTAAGGCGGGGCGCGTTCACCTGTGTCGGGTGGCAGGTAACATTGTGTGATCCCATATGGCAGGTGACGCTCCGTAGCTCTGAGATGGGCTTCCCATAAAGAACTATATCACCATTTTAAAATTTTCTAACTTTTAACCGACCAATGAGTAAAACAACCTGAAACAACATGTTGGTCGGACCACTGTGGACGTCCGCCTAACTACATGTACAGACATGTATGCTTACCTATTCCGAAATTAACTAAAAGTCCACTTTTACATTGCCGTGTTTGCGCAAGATAGGCTATGCGTCATTTTCCGAAGGTTTTCGTCGTCCAGTATGCTTGACCTTTAACGTTTGCATGGAAAATTGGCACACAGGTGATTCCTGCCTTACGGAGACGTTTCTGCTATTTTTTGGTTGTTCTATACACCTAACTGTTTTCAAATTATGAGGCCGTTGAGGACGGATAGACGAATGGACGGACAGACGAGCGGACGGGCAAGAAGCATATTGCGGCTTTTATTAAAACGACCGCACATTTATTACTTTCACTGTCTGTCCTAGCAAAAGAATAGTGAAATATAACCGCGGGCAATATTCGCAACGGGCAATACTAGAAAACACCTCACCGAGAAGTTCAGATTTGATTCCATTTGGTCGTATTTTTCTGATAGCGCGTTGTAAGTCGAATTTAACAGCCGCAGCGTCTCGATCTGCAACCAACCAGCGTATGGAACCTTATGACCGCAACCGTAAGACCAACAGCAACAGTAGGCTACACAGATAAAATGCCTTTTTAATTACTAAAAGTTTTAAGGTACTAGTGTATACATTGTTTTGCCGTTACGTGTTTCGGTATTATCAAATCAAATCAAATCAAATCATTTATTTAGTCAAGCAAATACAAAGGCATTGACAAAATGAATAATGAAAGAGCTTGAACAAGGGCACAAAGGGCTGCAAGAGCCTCTTACATGAACCCCAAAAGA
>Ga0209671_1009835_pt1 | contig 10031 bp, 9 predicted proteins | sample WorMetHERISLAND2_2_FD_187401 | JGI IMG/M metagenome (GOLD analysis project Ga0209671, IMG submission 187401) | Marine gutless worms symbiont microbial communities from Max Planck institute for Marine Microbiology, Germany - Olavius geniculatus... | ecosystem: Host-associated > Annelida >... | reverse complement strand
TGGTATGGAAGGGCACTGCGAATTACTGGTGGATGAAGGACAAGGATCAGTGGTGTCACTGGAAGTGACGGGTGCAGATACTGTTGGCAGCGGCTCATTATCAGCAATCAAGTCTCGTTCAAGTCAAGTCTCATTCTGTAGGCCTAATTTAATCGCCAACGAAGTTATGAGTTAGGCCTATGCACAAAAATAATAACAAAAATAATAACGCCTATAATATTGGAGGGGACATCTGCTATCTGCTACCTTGTCCCCCCAACCAAAATATTGAGGGGGACATGTCCCCCTGTTCCCCCGGTTTCGGCGCCTATGATGCAAGCTTCTAGCTTTCGTGTACTAACCAGATCGTTACATGTCTGGCTGGGTTTACGGCGGAGCACGTTCCACCTGTGTCAGATGGCAGGTAACACTGTGTGATCACATACGGCAGGTGACGCTCCATAGCTCTGAAACCGGTTCCCTTGAATAGCTATACACATCCTGCATAATAATGTGCAATTTGTGTAAATCTTTATCAAGGTAGGAGATGTATACCAGTTAACCACGTATGGTTAGTCACCTCATTAACACATAAAGCGCCATTGAGGCAGGGCGCCGTCTCACACTCGTCCACGTCCGCCTCGCAAAGTAGTCCGATGAACCCGGGCCTGCAATGACACCGGAAGTTGTTGGGCAGATCGACGCATGTGCCCTCGTTGCGACAAGGTGAGGACCGGCAGCGGTGCATGTCGGTCTCGCACCGACTTCCGGTATAGTCCGCCGCGCAAGAACACGAATAGGAGTGGCCCAGTCCATTGAAACATGTTTATTACTCACTTACTTACTTACTTACTTACTTCTGTTGATAATAACACGAATAGGAGCCTACCCGGTTGACGCACGTTGCGCCGTTGAGGCAAGCCATGCTGGCGGAGTTGCATTCGTCTACGTCCTCTTCACAAGTAGTTCCCGTGTAACCCTCCGCACAATCGCATCTGTAACCAAAAACAAACTGTGGAATTTAAGCCTAGCATAAGCTAGAGTAACAATTAAGAAAATTGAGCAAAGCTCACGAGATACGCGACAGCATTGGTTAAAAGTAATTTCGGCACTGTTCACTCTTGAAATATGCGTCGCAGCCCGAAACCGCGAAAAATTCACTGAGGTCTGCAATTCTTAGCGCTTAAGATCATTCAAGGTCATCGATCACGGTACCACCGAAAAGTTGGCCAGCAACGCTTGATTGTTTTTCATGAAAAGAAACAAGACTGTGCCTATCTGGAACCGTTTTCACGGTGAAAGAGTTAACAAGCGTTTGGCCGCCTCACCTGTAGGAGTTGACGACCCTTACGTCGGCGACGATGCCGTGTCCGTAGCGCACCGATATATTGCGCAGAGCCGTCACGTCTAGGTACGACGATTGGTCGTTGATGATGCGGCAGCGAAGTGCTCCGTTCTGACAGACGCCGACGTCACAAAAGTCAAAGTTTTGGCAATTACTTCCGTACATCTACTGGTAGACCTAGACTTTGCAGTAGTAGTTGTTGTTTTCGTATGCCAAACAGTACCAGTAATAGTGGTAGTAGCGATAGTAGTAGTTACTTCCGTACATCGGCGATACACAGTCGCAGGCGTACGTTGAATTGGTAAGGTTCTTGCACGTGGCGCCGTTGAGACAAGGTTGACGCGAGCACGGGTCAAAATTACCGCACCGCTCTCCGTAGTATCCGGCCGCGCAGGCGCAAAAGAACCGACTTCCGGTCGACGTGTTGTAACACGTGCCGGAATTTAGGCACAGACCTGCGGTCACCGCGCACGGGTTATAGCCAGCGTCACAGTTCATTCCATAGTATCCGACGGGGCACTGGCAGGAGTAGCTGAAATCCGAGCTATTCCGGCACGTTCCGCCATTCCTGCATAGCGGACTTGAAGCCAGGACGCAGACGTTACCCTGATCACACGTGTCGCCATAGTAACCGCGCGGACATGCGCAGCGGAACGTGCTTCCGGTTTCCACGCAGGTGGCGCCGTTCTGGCAGGGGCTATTTTGACAGGGCGCGCGTCGCTCGCAATACCGCCCGTCGTATCCTTCCGCACACGTGCATGTGTACAGCCCCCCGCACTACTACTATCACTACTAACAGTGCAAAGACGACTATTACTACTACTAGTAGTAGCTGTTGCTCCTTTTGTTCCGGTGCCATTACTACTACAACTTTTACAACTACAACTACTACTATCACTACAATTACAACAACAACAATTACTACTACAACCGCGCAAGTGTAAGCCCACAGCATTCCATATAAGAAAAAATCTACTACTACTACTACTACTACTATTACAGTGCACGTGTACAGCACCCCGGACAGTGTGACGCAAGTCGCACCATTCAGACAGGGAGCCGAAGAGCACGGATTGAAATCAGAGCAATCGGTTCCATAGAAGCCCGGCGGACAGGTACAGGTGTACAACTCCGTACTTCCGGGGCTGGACACTGGGGTACATATGCCGCCATTGAGTACACACTGTGCCCCAGGGCCGCCATCACTGCATGGATCGTACTCGCCGCACGTCGGGCCGACATATCCGGCCGCGCATGAGCACTGATAACTTCCGGTGTCTGAAGTGTTGGTGCATAAACCGCCGTGCTGACACGGTGATGAGGCACAGCCGTTGATGTGTTGGCAGCGGGGCCCGTAGAAACCTTGCCGACACTGACACTGATATCTGCCGACTTCCAGATTACGGCATGTAGCACCGTTGAGACATGGCGAAGACCAGCAGGGATTGTAATACTCACAGCGGTCTCCGTAATAACTGCAGCGAACATACACAACTTTGTGTTATTTGTGTTTGCTATGGGCCGTGTTGCCTGAAATAAACCTGTGATAAAGGATGACATTCAGCAGTAGCGTCGTAGCAAGAAGAAAGTAGGAGTAGAGCATTTGCCAGCTAAATTTTGGGCCGTGGAAAAATTGTCAGAACATATTCTTCTTATCGAAAAAAATTTCGTCCAAAAATGCAAAATTTGCGGCCGAAAACCTCTATTGTTGGGATACTTAAAGATGAAACTGAAATAGCCTATTAACCATTTTGTCGAAAATCTGCAGTGATTGTCGGATAACTGAAATTTCCTGTTTCGTGTAGTTTATACGCGCGAGAGCACAGCTATAGCGCGTACTAGCTACAGTAATTCTGTCAGTCCGTCTGTCCGTCTGTCTTGCCTGTCACGTCCTGGTGACGTTACCCTGAGCACACGTGTCGCCATAGTAACCGCAGGGCGTAGGCGGGTTACTTTGCTAGTAAGAACTGGCGACGCGCTTTTTAGAAATGTCAACATCAATGACCTTAAATGACCTTGAACCCTAAATATAAAGGTTTTTAGTGATTTTTTGGTTACTTTTGGCTGCAAAAAGTGGATTACGACGAAATGGATGGATACAGACCAAGATTACCTGCGAACACGAACTGCTATAGGCTCTCGCGCGTCTCATGAGCATTAGCTCAGATTTCTTTTTTTAATCCACGACGTCGGTCGAGTTTACTGACACTTTCAGACGTTTATAAAAAATATTTCTCATTGAAAAAATTATTTGGCTTGCAGGAGTATGTCTTACACATGACATTGCAGATGACATTGCATAGGCCTATGCGTAGGCCTATACTGTTCATCACGAAGAAGACCGCTAAGCCTTAACACAGTGTACGATATTTGTAAGAATTAAATAATTAACTCAATCATACCCAGGACGGCAGGAACAAGTAAAGTTTCCTTCGCTAGTATTGCTGCACGTTCCTCCATTCTGACACAGCGGCGTGCTGGACCCCTGGGCCGCCGCGCACGGATTGTACAACTCGCAGTGGAAGCCGTAGTAACCGTCCACGCAAGCGCAACGGTAGACGAATAGGGTATAACTAACTAACTGATTAATGAATTCTTTGACTAATTAACCAACTAACTTATTGATTGATTGATTGACTGACTGACTAACTGACTGGGTGATATTACATTCGCGTTAGGCCTAACGGTCGACACAGACGCAGCGGTAGACGAATGTCGTACTGAAGCATGTGCCGTTGTTGAGACAAGGACTCAGAGAACACGGATCATACTGGCAGGAACACTGTAGTAGTAGTAGTAGTAGTAGTAGTTGTTGTTGTTGTTGTATTTGTTGTATTTGTTGTATTTGTTGTAGTCGTTGCACGGATCATACTGTGAACAGTCGGCGCCGTACCAGCCAGAACGACAGTCGCACCTATACGTGGCGTTACCTGTGCAACTACACGTTCTACTACTACGGGTTACTACTACAATATACTACTACTACTACTACGTGGCGTTACCGGTCGATATGCAGTCACCCTGCTGACAGAGTGGCTGAGACCTTGCCACGAGGCACGCGTTGATCTCGCTACACTCATCACCGTAGTAACCTGCAAAATTAATAATTTTATAAACTCTCGTTACCAAAACTTATTATAAACTCCACGCTTAGGCCTATGTTGGGTACTGCAGTCCACAACGTAAATAATGGTTCGTCCATCAGAGCCGCCGAGAGGCATAACGGAGCCCGGGAAATCATTCTCGCGGCGCCTTTAAATAAAGGTGATGTCTGGGAAAGGTGCTGTTCCAGGAAAAAAATTTTGAAGATTTCCCCACGAACAGTGGCACAAGCTGGAAAATGTTGCGCTGTTTCCGACGTTCTCTGACCTGTGAGAGCCTTTTCCTGGAGCCTTTGTCTAATCGAACATGTTGTACATGCCTAAATCCGCCTTTGAACTGTTTAACAATAATACTAGCAGTTGCGTGAATACGACAAAGTAAGGCTCAGACAGAATATCGAATAGAATAGTCAGATTTGTTTACAGATCGTCGCTCAATCACTAACGACCAATTCAGATGATCGTCTTTGCTGTCAAACACAGGCCTACAGCAACATATTTTTCAGCGATGGCGGGCTCCCTAAACGTCGAAGGGCCCGGGGTAACTTCCCCGCCTTCCTCTTTCGACTGGTCTGCCATCCATTTGTTGCTGTTTAAGCCGACAGTGCTAACGACCGCGCTTATGGCACTACGCGTCGTCCGTCTGTCGTCCATCTGCCGTCTGTAGCAAAATGCAATGAGCAACGTCTGATCTTCTATGCATACTTGAACACGAAAAAAAACTTTAATCTGTAACAGCCTATGCTTTATCCATTCCTGTTCTCACCAATCCTATCAGCAAATAAACTTCTCTCTCTCTCTCTCAGCTATAAATCAAGTTTTACTTATGGTGTCGTTCGGAAATTACTTATTTTTTCGTTATTTACTTTTAGAACACCACGGTAACTCACTAACCGAGAGCGCACATGCAGGAGTACTGTCCGCTGATGGGGCTAGTGCACGTTGCACCGTTGCGACACGGAGGATCCGACCTCAAACACGGGTTGTACCAATCGCAGTTGCGGCCTTGGTACCCGGTCACACACTGACAACGGTAGTCACCGCCGCCATCGACGCTGGTGCACGTCCCACCATTATGACACGGTGTCGGGAAGCAGGGGTCGGCCTGCAGCTGTCGCTCGCAGCTGGTTCCCGTGCGTCCGGGCGCACATATACAGCGGAACAACCGGGAACCATCTGACGATGACGTCACAGCAACGCACGTCGATTCACCATGGCACGGGTTAGGCTCACACGGATCACTCAGCTGTACAGCAGATAAAACATACGCAAAATAAGTAAGTAAGCAAGCAAGTAAGTAATTCTTTATTGCTCAGCGGTCCAACGCCATTGGAATAACAGAAAATATAACTATACACTCACTTTGTTAGCTTATTGTGCGGCCATCTCAATTAGATGGTGCCCACCTGTGCGACAAAACGTCACATGCGACGAAGCAGGGCGGTGATATGTACAGTGCAGCTGCCAATCAACTCGAGTTTGGCAGCACCATCACATGACATGCTACTTATGGACAGGTAACCATCTAGGTCTAAAGCCGACACCAATGAAAACTCAGCCTTCCATCCCCCAGAGGTAAGTAAATCGAGTACCGGCTTGTCTGGCTTGAGTTGACGCGGGGCGCGCTCGCATGCGTGGGGTGACAGTATGTGATCCCACGTGGCAGATGACGCTCCGTAGCTTTGTAAGGGCTTTCCCGTAAAGCGTTGTGCACCCATTTGGACTCTTTTAAGCGCGACAACACGTAGTGTTAAGCGCGTACTAGCTAATGCAATTCTGTCTATCCGTCCGTCACAGTGCTTAATTGCACGCTGTACACTGATTCCTCACGTGGCAGCACCGGTGCTATCGCCCGTCACGTGAGCTTTGCTCAGATTACTTGTTTATTAAAATTATGACAGAGGACGGCGGCAGTAATGTTCATAGCACAGTGTCAGAAGGTGTTACTGGCACAGTGACACGGAAAATCATACATCAGAGTTTTCCTTCTAGGTCCCTGAGAAAAAGCGTAGTTCCCCGCGTTTCCCCTCAATTCAAGCACTGCGTAATACGTTACCTGACAGCGGCTGCCGTAGAAGCCGCGTGGACACTGGCAGTCGTAGAGCACCGGTGACGTCGCTATGCACGTGCCACCGTTGTCGCAGGCGTCCGATACTGAGCACGGGTTGAACTGACCGTCAGCCACTTGCACTACAGCTGATGATAGATACATTACATTCGGTCACACACTGTCAAATTAAACACTCTGTGTCTGTTAAACCACGGGAACATTTAAAACCAAATTTGCAATATATTATGCAACGTAAAGCTTCCTCTGAAAAAAGCTTCCTACTGCTCGCCAGCCTGGTCAGGCTTGTGCTCCGCCGCTGACCGGGAGCGCCTGAATGCTGTGCTGAGGCGTTGCCGACGGCTCGGGTACCTGGACGACAACGACGCCGCCTCTGTTGAGGATCTATTTCACTCTGCTGACGATAAACTGTTCCATAAAATTTTACACAATTCTGCTCACGTCCTTCAGCCCCTGATTCCGGATCGCCAACCGTCATCTTATGACCTCCGACCACGCTCTCATGACAAACTCTTTGCAAACTAGGCCTATGTCAGATTTGCTATACTTGGTTACTGACTATATATGTTTTATAAGCTGCGTTTGTCAGCTTTTTTAAAGAATAAAATGAATGAATGAATGAATCAGTATTTCCCGATAGATTGTTTCTATGGACGCACCCAGTAGATCACACGCAACGATAAGACATAAAATTGATTCAAATTAAAGCGGAACGAAAACCTATTCGAAGACTGCTGCAAAAAACTCGCAAACTGTAGGCTTACCCGGTATAGAAAAGCATTACTGGCTATGTGCGATGGATACTTTACTTACGTGTGCCTATATTTATTCATTACGTCTTCTAATCTACGTTAGTTTAGTCATACCTAGTTTCGAACTGATGCGTTTTTTTGTTCTTGATCCGTTGTCAGTGTTCATTAGACTATCTAGAACAGCTGTCGTTTCGCTTGGTTTAGTCCTAGGTCTATGCCTAAATTTGAAAGCATCAGTAACTTACTGCATTAGTATTTTAAGTAGCCTTTAGACAAAACTTACCTCCCAAAACCAGCAGTAAACAACCGAGACGAAACAGATACGAGTAGTAAGCTCGTTCATATAGCATCATCTCTTTTTAACGCTACAACGATTGAAAAACTACAGTATAGAGAATCTGTTGCCACATCCACAGGCCTACCTGCAATAACAGTGGCCTGCTCGTAATACGCAGGCTACAGAGCGCTGCATTGCTGAGGCCCAGGAAAACATTTCGTGACTATGGGCAGAATCGCCATGCATGTAGTTTGAGGCATTCATTATTGATGCCCTTCGCTTCAGCTCATGACGGCAGGCCGCAGCATGCTATGCTACTAATTTCATTTCTTCTCGTAGGCTCGCTTGCCAAATGCTGTAAATTATAGCCTGGCAGCACAAAAAGCAGGCCAAGGAGAAAATATACGCATCTGTACCCAGTGCCCCAAAGTAATGACCCCATATAGTATGCTTGCTATAAAGGAACTTTGAAACCAAATTTGTATATCGCAGCAGTGTATGCTAACCAACCTGTTAAGCTGACCCCTAACGTTAGCTTAGCTAAGACCAAATATAGGCCTATGAGTAGGCCTAGGTGAATGCCTAACAGGCATTGTTCGGTAAGGTAAGCTTAAAGCTTTCATAGTTGTCAAGTTTGGGTAACATTATCAAAGATACTGTTCAGATACAGGCCTACAACGGTTATTTGTATCAGTAAAAACACGGTTAAACATCGGTCAAAAGTTTACAAGGTAACGCGAGTGCGACTGTGCGCAGAAGAGATAGGCGTACATCCACTTTCTGTAAATTTCCTAAACACCGTGTCTCAAAACAAGCTGCATTTATTTGCTAAATAATTCCCTGAAACATTGGCAGATTTTAGTATTTTTGGCTTGCAACATTGCAAAGAAACTAAACAGCTATAATTTTCCACGTTTCACTTTAATACTGTCGCTACACTACCTTGCGGAATGCAGAAGTCGAAGTTTGGCCGAATACAAGAATGAATTCATACTGGGTATAGCGCATGCGTTGGCTAAATTTTTAAATTGTGATTTGTGCTGTTTTATATCTACAACCACGATGTCACCCTTACACTGTATATAAACTGGACAGTTTTTTTTACATCAATTAAAGTAATTACAGGCGAAGCCGTTGAGGCCTTTGAAGCCAAGAAGACCACGATTTTCTTGTCCCGATCGAAATCGAGTTCAGTACTCGAGGGTCCCATCCCTGCAAAACATTGGAAACTCTTCTTTGAGGCCGCTGTGTAAGCTGTGCGGTGCAGCGAGATGGAAATAGTAAGACTAGAGTGAAGTTGTAATTAATAATTGATGTAATTTAGTCAGCATGCGCTGCCAACTTTGTTAATGTGCTATTGCCACGCAGTACACGACCTGCTTGGGCCTGCGCTGCTGTGTCATTGTGGCAAGGGGCAGTGGGCGCAATTGGTCTCCCACTAAATTTTGGGCTCTCGGGAAAATGTCAGATAATCTTTATCCTGTCAAAAATTTGTCGTACGAAAATGCAGAATTTGGGGCTAAAAAATTCCAATTTCGAGAAAATTAGGGGACCAGTTTCGGACACTTACGATCTTTTATTTGTGATGTCCAAAAGTATTGTAACTTCCTGGCCCAACTACTTTTATCACATTCGACGCGTCGACGCCGTTGCGTGCAATTATCGATAGCTATAGGAGCTACCGCTGCTAGGCCTACATGTATGTTGGGGAGTTCTAGCAAGAATTATAATCAATCAGATAGGCCTAGTCGTGTATATAATTAGCGACTAAATGTGGCCAATTAGCACATGAAGCCAAGCAACGATCAGTTACTCAGCCAAACAGACACGTCGCTGGTTTCACGACTTTTTTACACAAACGACGGCTGGAAACAAACCTAGTTCTTTTTCCAAAAGAAGCTTTTGTAGTTTTCAAACGTTTTAGTGTAAGGGTAAGCCTGCCTACAAAAAACACAATATAAAGTTTGGTAAAGACCCAGGCAGAATATGCTATACAACATCCTCTATAACACGTTGTTTTTTGTTGACGTAACGTCGAAACTTAGAAATAACAACTAAAATATGAAATTAAATTTGATACTTATTAAAAATTGCAAAAAAACATTTAAAAACTTAAAACCATACAATAAAAACGTTTTTGAGATTTTGGAGTTTAAAAACACACCTTTCGAACCAATTTTTACGCGCGAAAGCAGCTATGCTATAGCGCGTCTTAGCTATCGCAATTCTGTCCGTCCGTCTGTCACACGGGTGGATCAGGCAAAAACGGTCCAAGCTAGGATCTCAAAATCTTCACCATCGGCTGCCTGGAAGACTCTAGTTTCAGGAACCGTAAAGCTTTTTCGTAAACTCGAAGGCGGTCACCCCGAACGAGGTCGCTAAATGAGAGGGGGGTGGTCAAAATTTGCGATTTTTGGCCAATAACTCGCTGTATCTCAGTAACGGTACGAGATAAGGCCTAGGTTACTATTAATCACCAATAGGAAATCGTATACTGGCTTTCGATTGG
>Ga0209671_1009834_pt1 | contig 10031 bp, 4 predicted proteins | sample WorMetHERISLAND2_2_FD_187401 | JGI IMG/M metagenome (GOLD analysis project Ga0209671, IMG submission 187401) | Marine gutless worms symbiont microbial communities from Max Planck institute for Marine Microbiology, Germany - Olavius geniculatus... | ecosystem: Host-associated > Annelida >... | reverse complement strand
CTGCTGATGATAGGATGATGGAAATATTTATGCCAGTAACAGCAGCAGTAACAGTCTAGGTTTTTCACTGTTGTTTTTGCAGTTTGTGAAGACAAAGAAGAAATTGGAGGACGCAAGTTTCACTTCAGACCGAGCCGCTTCTCTCTATCATCTGTCAGTCAAATGTGTCCGTATTTTGTCCGGTTGGACATCTCACATCTCTGAAATGGTGTGAAGCCAATTATTCTTGACTGCAATTTCCGTTCCTGTTGGTTTTTGTCATATTTTTTTGTTTTATTATATTATATCTGGACTGAATTGGTTTTTCCTTGTTGTAGTTTTCTCCTGGTTTTAGTTGTTTTTATAATTCTCTTTTTATTTGTTTTTATTTTAGGCTTATGGCTGTCTCACAACTATTTTTTCTGTGTTTCTTATGTTTACGTAACAGTACTTTTATTTCACTTTGTTTCATCTCATTCCCATTTAAATCATCTTAATTCATTTTAGTTTAATTGCTAGATTAAACCTGCAAATTGTCTGTCAGTTTTTCAGCATCAATTTCTTTCGCATCATATTTTATCATATGTGAACGACGCCTATTTTTGTACCTGTTTACTTTCATACATGCAACTAAAGTTGTGTGTTTAAATTTTTTTTCACATTTTGTCACAGAAATGTCAAAACTGTTGCAGCTGTCGTGGAAGTTGCTTCATCCCGCAGAGTCGCCGGCAGAAGCTGAAGTCTACGAACGAGTATGTTACTTATCAGTCTGTGTCACACATTTGCATACATTGAGCAAACGTTATTCATCAGACGTTGCTGTAATAGTTGCTTTTTTTTGAGAAATGCTGACTAAAAAATTGTGTTCTTATCTGGAGCTGGACACTTTTTAAGATCTCACGTCCTTATAAGACTGCTGTAGACGTAATGGCTGATTATGTAGCTGAAATGTGCACAGGGTCTGGCGCTGGGTAGTAACCTGAGACTGAGTTTGCAGGAATGAACAGCTCCAAAGCACATTTTCAAGTTATTGTTGTGTTAATTAATCTTACTGGCGTTTTTCTGCATTTTTTTGATAATGTCGTGTTATTTATTCGATCGACATAGTAGCATCTTACCTAGCCGCAGGGTTCTTCTGTATTCAGTTTGTAATAGAAGCATTGCAGATGATTAAGTGAATTGAATTGCCAGTTGTCATGGTAGTTTGAATGCAGTGACAGTAATCAGTCACTAATCAGCAGCTAAAGTGTTGAATATCAGATCTTTTGATTGTTCAAAAGTAATTTTTAAAGATTTCTAGAAATTTTAATGACACAAACTCATCTTGGATGACTTATTGTATTAATGTTGGTGATAGTTTTATGATGTTGACAAAGAAAGCGGTGCAAAGCTGCACAGTTTATTTGTTATAATACAATCTGTTAACGCTTTTTTGTTTGGCTGTGAAGTTGTGAACAGCAGCAGTAGCCCTCTTTTTATGGTGCATCTGTCTGTCATAGTAAACCTGGTTATTTTGCTCCAGAATTTCATGTACACCGTGGGCCATAAAAAACGTGCCACTTTACTTTTGTCCATATCTTTGCCAATTATTGACCGATTTTCAAAATTTCTTTACTGGCACATCTTGCAGACAATTTGCAATAATGTGATTATTATATATGCCACCACACGGTAAATGCATTTCTACACTGCTTTGTGAAATATAAATGTAAGAAAAAATTACGATAATAACAAAAATTTAGGTATATGAAAAAACACTTCAGACCAACATTGTGATGAATGATTCATACGACACTAGACTGTGTTCTACCCACACAGTTTAGTGTCATACAGACCATTCACTGAAATGTTGGTCTAAGTGTTTTTTTTTTCAATTTTACCAAAGTGTTTGTTATTATTGTTATATATGCATATCTCATTGATATTTCACAAGGTAGTGTAGAGACGCATTTACAGCGTGGTGGGATCTGTACTAATCACATTATTGCAAATTGTCTGCAGAGTGTGCCAGTGAAAGAATTTTGGAAATCGGTTAATAATTGGCGAAGATGTGGACAAAAGTACAGTGGCACATTTTTTGTCTCACCTTGTGTATCAATCACAGCACTGTTTACGTTCGTCGTTGCTATTTTTGGTTGCTGTTTGGAACGGTTTACCTTTAAATTTCAGAACGGTAACTCAGTACACAGTTTTGAAACTAATTTAAAGACATACTTTTTCACCAGGACTTCATTTAGCCATAGTCTTGCTGCATTTCAGATTAGTTATATAACGTGAATATGGTGTTGTATAAATTATATTGATTACTTACTTATGTTTGCAGGCTACAAGATACAACTACACGCCGGAAGAGAAGTCGGCGCTCGCTGAACTGATAGGGATGGTAAAGAGCATACAGAGCGAGATGTTTCACCTCGAGCCTTTGTTGACTCGTGGCATTTACTTCTTTATCTACAGACAGCTTCAAGACTTCATGCATTGCTTTCTGTCAGAGCCACTACGCAAAGCCGAAAAACGCCACAAAGAAGTTCTCAAAAGGTATAGGCATTATGCTGCTGCTGTCGTATTCTGCCCTATGGGCAGGTTTTCATTTGCCATCGACACCATCTTGCCCTTTCCTGTGCCAGCTCCTTGAGTTGTGAATAATCCATGGCCTCCTCACTTGTCTCCAGTAGCAAGCTCAGTAGCATTTCTTTTGGTCTTCCTCTTTCTTTCTTCTTTGGCAGTCGACCTTTCAACACGGTTCTCACCAAAGAACCATGATGCAACACATGTCCCAACCACCTCTTCTGTCTATTCTTCAGTGTATCCATGAGTTCTCTTCTCGTTTCAACTGCTTTTTGCACTTCGTCATGTATTTTGTGCTCTGTCCAAGATATCTTAAACATGCGATGCCAAGTTCACATTTCAAGTGCTTTGATTCGCAGTGCGCTTTCAGGTGTAATTATTTGGCGTGTGAAAGTGGTGCTATATCAAATCTTGTTTACCCGCGAGAGCTAGCATAGCTATAACGCCTATTAGCTACGGTAATTCTGTCCGTCCGTCTGTCTGTTCGTCACGATCTGGTACCGATTGGAGCCTAGGTCAGATAGAGAGTTCTGGTTTGCACCATATGATAGCATAGCATCTCTAGTATTTCGTGACAAAATTTTATGCCGCTGAGTCAAGGGGGTGCCCATGAACAAGGGGGCAAAAGAAGGGCACCCCCTCTAAAAAGACATTATTTTACCGGTATTGGCTCGTTTAGCGTGAAAATGGTTGCAGATAGGCACAGACATGCTACGTGTCATAACAAACACTGGTTACTTAGGAATGTCAACATTGATGACCTTGAATGACCTTGAACCCGTAAAATAAGGGGTTTTAGTGAATTTTTTGCGATTTTGGGCTGCGACACGCATTTCAAGAGTGAATTGCGCCAAAATGGCTGGAGATAGACCAAGACAACCTGCGTACGAAATTTTCAGCATGGAGTGTAGATTTTAGCAGTTTTAAGTCCCAACCCTTTAGGTTCAAGGAGGGTCGTGCAAGTGGGTATTAAAGAGGAGTATCCTTTTAAAAAGTGGTTATTTATTCGTTGTTCGCTTGTCTAGCATGAAAATAGTTGCAGATATGCACAGACATGCTGTTCATCATAACAAGCACTGGCGACAAGCTTCTTGAATGACCTTGAACCCTAAAATTAGAGGTTTTATCGCTTTTTGTCAATTTTTCGCTGCAAAAAAGAGTGAACTGCAACGAAATGGATGGAGATAGACCAAGATTACCTGCAAACAGGAACTGCTATAGACTCTTGCACGTCTCATGAGCATTAGCTCAGATTTCTTGTTCGATTAGATTAGAACTGTGCTGTGCTTTAGTCAAAGAGGCTGCTAATACAGACGTGTTAAACTGTTCACAGAACATAGCTTGACTTCATATATGAGAATTGAAACTGGTACAGTAAAATAGTTATTGAAGATGGTGAGGAAGAAAGATTTTGGAGGATTTTGTGTGCAAAGTCGTAATAGCTTTTACAATAAGGTAATAAACAGAAGTGTGTGATGTACAACTTACGAACTGGTTTGTGTGCAACTCCTAGATGATTATACAATGAATGTTGAATGTAAATTATCATTCAGTTGTTGTTTAAACCACAATTGTAGTTTTTAAGTTTTCTTTTATTTCAAAGTGTATTTCTTTTAATGAGATTAAAATGGTTATGTGTATGTGACTTTTGTGCTTGCTTATACTGTATATGATGGCTATGTATTTATTTTCAAGTTGCTTCATAATGAGACATATTTGGACCACATGTACTTGAATTATGTTCTGTCATGTATGTTAAGTAATGACTGGATTCACACGGTGTTATTTTGAATTAACGTCAGTTATTACATGTGCGCAGGACACTTACGGCTATACAAAACGTTTGCATCGACATCGGTGCCATTATTGATCGATCGGAATCACCTTCAAATCAAAAGAAAAAGTCAAAGGAACCGGCTGCACCACAGCTGTCCACGAAGCCAGTGCGGCCCTCTCTAACACAGGTATGAAATGCGCACACATGTGGCTGGCTTTTTCATTCAACTGGGCCATTTTTGGAGTTTATAGATGTCTGATGGAATTTGCTGGCATAGCAGTGGAAGAAATGCACTATGTACTGTTGATATTGCTGTGTTGACGATTAGTCAAAGGTGTTTGGTAAGATCCCAGCACGTGTGTCAGAGTGAAACAGCAGATGCTTACTGCAGCATGCACGGCTGGGACTGGGAGATGGGGGGAGGTGTCACGTATCACACAGTGGAAGAGCATAAATATAGTGTAACGTTCAACACTTTGTTAACTTGTTGTACTTAGTTTCATGTGCGAATAGTTCAGAATCCTCATTTTGGAGGCAGAATAATCATGATTCTATCTGCAGGACTCAACGATTGATTGCGTGATTAATAACTAAAATATTATAGTGACTACAAATTTTGTCGTTGAATTTTCAGCTAAGGTCACTATTGCAGCAACATAACAGAACTCGATACAGTTACACCAGAAGTCTTTCTTGGGCCTTTAAAACTACATCTAACTGCTTTATATCAAATTTACGAGTTTTGCAGAGTGAATGTCACTAAAAAAAAGCTACGAAAGAGAGAGAGAGAGAGAGGTAAAAACACGTTTGCCCGTAACAAACACAATACAAAGGAAACAGAAATATCTCACGAAAAGTGGACTAACCCGACAAAAAAAGTTTGGACGTAGGCAGAGCTAGTTAACAAATGTAACATTACTTTAGCATCAACAGTCACGTTGCTTAGAAAGCATTTTAAAGTGGAGGTAATTAAGTTGTTTGTGTTTACAAATGCGAAAAATGTCACATAAATATTAATGTTTTGGTCTGCCAACAAGACTGGATGAAAAATGCTTAGTGATTATGTGTTAGGCCTACTGCATTTGTGATAGCTGTTAGCTGAGCCAACTTATAACCTTTCCAATCAAAAGGTATATTTTTGGACTACGATCACAGATGTTTTCAATCGAAATTAATGGTTAGTTTATTGTCATTTTTTTAAAATGTAAATAATTATAGTTGCTACCAGCTTTAATGACGATGACGTAAACCTGGTTCAGACCAACTTGTGTCCAAATGGCATTTTTATTCATCTTGCCTTAATGGTCAAAATTTTTCCTCTGTTCAACGACGAAAGTGATATCACTTTACTGTTGTTGTCCAAACAGCTGTATCTGGTCCGCACAATGCTTGAGTCACTGGTTGATAAGGGTGACAAGTCTTCGCATCGACACACGCTGCGTAGAGACATGGATGGTGCTCACGTCACCGCCATAGACAAGTTTCTGCAGCAGTCATTTCTCTGGCCTCAGATGATGGACTTGCACGGTTCGTCGTAATGTTTTTGTTAACGTTTTGCTGCGGGGATGTACACTGTGTGTGTCTCAAAAACTGTTGCAGTTCCAAATAACTCCAAAAATCCTGGTTCAGTATCGACAAATTTTGTTGCGAAGAATCATCATTTTGTCAGCATTCAAAAGCACCCTCTACTTTGTGAGAAATGTTAAGCACAGAGTACCAGCTGAGGTTTTTTGTGGCACCCGCATAATACTCCAACAAAACCACGACGTTATTTGCGAAATTTTAAGTCATTTAACTAGTCAGTGTTTGGTGCTCATTGTGTTTGATACTTGACAGGAACGCTTCAGGCGTGTTGTGATCTAAGTCAGTTGTGGTATCGAGAGTTCTATCTGGAAATGACCAAGGGCGAACGAATACAGGTCGGTGTTAAGAGACTTACATTTAATGTATATTCAGTGTGTTTATCATTAATAACTGAACTATATTTGTTGCGCTGTGATTATATCAAATGTGTCACAGATGTTTGCGTAACCAGTATCTTTATCATGTTCAACATTTGACAGTGTAGTATACCTTTGCGTGGGTTTTTGCAGAGGGCAATGGCATTTTTGTGATTGGATGAATTTTTTGATTTTAATTATTTTTAGTAAGTTGAGTTAAATTCTGCTCATATTTAATTTAATTTCATTTAATTTTGTAATGCATTTTGACCGTGGTTTGTAGTTTCCGATCGAGATGTCTTTGCCATGGATCTTGATGAGTCATGTTCTCGACAGCAAAGATTCATTTCTCATTCAGTGAGTTTATTTTTTATTTTGTAATGTGATTAGTGGAAGGCAGTTTAGTTTAAGAAAAATACAGCATGTGTCTCAAAAACGTTTGACTACGTGTTTGCCGTACTGTTTATTTTATTATTATATGGATTATATGGGCATTCATTTACCCTCATGCCTCAGCGCCTGGAAGCAACCTTCCCTCAGTTCACCAAGCCACTGTCTCATCTAATCTAGGCTCTCAAGTTTAACTGTCCATGTATGCACAGACAAATGAAAACTGTTGAAACATTTTTTCAGATGATATACACCAATATTCTGGCTCCGTGCTGACATAACATACTTAAACGACAAACAGGACAACAAACGTCTAGGCAGCTAGGGAGTCTGGGGAGTGCTTTAGTTTTTTCAGTGCTGTTCCAGGCAGAGCCTTGGCCACAAATGCATTTTGATGCAATTTTTTTGCATTAGCGTGCAATTAATGCAATTATTGTAAAGTTCTGAGTAACTGTAAATGTGTTGTTATTGCTGCAGGAACATTTTATATTTGCTGGATTTGTACAATGATAGCGCTGAGTGTGCTCTTAGACGTTTCAGCAAACAGTTTCTCTACGATGAAGTTGAAGCAGAGGTATCATCTAATTGCTGTATACTCTACGGCTCTTCAGTAGCTTAGCTTCCTTCATTGCGTATTCCATGAATCACGTATGTTTATGTCTGTGTTAATAATTTAACTGGGGATTTTTAAAACTTTCTATAAATTTTTTAAATTACCGGTACAACATTTGTTGATACTTTGTTGACATTTTAGCGATATATGTTGCCTTTTTCGGAATGACTGTTTGCCGCTAGATGCTGCACCAAAAAAATAATTTGTTATAGGTGCACGGATGTTGGGAATTTTCAGTCAGTTCACTGAAGTGATTGATTCACAGATGATTGTTTATTCTGTACTGTGTCTGATAATTATGTATTGTAGGTCAATCTGTGTTTTGAGCAGTTTGTATACAAACTCAGCGAACACATCTATGAATACTACCGGACTCGAGCAGCTCAGTGAGTTGGTTTCACATATTTGCCCAGCACTAATAACAACCATTTACATGTACACTTATTGATAGATTGCTATATCAAGCTTCGCCTCTGAACAGGGTTGTCTGAACCAGGTTCCTGTTAAAAATTCTGAAAATCTAGCAGAATCGTAACAAATTAAATTAATGTGTGACTGTGTATGAAGTGTGACCAGCATTGTGATGTTTGTAGGATCATTTTAAACAGAAGTTTCAGAACAGCGTGTCATTGGCTGAAGCTGCCGTCACCTGGCATCCGATCGGTGAACTACATTTGGCTTCTGCAGCAGAAGAATCTGCAGGTTTCTATTTCCAGCCTCTCACTGGTTCTTATCTGAAAGTTTTGAAATTTGAACCTTGTCTTGAAATAAGCAGATTTTTTAGTCCGCCCAGAAACAATAGTTTTCGGGAGGACTTATCTTCAAAATTCTGCAAAGCTAGCAAAATTGTAACAGATATATACTCACTCAGTTGAAATAATGACAGAATAAATTTGTCGTATTTTCAGACGTTATTCACTATTCATTTAGGCAATCCTGCCCCGGTGAGCCTTGAAGTGTTTTTATCTTCTCCAGTTGAAGAAATAACAGTTTTATAAGTTTTTAGCCATTTATTTTTTGATCACGTTTTTGCACTTATTGGATTAATTAATTTGAAAATGTCCTGATAAGTGATAGTTGAGACTGCGTGTGACTCTGTTTGTGTTCTGATTGCTATAGATGTAGGCTGGTCATCGTTGATTGGTTATGTGCGTGGGTGATTATTGTAGCTGTGTCATCGAGTTGCTGATTAGCATGGGATAGTCGTCTAAATCAATTTTTAAAATGTGGTCCGGATGATTAAAATTAGTGTTTTTTAGTTTTTGCTGCCGTTTTTCACCAAAACTACTGAAAATATTGTGATGTTTTCTAGGGCTTATGAGTTATACTGAAATGTCAAAATTTGTGACTTTCATACATTCTTGGAGGCACTGCTGTTGCCTTTGTACATGAAGACCATGGCTACTGTCAAACTCACTTGTAAAATTTATGTTGACCTCAATTAGACATTTCACCGTGCCTATATAATATGATTTTTTAAGCTTTATAAATGTATGAAATTAATGCCTAAATATAACAAAAAATGCCGTTACTTTATGCTGAAAAATCTGACCTTGGCAAGTGTTTGGAAGTGACGTCACCGCGTGTACCCAGTCAGTGTTAACCAATTAATTTTAATATTTTTAATGGCAAAAATACTGTGTCGCATGACAACTGCAGCAGTACATGGGTAGGCAATGTGATTTTATAATGCTTATGTTTCTGTGCGTATTTTACGTTGACTACGGGTACACGCAGTGACGTCATCAGCCTGTCAACATGGCGTCTCGTTTTCGGCGTCGTTTCCGTAGATCGTCGATTTCAAATGTAATTTTTTTCGTGTTGACAAAACGCTGGATGTCAATATTACTGTCAAAATTCTCAGAAAATTGTGCTTTTTTCGGGAAATGGTAAGTTGATTTTGGTGTCCATGGACCTTTAAACATGTAAGCATATAAGGTGGTTTTTTAAGAGAGCTAGAGCCAAAGTGTATAGAAAATTTTCTATACACTTTGAGCTAGAGCAACATTGTATTTTATGGGTAATTTCATATTTGAGGTTGCAGTAACAGTAGCCAGTGGCTTCTATCCCTATACCTGGTGAGCACAGCTTGCGTCATGTGAAAAATTGGGGGGAAGTTTTTTTGAGTGTGTGAATCAAAAATAGGGTGGGGGAAGTTTTGATAGGGTTGCAGATCAAAACTTGCCTTTATTTTCACTGGGCAAACTACACCCTTAACAGAACTCCCCCCTATTTTTTACTTCCCCCTATTTTCACTGGTCAAAAACTACACCGTTAACAAAACTCCCCCATTTCTACTTTTCCCTTATTTCTAATCTGCACTCTTAACAGAACTTCCCCTTAGTTTAGTTTTGTTTTGCTTTTTGCACCAGTGATATGACAGTGCAGAGACGTAGTCGTTAAGTCGCCGCATTTCAGTGCTGCCCATGCTCATACCACGCTACAATTTAGCAAGTTGTTTCACAGAGAACATGCACACTGCACGGCAGTATTAATTGCTATCACCAGAATAGCTGTTTTGACCTCAAAATGCAGTTCACAAACTATTTGTCGGACGGGCTCTGCCCCGATCTGCTGGGGAGCTTACAGAACTTGGCTGGCTAGACCCTCTAGCTAGGTGTGGGTCCCCTCGGGAAAGGGAAGAAGAAGCACGAGAATGGGAGGAGGGAACGTAGACGGAAAGGGGGATACAGCATAGGGAAGCTCAGTAGAGAAAAAAAGGGAAGGAAAAGGAGCGGATAGGGCCATGGAGGGGAGGCAGGGA
>Ga0209671_1009827_pt1 | contig 10033 bp, 6 predicted proteins | sample WorMetHERISLAND2_2_FD_187401 | JGI IMG/M metagenome (GOLD analysis project Ga0209671, IMG submission 187401) | Marine gutless worms symbiont microbial communities from Max Planck institute for Marine Microbiology, Germany - Olavius geniculatus... | ecosystem: Host-associated > Annelida >... | reverse complement strand
GTTTATATACAGTGTAAAGGTGACATCCTGGTTGTAGATATAAAACAGCACAAATCACAATTTAAAAAATTCAAACATCACCATTACACAATGTCAGAAGAACTTTGCTGACTGTGTAATGGTAAAGTTTGAATTTTTTTAATTGTGATTTGTGCTGTTTTATATCTACAACCACGATGTCACCTTTACACTGTATATAAACTGAACAGTTTTTTACATAAATCTCTGTATGTAACCAGCCACCCAGGTCGACTCAGCCTTTTACCATCTGTGGGTTTGTAAAGTGAGTATTAGCTTTCAGGCTGACTAGTAATAAATGGCGAGGTTGAGTGTAGTACTGTACCGGTCAATTTAGGTGGATGTGAGGCTGAAGCTGATTAGCTTGGTCTAAACGTCGTTGGCTGCCCGGCACTTGTGCTGCGTTTGCCAAGTGAAGTGAGGGAACTCCCGCAGTTGTAGTGCCGTGATCACAGCACCAAAAACATTGTCCTTTGCTATTACTTCAGTATGTCTTTAAAAAGAGCTATTATTAGTATGAATTCATTTACGTAAATTCCCAAACTGCATTTCACAAGGTTGTGTACCAGCAGTATTGAGGTGAACTGGGCAAATCTACAGTTATTAGAGTCAATTTTTGGCACGCAACATCTAGAAGAAACTCATTAAAATTGGCTGGTATTTCTTGGACCTATTAAAGAAATAAAAGTGATGCTATTACTATTACTGTTGGTTGATTGCTTGTTGATGTGGCTGACGCAGGGCGGTGGAAGAGAGCCGGCTGGAGAAAGAGCTCGCTGAACTGCAGGAGTTTACTCGCTATGAGAAGGAACTTCGTGACGCCAGCATTCTGGAACACCAGGAGGTAATGTGTCAGTCCGGGTGGTCTTGTGTGATTGTGATCTCCTCAACGCTTGACTATTGTAGTCCCAGTGATCTCTGCATTGATCTTTTTTGACTTAATTTCATCACCAAAGATGCAGTAATTTCAACTAACTAGGTTACCACTTTTCCACTTAAAATGGTCACGTTTGGCTACTTCTTTGCTAAAAATGCTGCATGCACATAAGAAAAATTCCTACTACACACTTGCCGTTTTCTACTACACATTTTATGCCAGAAAACACACAGTTTACAACCCTGTTTGATGATGTAGTTTAACTGGTTCACAGATAAAAAAAAAGTTTAGCATGGTTCATCCAAAATAGTAAATAAAACAAAACAAAAATAAAATAAAACAAAAATAAAGGTAATTTGACCCTGGCCACACTCCCATTTCTTAAAATTTTTAAAAGATTATGGCCACATTGTTTATGTAAGCATGCATGTCAAATTTGAAGTCACGTCTTTTGCCATTTTGGAGATACATTTAATGCTTAAAAATTTAGGGGTCATGTTACTTTGGCCACGCCCTCTTGTCGAAAAAGTTTAAGGGGCCATGTTTGGGCTCTCCCTGGAAACAAGAAGGCAAAATTTGAGGTTTGTAGCTGTAACCGTTTTGAAGCTATCTATAGGTCGCAATTTAATGACGTCGCAATCATTGTGACGTCACGTCTACTCTACTGTGCACACACAGAACGACGCACAGAACTTCAGAATGAAATGAAAACATTATATCCGCCAAGTTCATTGCATTATACTTGGCGGGGTTTGTCAGAAATTGGGAACAGTATGATACTGTTTCAAAAATAGTCTTGGACCAAAAATAGTCTTGGAATCTGGCACCCCTTTTGAGTCGGCGCTAGGAAGCAGTGCATCCATTTCCATTTGCTTCCTGTAGTTACGCCACTGTTCAAGCGGCATGTGTGTCATATTTCTGGTAGGCCTATACTATACAGAGTGGGCCATAAAAACTGGTTTAACTACATGTCAGCTAATTATGTCTTCCAAGAGTAATGTACATTTAAATGAATAATGCACGTTGAAATATGATCAATTTTGAGTAACATGTGCAAATTTTATGCAAATATTTTCAATAATTTTGTAGTGGGATAAAATAAACGAAAGCAACCCAACTCTACAGGAAACACAACGAGGAAAACAGTGTAACGTCATTTAACGTACGAGGATAAAGCGTCGATCAAACTCGTTTGCCAACAAAAGGCATGGGGCGCTAAACGCATTTGTAAAGAGTTTTTTAACAAGAATTGGGCGGTCAGTTCTGTTAAAGATCTTCTGCGCAAAATTGACAAGACGAACTCGATTTCTTAAAAGGTTGGCAGTGGATGGAAGCGGACTGTCCGAACAACACAGAATATTGAGTGTGTAGTGGAGCTGATGTGCAGCCAGGAAGGAAACACTGGGTTTAGCAAAATTCTGAGAGAGATTCAGCAGGGCACATTGAACAGTAACTTGTTTACTTGATTGTCTTGTTGTTGTATAAATTTTTTGCTGTTTTACATAGACATACTTAGACATACCATTTGTGTTTCACCATTGTGATATAATACAGTTGGGAGTGCTATGTTCTATCGTATCATTTGTTAGTAACGTTTTGATGTGCTCATTAGATTTTGACATCAATATGTGCAGTACAGACTAGCAATTTATATGGTGTGGTATTTTGACCATATAAATAAATGCAGTAGCATTTTGAGCAGAATAATATAGGGGATGGTTTTTTATGGCCCACTCTGTATGTTTGTATGTTTGTGGTTGCACAATGAAGGAAGCAAAGCATGACCTTCAGGTGGAAGTGGAGAGATTAACTGCTGAGATCGAAGGCTTGCAGGCTTCTGCTCTTGATGCCAGTAAGCTCAAGTCATCCATTGATGAACTGCAAGCGAAGTTGACGGATGCCCAGGAGAAATTCAGCCAACAATCAGCACTGGTCTGTTTTCTGATTGGTTGTCTTGATTTAATTATTACTTTTCAATAGACTCAATGAATCATAGGGTGAAATGGCAACTAATGAGTTATTCATTAAAGTACAATCTTTGTCTGATTTGATGTTGATGTTTTGGCCACTGCTTCTGCTGCCCTATTTCGGAGCGACTGTCCACTAGTTGTCGGTACAGCAGGCAGTAAGTAGTCATTGATATGAAGAAGTTTGAATGTTGACCGTTGGGAGATTGGTTTGTTAGTCAATCGATTGGTTGACTAACTGCTCAAACAGTTGAAGATTCAAGCTTGCTTCTTCTACTTATAAAGCTATACATACCGGTAACCCACTTTATCTCGTTGATCTTCACAAATCTACAAGGTTCATACGCTCATCTTTCAGTCATCTACTTGATGATTATGCTATAACTTGTCTTTTGGTTCCTGTGCATTTCGAGTTTCCGCACCACAAATATATAATTCTGTTTTTCTTCATATCTGTCAAGCTCAAACTCTCATCTCTTTCAGACGACATCTTAAGACTTATTATTTTTAGTTTGCTTATCTTGCTCCTAGCACCCTTCTCCACTGCGCCCTGATTCTTTTGTGAAATTTTGGCGCTATATAAATTTTTACTTACTTACTTACTTTAGTTATTGTCTGACTAATTTATTGCTCTTGTACCAGTTTTTTGTTCAACATTGATAAGATGTTGCTTGCAATACACCCAAGCAACTGGTGGGATTGTATCCGAACGGTTGTCAGAGTTTTGACATTTGCAGGCCCGTTCGAGGGTCATCCCAAAAGTTTTCAGCCTCAACGTATTAGACAACAATATTTTCCACAATCTATACATCAGTGCATGTTTAGCCTAGGTGGCACTGGACTTTTTAATTTGGGATTTTAGGCCATGACTTAGCACCGGCTCGAAGTTGTCGGCTTTAAAGCATTAGTACATATAAATGTTTGACTAGCTGGCTTGTTTGGTTTGTTTGTTGCCGTTGATTTATTGATCGATTTCTTGGTTGCTGAATCAGTCATTCAGTTGGTCTACCTACTAGAAATAGCTGTATTTTTGATGGCCTACCTCAAATGCATTAGGTGTCAAATTAGATAGTCTATGCCGGAGGATGAAAAACAAATTTACTAGTATATTGTCTCAGTACAGCAAAACAAAACTTTTTTCGAAGTTTTTGTCTGCCGTGGCGTCAGCAGAAATTAGAACGTCTTTGCTAACAGCTACCACACTCAGAGCAAAGTAGGTTGGGCAGTGGGCACGAAATTAGCATATTTATGATATAGTTATCTATGGGCCTGCCTAACTAACCAAAACTGTTAGGGCCATCATAAACACAGCTAATATTGCCTGTTTTTACGATTGATAAATTGATGGATTGATTGAGGAGTGAATGGATGGCTAGATCGATCAACCAATGAGCAAACCAGTCAGCCGATTGAATCAATCGATCGATTCAGTCGTCTAGCAGAATGCCTACTTGGTTGGTCAGTTGATCAGTTGGTTATTTAGTTCCATGATTGATTGATTTCGATGGATCTATCGATCGATCGATCGATGGATTAGTGGACTGATGGATCAGTGGATGGCTTGATTTCAGACAGTTGATGCTGAGCTTGAGCTGTTGGACGAGAAAGAGGAAGTTCATCAGCTGGAGAAAGAGCTTGAAGCTCAGGTCTGCTGCTATTCACATGCTAAATATTTGCTACATTGAAAAATGTTAACTACCTGGTAAGACAGAAACAAAAAACTTAACTTCACTTTCTCTGGACAAAATGTCTAAACTGCTGACATATCACATATCATTCTACCGCTAATTACCTCTGCCAAGGAGGTAATGTTTTTGCCGAACTTTGTTTGTCTGTGTGTGTGTCAGCAAGATAACTCAAAAAGTTATGGACGGATCTTTCTGAAATTTTCTGGGAATGTCGGGAATAACAAAAACTACCAGTGATTCAATTTTGGGGGTGATCCAGAAGGAATCCTGGATTCTGGATCACTTTGAAATTTCCGTTGCCATTGCTATCAATGGGGCAAAAGGAAAACCACTGCAAAACCGAGGATGGTGCTGCCAGCTAGTGAACAACATTGCCTTGGCGGAGGTGTGCGGGCTTTGACTGCCTTCTAGTTGTGCTAAGTTGTCGGAGCATGAAAATAGTCCGTGTGTACGAACCAGAACTGACACTTAAACAATTGATGCAGTTAGTGTTATGGTCTATCTATTGGATCGACCAAAAACTTACTCATACAGTTAGTACTTGGATCGGTGGCTGCTGGCATATAAGCCGTCTCAGTATCATGTAATAATTGTCCACTATGATTAACTCTGCCAGATTGTATTTTAAAAAACTATGAGTTGTAACAAATTCTGTTGGCTTTGGTATAATGTATGTAGATTAGTGCTGGTAATGTAGCTGCAGATCTGTGTCTCAAACCAATTGGCCAAACATTGGCAATTTTCAGCACCCACTTGATGGCAAGTTATTGTCACATTTGGAGGTGTATTTGGCAGCAAGGCGGGGGAGGTGCCAAGCTTTTGTAATCAGTAATCAGTAGCAAAATGAAACAAAGAGAGAATAATGAATTTTAAGATGAAGGACGTAGACAAGACCTTATATAAATATTTTTGATATATTTGGCTGGGTTAGCTACATTCGTCAAATGAACCTCGTGAAATTGTTACGGCTTCCGTTGAACATCCAAAAGCTAAAAGTGTTTCAGTGGGAACCCCCAACTAGGGCCTCTGCCATTTGCATATTGCTCCGTTAATACTGTCTCATTACCTTACAATATAGTGGGACATACCATTTCTGACATTTGTGCGATGGGGTTATTGTTTCAATAAGGTCAGGGAAATTGTCATTCCAGGACAGGAAAAGTCAGGGAATTTTGCTACAGAAGACCTGTAGGAACCCTGGGTTGAGTTGATCTTGGTGTTTGTTATACTAAGATGATTTACCTTTCTGCAGACAGTCACTCAACCAACAGGGTGTCTACAACTCCTGGAAATACTGAAAATCTCTTGGAATTTTATTGGTGCTCCTGGAGAACTTTTATAACTTGCCGTGTCATTTTCGTATATCAGCAGAAAGGATAGCACAGTGATGAGCATTGGCCAGAGCTCATCATCACATGTTCAGTTGCAGACACTTAAAATTCATACTCGTATATGCATTAATATTTCACGGCTTGTCATTTCTTTATACATGTAATTGTAATGCTTAAGAGGCTCGATTAATGTAAAAAGTCTACTGGAAGTTCGATAAGTGGGTCCTGGAAATCTCCTGGAAATTTGTTAGGCTGGATTTGTAGACACCCTGAACCAAGTAGTACTCTCTTGATAGTGTCCCAACTGAGAATCAAACCCATGACCATTCGATCGTAAGTCCAACACCCTACCGTTAAACCTCCAAGGTACCTCTGGGTTCATGTTTTTACTATGTCGGTGTTGTATGTGACTGTATGTGTGTGGTACAGAAATCATCAGTTGCGGAATTGAAGGAGAAGCTGAGTGTTATACAGCAGCAGGCACTCCTTGCTCCACAGCCAGCAAAAGAATCACAGTCCACTCAGACAGAAGATGAACCGAAGGGCATGGAATTCAAGTCGGAATCGTGCCAGACAGAATTTGAAGAGTCTCCAGTCGTTGAACTAGAGTCGGCATGGTGTCAGACCGAAGCAGAGTTAGAATCAAAGTTCTCTCAGACAGAAGTTCAGGAGTTACCTGCTGAGCTAAAGAGTGTAGAACTTAAATCTGAATCGTGTCAGTTCAACGCAGATGTAGAGTCAAAGTCGTGCCAGACAGAAGTTGAGGAGTTCTCAGCCAAACTTCAGAATGTGGAACAGAATACCAAGTCGTCGCAAACTGAAAATGAACCACTAAACGTGGAGTCGCAGTCGTGTCAAACTGAATTCGAGTTAGAGTCAGCATCATCTCAGACAGAAGTCGAGGGGCTGCCAGCCGAACTACAGAATGCAGAGTTGAAGTCGGCATGGTGTCAAACCGAAGTAGAGTTACATTCAAAGTCATCTCAGACAGAAGTTGAGGAGCCAGCCGAACTGGAGAGTGTGGAACCAAAGTTTGTAGCAGAGTTAGAGTCGAAACAGAGTCAGACAGATGGTGAACTGCCGAACATGGAAATGATATCAGTGTCGTGCCAAACCGAAACCGTAACTGAGTTAGAGTCGACGTCATTTCAGACAGAAGTTGAGGAGTTATTGACCAAACAAGACGATGTGGAAATGACGTCGGAGTCATGCCAAGCTGAAGCAGAGTTAGATTCAAGGTCATCGCAGACAGAAGTCCAACTACAGGACGTGGAACTTTATTCCGAGTCATGCCAAACCGAAGCCAAACAGTCGGACGATGAACTGGAGTCAAAGTCGTGCCAGACAGAATTCAGCGAGCTCGACAACAAGGTAAATGTCACATTTAGCGGATTATTCGATTGGAAAGGTTTACTTTCATTTTCCGTCTTCGTCAACATGACATAAATTTAACAAAAATAGAAAATTAGTCCTTAAGAAGAAGACCGCGGCTAATAAACAGATATTTTTGCTCTAGAGGGTGGTGTCATGCAGATCCTTTATTCATATTTCTGAATACAACACTGGTGATCTGTTTGTGGTTTTAAACATAGAAATGGATCGGAAGTTATAGTGGAGATGGAAATTGGTAGACTTTAAGTATATGATAGTAGCAGCCATAATAGTGGTTCTTGTAGTTGTAGTAGTTGCTGATGGCTGGTATTGTACATTGTTAAGCCGATGTCAGACAAACGACAAAGTCAGCCGACTTTTGTGGGCGTGGTTTAGTTGCCCGACAAAATCGGCCGACAAAATCGGTGAACCATGATGACACACGGCCGATACTTTCGTCTGCTACTTCGTACGATATCAGCTAGCACAACAGCAGAATGCAGATTGCAAAATAATACTTGCATCACTTTTCTGCATCTAATGAACGAAAATGAATAACAAACAAAATAACTAACTAAAAGTATTCATCTTCCGTTGTAAACAATCACCATGGCAACATAAACAAAATTTGTTGCCCAATACACAAAAAGTCGGCTGACAAAATCGTCGAAAATAGAACATGCTCTATCTTGGCCGACAAAATCGGGTGATTTTGTCGCCTGACAAAATCGGGCAATTTTTGCATGACACACGACAGATTTTTGTTGGGCGATTTTGTCGGCAGATGAAATCGGCCGATTTTGTCGTTCATCTGACATCCCCTTTACAGGAAGCTGACAGCGGTATTGGCTCATCATGCTGTAGTACTTAGTTTTGCTGTAGTCAGTAGTTGTGGTTAGTGCTAACTGGTCCTGTGGTTTACTACAGGAAGCTGACAGTGGTCTTGGCTCCTCAGGCTGTTACTCTGACTCTGTCATCAATGGACCGGTCGCGCACTACGACGAACTGCAGAAACGGTAAGCTATCCATGGCGCTGCCGTAGAATCGTAGAAGAAACAGCTTGAAAAACCTAGGTTTTTTATAAGCCAAACCTGGTGGGTTCCAGTGGTGTGAGTATTCAAGGAACATGAATTGTAGTAAGTTATGGGTGCGTTTCTAGTGGGCTGTAGTTGCATTAGTGCTGAGTTTTTTGAGGAATGTTCCATGTGTCTCAACTGTGAGATGAACCAAGAGAAATGCCAAGTCCTTTCTGAGCTACAAGGTCCATATGGTACTGTTTGTCATTTGCTTTTTGAACTGTGATGCAGAAATGATGACTTGTTTACATATGTTTATTGTTTTGTCGCAGCAACTAGACAGGAGAGCCATCTTGGTACGTAACCAACCACGTAGGTCAGCTCAGTCTTTGGTCCCTTTGGGGTTGGTAGTAAAGTCGAGTTCAGCCTGCCTGCTTGCAGTTAACATGGGTTAATTTGAGGTGTGTTCACCTACGTTTTGTGGTAGGTAACACTGTGTGATCCCATATAGCAGGCGACACTCCGTATATGTGCATTTCAGACATGGGAAATAGTTGTCAGAGCTGAAGAAGCAACTGCTGTTGGTGACGAACTTCACCCAGCTGCTGTTGTAGCTTGCATGTTTGTGTGTGTTGTGTTCTGCAGCCATGAAAAGTTGCTGGCCGAGCTTAGAGAACAACTGCGTGCAGAAACCAATCGTGCCCAGCATCTGGAGAAATGTCTTCGTGACATGCAGCAACAACTTTCGGACGCCAACGAACACGTCACTGCCCTGGTCTGTTGTCTGCTAGGAGCAATTCTACCTTTTACCAAATTACTTTGGCTGTTGTTATTAATATGACTATTGTATGGAATTAACCCTGATGTTTGTCGAGAGATGTAAAGCCAGTCACTTTTGTACAATTTTAGAATTTGTATTTTTTGTATTTCTTTGTAGTTAGCAGACACATACAGAGCAGTTCACTAAAACTATATTCGCTTAATAGTTGGGAAACTACCACACGGTAGTCGTTGCTGTCACTCAACAATAATCAACCAATAGGATTACTACATTCATCTATGGCGTCATGGATTAAAACAATAGGCAGCGCAGAAGTTGCAATTTTACGACAGACACTGCAAAATTCGGACAGCTTTTTGACCGACAATTTCAAGTTGTCAATGGAGGAGATTATGAATGCTCAAAATTCTATTTTTGCTGCTAATTTTGGCCCCAAGTTTTGCATTTTTGGATGACAAGAGGTAAATTGTTTGACAATTTTTAAACAGCCAGAAATTTCCACTGGGCCATTCCTCCTACCCCCTCCCCAGTTACGACGCCATTGGCGTTCATATAGTACTTGGTTTTAAACTAATTCTGTCTGTGGCTATATTTTCTACATGACAGATTGAAAGCCATGCCAAGAATTCAACCGTGGCTGACAACGTAGAGCAGTTGAACGCTCGTATCAAGGAGGTTGAGCTACAGAGAGATCTGGCCAAACAGTGCGCTGACAATGCCAACATCAAGCTGGTTTCAGCGGAAGGTATATTAACTATCACACCTCACACGGTAGTGTGAGTGTTGTAAGGACGACCTTCAAAGTATATGGGAAAATGCAAACTTTGACCCTCAGCCAACCAAAAACCCCTGAACCGATTGTCACCAAATTTTAATGGCGTGATTACGTCATGGACGCCTACCACCAAACAAAATTTGGGCTCAATAGCCCAGGGGTTTTTGCTCCCCATATAGGTGAAATATACACCCCTCCGTGTTCGAAAT
>Ga0209671_1009823_pt1 | contig 10034 bp, 7 predicted proteins | sample WorMetHERISLAND2_2_FD_187401 | JGI IMG/M metagenome (GOLD analysis project Ga0209671, IMG submission 187401) | Marine gutless worms symbiont microbial communities from Max Planck institute for Marine Microbiology, Germany - Olavius geniculatus... | ecosystem: Host-associated > Annelida >... | reverse complement strand
GTGTGGGACAACCCTGCAGGAGTTAAGCCACGCTGCCCTAGATAGGCAGCGGTGGGCAGCGATAGTAAGAATGGCGTCAGACACCAACGGGCATTGAGCCCACGGTTGTCGATGATGATGATGATATCGGTACCGACCTAACGACACCGACCCAGCTCTAGACAGGGCAACCGCTGTTGGGGCATTTTTGATTGTTAGTAGTATCATCATGGCTGTTTGTGTGTTTTGTTTATGACGTCGAAGTAGATAAAAGTGAGTTTATATCTGTATAGTGTTAATATTTGCGTGTTTTCTTAATCTAAACAACTGTAGTTTAGTGTTAGATTTGGTTGGTGCGGATAAAATCGAATATATCGTTCCTGGCTCTTGTTGAGTCGTGACTTTTCGCAGTATAGGTCCGTAAGGGCACGGGTAAAATGCGGACCTCCGACTGTTATTAAAGCACTCCTTTGTGTAGCTTAATAAGTATTAAAAACCTCGTAAATTCTAGGATGAGATCGGCGATCTCATCGTAGTCATATTGCTAGCTTGAGATCACCTGTTCCTGCGTTATAATTAGGGCTGTACGAAAATCACGGTGCAAAAGTGAAAAAATCACAGCATACTTTTAGAAAAGTCGCAAAATTCACGGCGAATTCACGGTGCCAATTCACGGTCATATATAGCGTTAAAAAACGTCTCATTGACAAACATTTTTGTTCTCTGCCTAGTCAACAATCAGTCATGTATTGTTGTCTCACAAAATGACTAACATTAATCGTTTTTAGTAACTTTCGGGAACAGTTTTAGTAACTATATGCAGTTATACACACAGCAGTGAACGGCTGCAAATGATTATCATAATGATCAACGAGGTCATATTAGGGTCAACTTTCAATGTTTAACTATCGAATTTTACGGATTTTGACACAAAAGTGCAACCCATGCAAAAATTCACGGCAAACGCTAAAATTCACGGCAAGCGTCAAAATTCACGGCTTCCATGAATTCGTGATTTTCGTCTAGCCCTAGTTATAGCGCTAAGGCGCATGTAGTTGGCAACGACTGTCAACAGTTTGCAGGTAAAGGTCATTACTGCTGAATGTTTAAAGCCCTAACTAACGTTGCAAGGCATGCATTACGCCACCTACTGTCTTATTTCTTGCACTTTGGAAGGCCTACAGGAAAAATTAGTGATCGAAGCATGATGATAGTCTATAGGTCTATTGAGATCATGGATCTTATTCTAAAACTCCTAGATGGCATGAGATCTTACACAAGGAATGTTGATCTGGATTCTGCAGCTAGCTGCAAATATCCTGCAAAAATGAGATCACCGATCTTAGGATGAAGATAGGCTTAGCCTAAAGTAGGCCCTATTCCGATTTTATTCCAGAATTTTTAGCTAGCATGAAATATTACACAGTGATTAATGATCTGGTCCTACAGAGCTCCTGAAATTCCATGACGATATCATCCGAGCATTATTTTCTGGAACAGTGTCGGCAATTTCATACTGTAGAATAATTTCTACAATGAGATCACCGATCTCATTCTAGAACTTTCACCTAGCATGAGATCGTACAGAGAGAGTGTCGTCCAGTGGCAAAACAGCCAAGCTGACCAATCACAGGACCCGATCTGCGGCAATCTCATACTAGTAATTCTGCTGTTGCTTACGGCGAGATCGCCGATCTCATAGCACTAACCTAAACACCTAAGTAACCGATCTACCGTATAAAGAAATTCCTATTCTATTTGCAAGAATATTGTCACCCAGCTTTAATACAAGTAGGATGTGTGAAAGGTGGCAGAATGGTTATTTGAGTGGGTGGTGTTCAGTCATTTTTTATGGTACCATTAGTATTTAAATGATGAAGTTCACTCACTCACATGTTTTTGCATCTTTGTTGTCAGATGGAAGTATAATGAAGTCACAGCAGTTGCTCGGGTGCCAAACTGAACATGACTAGCAAGTCCCTGTCAGCATCGGCATCAGTGAATGGTAATTTGTGCCATGCTGATCATCAGCGGCCTCCTATCCCTGGTTGTGCAGGCAACATTCTCAGCAGTGATCTGACAACAACAAGCAGATCTTCCGAGTTATCACATTTGATGCTCCCAGTGACTGATTCTCTGCCATCCACATCATTAACGCTGACTACATCGACACTGCATAAATCTTGCTTATTTCAACAGCCAGATGGCTGTACCGCTAGCACGACAATGTGTTCAGAAACCTCCAACCCAGGAGTGTCAAAAATGGACAGTTTGTTAAGCCTGCTAAACGATTGTCATGGTGTTACGTATTTTCGACAGTTTTTGTCGACGAGGCATGCTCGTGACCTACTGGAGTTCTGGCTGGCATGCGTTGGGTACAGGAAGATCGATGCTGCCAAACGTTCTTCATTTGCACTGGTGATCTACAAGACATTCGTTGCTCCGACCAGTAGCCGAGTCTGCCTAGCTGTGCTGACCCGGCGTGGCATCAGGGAACGGTTGAAGACTGGAAATGTCGACCATGCAACTTTTGACGTTGCTGTGGCGGAAGTGGAGGCAGTGCTACTGCGAGATTATTATCCACTGTTCCTGGAGTCGGACGACTATGCGGAGTATGTTAGGACGCGGTCATCAAATCAGTCTCCCTCATCATGCAATGGCAGCAGTGGTCACTCCAGCAACTGTAGTCAGTTAGTTACTGTTGAGGAAGGTGACAACCAGCAGTGCAGTGATGTGAGACTGTGCAAAGATAAGAGGCCACAACAGAACCCAAACACCAGCAATCACCTATCAGCCACCACTGCCAGCAGACTTAATTGTGCTAACCACGACTGCTTGGCTCAAACTGGGTATGTTTTTGTCATGTTGTTTTGTCTTTGCTAAACTTTCACTGTCATCTGTGGTTCTTCAGTCTCTGTATTGGCTGTTGATTTATTACCTCCGCCAAGGAGGTTATGTTTTTGCCGGTTTTTGTTTGTCTGTGTGTGTGTGTACAAGATAACTCAAAAAGTTATGGACGGATCTTTCTGAAATTTTGAGCGTATGTCGGGCATGGCATAAGCTACAAGTGGTTAAATTTTGGGGATGATTCGGCGGGAATCCTGGATTCTGGATCACTTTGAAATTTTCGTTACCATTGCGTTAAAGGGGGCATAAGCGGAACCGCTGCAAAACCGAAGATGGTGACGCCACCTGGCGAATAGCATTGCCTTGGCGGAGGTACCTGTGCTCTCCGAGTGCTTTCTCTAGTGTTTAAAATATGTTTCAAGAAAACTCACTTGAAACAAATACTTTTGAACTAAATATTGAAGATTGTTTCAGAAGCATGTGAGTGAAATAAACCAACATCACCATCTGCTTCCAGCTTAAAGAAATACATGTATTCTATTTGCTTCTAGAAGACAGATTTTGAAAAGTTTTTTAGTCTGATATGTTGATTTGCAAAACTTGTTGAACGTCCCTTTCAAGTATCTTTTGCAAACTAAAGCAAAATCAGAATTTAAATGATGATGGTGATGCAGTACACAAACTGTGTAATCAAAGCTGACAACAAAGTGCAGACTGTTAAACTAAAACTGTACTAGAAATTGAGGCAGAGCCCAACGTGAGTTTACCCAGCGTCAGAAACCCAACTGCAGAAAATTTAGAGGGTTGAAATTCCCCTCTTAGCAGAGTCACGTGGCCCAAACTCAATTGCATTATCATACGCTGAGTGCACATTGTCGACTTAGGGTTGGTCAACATTTGCACTTATAACTTTGTTGTTAGTGGACCCAAGTTAACCATTTTTTTTGCCGAACCCTGTAAAGATTGTTGGCAATTAAGTTTGTTTCAGATTTTTATTATCTTGATCGATTCCTGATATATTTGCGGTCAAAGTTGAAAGTTGTCCAAAATTGCAGCAACTTTCGGAAGTTCTTGCCCTCTCAAGTTGTTGGGGTGCAAGCCCCCCAAAATTTGTACATAAGTGATCATGTTTTTGGCCTCTTAATTTTTTTTGGGAGGACCCCTGAAGTTTTGGATCGTTATTATAAAATTAGGATTATTACTGATTATCATGCAATTTCTTTGTGCTCGGCTGACAGACCTCTGAGATTTATCATTGAAAAGAAAGTTTTTTTTTCAAAAACATCTGCTGTAAAGCATATATTAAACATATGTCTGCTCTGAAAACTATCGTTTCTAGACAGATTAGCAGACTGTACAAATTTTGATGACATGTTCTACATAAAATATAATTAGAATACTGGTACTTGCATTTACCATTTAGTCATTTTAGGCTGTTAAGAAGTCTGAACTTTTAATTAAATTGCAATTGATTAAATAAATTAATTGATTAATTGTTTAACGATTTGTTGATTAATTTATTGTAATTTCCATTGCTCTAGTTAAAAAGCTGTTCCTCAGTAGAGCTGAGGTTGTCCATTGTTGAATTGAGCTAATCGAGTGGATGGCTGGGCAATTATAAGTAACACATTTTATCGTAAAGTGATATTTTGAGAAGTGCAAATTTAGGTCTTAAGTTGAAACTTTGCTTTAGGTACTAGGAATTAGGCACAGTACTAGGTAGACTGGCTGGAACAATCTGGGGGGGATTGAAGCTGTGTTGAACATGCTCACACAGTGATGACTGATGAAGGAATTTTTTGCTGTTCATATGCCTGTGAAAATTTTGGGTTTAATTTTTTATGTGTGTGGTGTGTGTATTGCATATGGGTACAAACAAGATTAGAAATAAGTAAAACAAACACTGAGGCAGCCATTCTGCCAGCTTGCTGTTAAAGAGATCTTTGCTGCTGTGCATCAGTATCATTCTCTCTCTGCAGGGGGGGGGCTGTGCTGTAGAGCTTGTTTGATGTGGAATGGCAGCTGTCTGATAGCACAGCTGTGGACTGACTAGGTCATACTCAGAGTAGATGGCTATAGCAGGCCTAGCAATGGAGCTATGCTGCTAGTGTTTGCTAGCTGCTGTTCAGCTGCTTGCTTCATCAGCTGTGACCTGCTTGCTGGCTGTGTGTGGGCGCCCCCCCCAGCAGAGGAGGGGAAGTCTAAGGGAGGAGAGGGGAGTGAGAGCTGGGAGAGGGTGATTCTTCTTGACCTGAGCTGTGAGCAGTTGATTGAGGCTGCAGCAGTATCACAGTACTGGTACCTGTCAGTAGGCTGTTTGATGCTCCAGACAGAAGCAATCTCTGTTAAACTCAGTAGACTGCTCCATGCTTTTTCTGCTATTATCTTCTAAAGGGAGAGAATCAATGGGAATGTCAAGTTTGCCATTTTTCTTCTACTGTCAAGCACAATTTGATAGACCGCACAGTGCACCTGTTTCAGTGCAGCAAGTCAGAAATGTGGAATCTTGCAACATCATTGCTGTTATTAAATATATTAACATTTACAGTTGAATATAACGTTGCTTTTACATTAGCATAATAGCCTTGATCTTAGCAATTTTTCTACCATTTATTTTAGCACATAAGTCAAGTGCTTTTAACTGCTGCATTTTAATCATTTATGGCACTGAATATGCCACCAGCATGCAGTCATCCTAAGTAGACATCTAAAGTCGAAACTTTGCAGTAGGCACTAGGTACTAGTACAGTATTGGGTAGATTGTTGTTGGAGGTTGATCTGATTAATTTATACCAAAAGTAACTTCTGGCTGTCATCTGCATAGGGCCCAGTATAATCAGTCATTTATCTCATGGTGTCTTCACTCCAGTTACTGCCAAAAATTCATTAGCATAAATATGCAGGTTTTGTGAGACTTAATTAGCAGCATGTTAGACTAATGTCAGGGGAGGCTGATCTAGGTGCTGAAAATAGAGAATCTTTCAAGGGCCAAACTGCTGGGGGAGCTTACTTCACCCTTATAGACCCCCTAGCTGGTGGGAGGGCCTTGCTGCATTTTCGGAAGAAGCACAACACATTTGTCTCTGTCATTTTTAGCTTAGAATATCAGTACATAATAAATATCACAAGTCGATTTTGTGTTTCATGATTACAGTTGTTCACACAGTGCACTAAACCGAAATGATGTTGTTCCCATGGTGACAACAACAACAGCAGCAGTAGCATCCAGCCTATCTGATGACACATTGTCATTCACTGATGCCAGTCTGTAAGTGGCTTACGACTGATGCTTTGTTTTACTCATATGCAATGCATAGCCTCTGTTTAGACATATATTAAATTGCAGTTTTCTTCCAGAAGAAGTGACAGTGTTACACAGTAAGTTAACTAATTCTGTTCAATTTGCATATGACTGCATCAGAGCAGGAGATTAGTGTGTGTGTGAGACTATGAGTGTCCAAGTGCACCAGAATGTAAAATCACTGCATAACCAAATATACTAGATAAATTATCTAGTATACTTGGTATAACTGTTAGTACCAGTAGTCGTTGATTTTATTGTAGTACCGGCAAAGTTGTGAATGGATTTTTTTTCTTGGGAAAGATGGGGCATGGCTGAAAAAACAGTCTTGATAATTCTAGTTATATGTTCAGATCAGATTTTGGGCAATGGTTCCTGGATCCATTTGATTGTTTATTTACTGTTGTGATTCTGGTAAGCAGCCAAGGTATGAAAACACCGCATGAAGAGGCTTAAACTGTCTGAGCGCAAACTTCTAGTTGGTATGATGTTCTATGTGCTTTATATGCGTTGGTTGGTATGTGATCACTTGCAGGGACAGTCGTGAGTGCTTGAGATATGCACCGGTGTCGTCATCCCATTGTCCACGCTGCAGCCAGCTCAGGAGTCACAAGACCAGCTCTTCCTGTGTAAGTATCGTTTGTCTTGGCTCTGTTTGCTCTGCGGTGTCAGTTTCGGATTGATTGGTTTAGTGGTGTTACGTCACGTCTCTATGATGATTCCTACCTGTATTACAGCAGGTGTGCATTTGTAGTGTATAGTCCTTGCCAAGCCATATAAGGCCCATAGGGCGGTGCTTATCTCTGTTTTCATTCACTCTCCGCCAGACGCCAGTTTACGCTGCCGGAAGACAGATACAGGGCTAGTGCATCATGTGATGTGCTTGATTATGTCTTAGCTTTTGCTACTACTTGTTGTGTTTTCCCATGGAGGGATGGCCAGGCTGAGTTGACCTGAGTGGTTTGGTTACACACGAATACATTGTTCGCACAAATGGTCACCAATTTTAGTACTAACCTGCCTCAGCAGTCAGCACAGAGTAACTATGATAATGCGACCAACGATATTACCTCAAGACCAGGCTAGCTTTAGCACAGTCATCATCAGTAAACACAATGCTATATAATGTAGACCTGCATTTCTGCGTGACACGTGTATTACTTGTGTAGAATTTTGGTATCGTGTCTGTACACGCTGTTGTTTTGTTTGATTCACAGCGTGCAAAGTGTGTGGGAAATACAGACAACATTGCGCAGAGTGACCCGAGCAGGTTTGCCAGCTTGCTGACGGCAAAACTTAGTCGACTGACGACTAAGAAGCATGAAGAGCAACTGGACAGAGACAGTGGAATGGAGTCGTTTATGCAGGATGCTGTCTCAGCCACCGTGAGTTGTTAACTAGCACGTATGTGTCTTTTAATTCACTGAAGCACTGCAGCATTCACACCATTGTGGCTATTTTCACCACCTTACAGAATTTCCCCTTCTGCATGTTTTATTTCAGCATTTAAAGAAATGTTCATTGATTATTTTCTCCAGACTACGTTTTCGCTGTGAGTTCTCCCAACTTTTGGACTTTTTGTTCACAATTCTTCGACAGATGTCAAATTTTCGGATGTTTCCAATCAAGTGTGTCCCTTGAAACAGAAGCATACTGAGCTCATTACTGGCTGTTGTGTGTGATGCAGATCGAATTCATTTGATGTTCAGTTATTTTTTTCACTTTTGTAATACACTGCACATATAATATCAGGTTGCTCTGCCTTTCAGACCTCTTTTGTCATATAGCAGACACTGGTCTGTTCAAACATTGTCTCAGAACATAAATATTTTGGTGATCATATTAACTTGCATCAGCACTCCTGGACTTATTCGTAACTGGCACTCTGTGAAATTTGCTATTGTATTGCTTGTTGATGTCTTTTCTGTTCGAGTGGTTAACTTGTTGCATTCAGTCGATGTAGTTGCCCCTTACCCAGCCCAGTCAGTGCTTTGACAGGTACTGTCACTGAAAAGGTGAACCATCTTGGTGTATAATCAACCACCTAGGTCAACTCAGCCTTCTGGGTAGGTAAATTGCATATTTGCCTGCTTGTTTGGAGTTGTGTCTGGTGGCAAGGGAGACTGTGCAGGTGGTTGGGTTCTCATGAAGAGCTACATGCAGCTTTTGATGTTTAACCCCTCAGCCGTGTAGTCTGTGCTTGTTTCAGGGTTGTTCTGTGCATGCTTCGTTGGCTGCATCGTCATCGTCCAAGATGTCCATAATCAGTTCGGCTCTGTTGGCTGCGGCAGCGAGTGAAGAGGCGGAGAGTGCGGACAGCATCCTGGAGCGTCATATGTCACTGGTCTTTACCAGTAGCAGTGATGATGCTGGTCCAAACACCAATAATATTTCGGCAGCACCTTTGACTTGTCACTCGACTAAGCGCCCTGCTCCCCTACACCGACGAGGCCTTAGTAGACTGGATAACATAGATCCAACTGCTCATCATGCAAGGTAGGGCTGGTAACGATTAAAAGTTTGTCAGTAGCTAACTCAGTGAAAATTAATGGTTAATTAATCACTGATTTCGACTAAAGCTAGTAGTGGTAATTGTGCAAGAAAATGCATTTACAATATTTTGGTTTAGTACTGGTAAACTATACGTTGTTCAACTAACAGCTGTCACATATGCACCAAGACTCAGTTAGTAGGATTGATAATTGGTCCTGTGATAAGTCATTAATTTCTGTGGCTGTAATGTTAGGTCGTCATCACTGACGCACTCGGCGTCTGCCGCTGAAGCCAACTGGATGTCTTCAGCTGACCGCTGGACATCAGTCGATCATGGTCCAGCACCGGTGTTTAGATCATCAGCTTTATTCGGCGAAGGTGAACTGTGCCATTCAGCGAGGCCGTCGTACTTGTCAGAGCTAGCAAAAGACCGACCCACAACGACGACGATAGCAGGCTCTCAGGTTCCACGTGCTATGACTTTGACAGCTTCTAGACATCATCAGCAGCAGCTATTTCACTTGGCTTCCTGTCTGCATGCCGACTCACAACGAAAGTGAGAATACTTTCATGTTGATTTGCTGCTTTGATGGCTTGATTGTGTAATGGTAGGCGTCAGACATACGATCAAAAGGGCGTGGCTTTGGCTTCTGGTCGGGTCACTACTGGTCATTTTATGGCCAGTAGGTTACGGTCTGCTGAAAGGTAAACCATCTAGGTATATAACTGACACCAAGGCCAACTCAGCCTTCTATCTATCCAAGGTAAGTAAATACCGGCCTCTCTTGCTGATGTTAAGGTGCCCCACCTAGCAGTTTTCATCTCTTCATTTCTAGTTGTTAAAACCAGCATGTCTGACCGTGTGTGATAGGGTGAGAAGATGGATAAATGAACAGATGGAGTTGCCCAGTGAACTTTCAACTGCTGTACCATCAACAACAAGGTGGTGTACATTTTGTGTAGTGATAACCTAAGTTTAGCATTGTTTTGTTTCTAGTACAGTTTCATTTTGATTAATGTTGTCTTTCTGGCTATGTGAATAATCTGTGTATTCTTTGTATACAATATTTTTCTACAAGTCTGCTGTAATATACTAAGGCAGAGAGAAGGCTGTATGGAATGTATGCATTTCATATGTACTTTTGTTTTACAGTCCAGTTTTCTGACATTAATGCCTAGAAACACCCACATTCTGTTCAGTCTGTCCAAGGGGTGGTGAAGTTTTGGAACAGGAATTTTTACAGACTGGATTCTGAACTAATTGCCTATTACCTGTAAGCAGGGAATAGCTAAAAAGTAGGGCTGGTAACGATTAAATTTTTTTTAATAGTTAACTTTTTGAAATTTAACGATTAATTAATCGTTAATTTTAGTTAAAATTCAGTCATTGAAAATGCATTGTTTAAACCATAAT
>Ga0209671_1009818_pt1 | contig 10037 bp, 6 predicted proteins | sample WorMetHERISLAND2_2_FD_187401 | JGI IMG/M metagenome (GOLD analysis project Ga0209671, IMG submission 187401) | Marine gutless worms symbiont microbial communities from Max Planck institute for Marine Microbiology, Germany - Olavius geniculatus... | ecosystem: Host-associated > Annelida >... | reverse complement strand
ACCTTGATTTGTGCAAAAAATCGTGTAGATCTAAGCAGTATTTCTGAAGTTAGAAGCTATATAACAGAGTGGCCTCGTTTTTTTTGGGCCACCCTGTATATCTATTTGTGTTGAGCAGCAGCACGAATGCGGTGAGTTACAGCGACAGACAGACAGACGTTGCTATAATAATCATTAGCAAATACACGCTGCAGTGCATCATGCATGAGAGAAGCGAGTAATCGTCATGTAGGCAGTACACCTGTAGGTATTGAAAATAGTAATGGTGATGATGCTGCTGATGATATAATTACTGATTAGGCGCCGAATCTCACACCTCAGTAATCTGCAAATGCATCAAACTCATCATGTCAGATACAGCAGTAGGCGCCTCGGCCGAACAGTTGATGCCGGGCGTGAAATTACACGCAGTAGCCTAGAAGAGACACTCTCCTTCACGTTGTCGTACTACATCGAAACGAGATGTACGTTTTCATCGTTTTATTATTTTTTCCCCAAGTCCGATTATTTCCTTTGTGCTACGAAAGCAAAACAACGTCCGGATTAACGTCGTATCGTCGGATATTTAAAAAAAATTTTAGCACTTAAAGAGGACAAGGACCGAATGGGTTTTTTTGCAAACGCGCAACAAAGCAAACCGCACTTCTTCGATTTGTCGTGGGCAAAACAAGCTGTATACCGTCTCGAAATGTCAGAATGTTGTTGATTTGTTTTACAACCTCCTATCTTATATCATTTAAACAACACTCAGCTTGCACTCGTACGGTTTTGGCTTCAGTCGTGCGCCATAAAGCAAGAGTCTGGATAGTCCATGCGATGTGAGCGTGGATTAAGTACAGGTTTAACCATTGTCTGGAGTGGGATAAGCTCGCGCTGCGTACTCACTTACTCCAACTAATCGGTATATGGAGTATGGGCTTATATGTATGCTTCATGTGGTTACTGGGTTTATTTAGGCCTATTTCGGTTGATAGGAAGTGGATGCATCATTAAAGTGATTCGTAGGCTACTCTAAGATGAAGCTTTTTCGTTCTTTTGATGTGCAAGATTTTAGCACAGTTTTGGCGAAGAAAAATTATGCGAATACATGGGCCCTTAAAGACGCTGATTTGCAGTTGGAGTTAAAAACCAACAATTTGCAGTTTACGGCGCAGCCAGTGTCAACTTAACGTAAGTTTATTTGTCAGACGGTTTGTTCATCCGGTTTTCTATAGCGTGGCTATATTTGCATTTTTATTTCGAGTTAAATGTGATTTATGCCTTGTCGCTCCCGGTGGAGCATTAGCCATAGACCACTTCATTTCATCCAGCTCTGTCCTATGCTGCTGTGGTCTTCATCTTTCTACAATTGTATTGTCCATGGTGTTTCGTTCTCCGGATTTTTTTTTCAGATGTGCATGCTTTGGTTTTCTTCCTCTGTAGCCTTGTGGTGTACACTGCCATGCTTGCTCAGGCATCTTGTTGCTGTTGCTTTTTTCAGCATGTGTCGCTGAACTACACGGCTACGAGTTCTGCATTGTTACGTCTGGTCGGTTTTGTTGTATGGATGCAAAACTTAAAAAATGTCAACAGTGATAAAGGACACGCTGATAGCAGTGGAATTTTGGTTCTTGAGGAGGATGGTGAAGATATCATGGACGGAGAAGAAAGATAATGACGAATAATAAAAGAAGCAGGAATACGGCGTACGCATGAAAAGGATCCGTCAACAGCAGCTGGCTTTCCTGAGGCATCTCTTGAGAAAGCATGTTTTGAGAATTTGGTAATGACTAGAAGAATAAAGGGGAGGAGAACAAAAGGAGTCAAATTAGACTGAAGTATCTGGATAGTTTGTTTGCATCGTGGAAAAGTAACGCGAGCCCAACACGCTCATCGGGGCTTCAGAGGAGAGTGCTCTGTCATCGCACGGTCTCCAATGTCGTCTTCGGTGGCACGGCATCATAACAATAACATGCGTCTTAGCCAGTTCCATAATCTTACATGTATATTGTATTTTGACTGGTCCGGTGCGTGTGCTCGGTTTCTTCGATAACGTTGTGGCTGCCGATGCATTCTGAGTTCGTGTTGTGTCCAGTAGGATAAAGGTGTTCGGAATATTCGCCTAGCTACATGACAGTGATTTTCATTGCATCTCATCGCGGCACTGAACCGAGTGGCTGGCCGACTGACTGCAGTATGCTTGCTGGTGGTGCGCGATAATGAAGAAAGGCCATTTGCTTTGCGTGACCAGTGACCACCACTGTGCAACGGCGACCTACCGCCGAGTGTTCATGCAGAGCAGCGTTACGACGGTAAATGACAGATTTAGTTCGTCTTTAGCCAACGTAATAGAAGGCATCGCACGAACTCGCAGTACAGTAAGACGACTATTTCAGGCGCCATGATAACTACAGGTATACGTCGTCTCCGACTGATTGATTGGATTGCTACATCCAGGTAGATAAGAGCATTAGCCTACAACGAGTGGACTCACTTTACATACACATACTTAGCAGTTTTTTTCAATTTTGTACATGCATGACAAAAAGCTGTCCAGAAACTGTTGATAATGAGAGTGGCTTATGAACGCAATCAACCAATCAGTCATTTATCGTTTCACAGACAGTTGTTGCATTATGATAAACTTATGAGTGACATTATTGCAATAGATAATTACTGCCGATAAGTAAGTAAGTAAGTAAGTACGTGCATATTTAAAGTGCACAATGTCAGCCAGTGGCCGAATCTACTTGCTGCAGTTGGACTGAAAAAAAACAACGAGCTTCGACCATGAACTTTAGAGTATAATATGTCATTTGATGTACATAAAACGTGATCCATAAAACGTGCCACTTTTATTTTTTTGAATAGCTCCGGGCAGCATAGGCCGATTTTAATAATTTTTAGCGTAAAACATCAGGAAGAAACTTGACGCAAGTGACTTCAGTTTTGGCCATCTCACTTTAATACAGTCGTTACACTACCTTGTGAAATGAGGTTGTTGAGCCTGCTATTTGCGAGTGGTGTTAACGTTGCCGCTTGCATTAGCGCTGGAGGAGGACATTTTGAGCACATATAGAAGATGTGATGTGACACGTGTGACTTTTTGAGATACAATAGTTGTCAATCGTGTTTGTCGCTTTTCAGTTAATCACTTATGAGACAACGCATGCGCCTATCCATTATGAATTTATTGTTGTCAATGGCCAAACTACGACTTCTGCAATTCACAAGGTAGTGTAGCGACAGTATTAAAGCGAAGTGGCCAAAACTAAAGTCATTTGCGTCAACTTTTTTCCTGATGTCGCATGCCAAAAATTATTAAAATCTGCCAATGTTTAAGGAAGCCATTCAAAAAAGTGGCACGTTTTTATGGACCACGATGTATTTGTTAAACTTCTTTTTCATCGAACAGTGAATTAGCACACGGTTTTTTTCGTCAGAGAATGTGCAGGGTCACTGTTTTTCGTGCACAGTGCACAATGACATTTAATTCACACACGATACAAGTCTCGCTGCTATACTGCAGTGGACAGATCGGCTACTCATTAGTATGGCCACACAGGGCCTATTGCACACTAAGCGTGCCTCCGAGGGTCGGTTGGCGTGTCGCATTGCACGCTGGCAGCACTGGATGCCGAACAAATTGCCGTTTTCTGGAGGCAGAAATGTGATCTTACCAAGAAATACAGTAGACCTACATGCCGTGCGTGTGGCCATACTAATGAGTAGCCGATCTGTCCACTGCAGTATAGCATAGACGGAACGATGTGACTCCGACTGCAAGAACAGCGCTGTGATAGAGCATGGCGCCTATTGTCAGTGCGCTGTATAATCACGAACCTGTTGACAAGTTCTATGCGCTGTAGCTGCTAGCGGCGCACCTGCAGCAACAGCAGCTGCTGCTACAGCTGCTGCTGTTCAGTCGATAGCGACGCGTTCGTCGGTCGCTAATGGCAACCAAGGCATTAGTCATGATGACGTCACAGAGCGACTGAACTGTACTGAACTGAACTAAGCGTGCTGGCGAGTATATGACAAATTATCGCATCGCATGGTCGGTCAATCTACTTTGTACGACTGCGACCACTAATGAGGTCGTGCGACGTACACCTGTATAGGCAGAGTAACAGATCGTTAATTCAGTACGACTGAGTGACTGATTACGCGCGTTATCGGCGTCCGATGCTTCGCCTTTGATCATCATACGTCAACTAAGCACGTCGTGTTTTGGAGTAAAAAATGTTAGATTTTTCATGAGGCGCCATGCGATCTTTACAAAAATTTCTGACGTTCCTGTAGCGCAGATCTACGGCAAGACATACATTTCGCTGTTCGATTAAATGAAAGAAGGTCGAGTAATAATGAAAATAAAAATGTCCGCATAGAATACGCAGGGTTGATCGTGATAGATCGAAACGGGAAATTAAGCAACAAGGAGCCTAGATTCCGTCAAAGAAACTTCAATGGGTTAGCGCGGACACAACGTCGTCGCTGACCTGGTTTCGCAGTGATGGATTTTCTTCACCTGTGTCTTATTCTCATCTAGTGCGAGCTCTCTGGTTCGCTGATCGACGAATAATCAAGTTAATTACGACATTCGTTGGTCGTTGGATTACGTCGTCGTCTGATGGACCACCACTGCGAACCTATTCACCAATGTCTGCAGCCCGCTCTAATACATTTCTTGCTCGGAAATGTCGCCGGAAAGCTGTAAACGCACCAAAATCAGACGTCTACACGCAAAGGCGCCCAATCGATCAGAAAATGGCTATACGCATGACCGAAGCGCAGCACGTGTGTTTCGACATAAGTAACTTTTTGTTTAAATTCCAGCGCAGCACGCGAACTGACCTAGAAACATCATCTACATGGATATCTTGAATTGAAGGCTGACGTTGACGGGTTATATTAAGATAAATGTGCACAACAGCAGTTCATATACTACTTAACGGCGACATGCAGTAGTTTTTTTACGCTCAAATTGTTCATTGTCAGTTACGTTAGTTGTTGCTGTCAGTGACTGATGCACAAGCGACAAACCGCTGCACTGTTTTCTGCTGCCGCATTCGTCTTCGTCTGCTGCTGCACTTAAAACCTGCTGTCCACATTCTCCTTGCAGATCTTTTTTCCAGGTGTTATTTGTGTTTCTTTGTTCGCCATTTTTTTGTCATTTCGTCCAGGCCAGTTTCGTTTTTAGCCGGTCCGGCACAGACTCCTAATCTTTTTTTGTTGTAGGCTTAGATGGATCTGTGGTCCACATAAAAGCAGAAGTTACATTGGAATGAGATAAAGAAGCGAAGTGTTTTTAGCTGAAGCATGTTTCCGGCGATGCGGTTTTCTTCACTCACGATGTGGGCTTAGAAGTCTTTTTGCTTTTGTCCATAAATCTGACGCCCAACTTCTGCGTTGTGTTATGTTATCATCATCATGTATGTTGCTGATAAACGCGTGAATGTTGCAGACGTGATGGACAGCGTGTGATGGCTGGTTGCTCGCCGGTGCGATGATGATGCACGCGAAGGTGTCAGTGAACGACGGTGACTACTACTCGTCGTCAGGAGTGGCAGACGATTACGGTTTTCTGCCATACGACGACCCCCACGCCGGGGCGGCGGCGGCACCATCCGGGTCCAACGAGTCGTCGGACGTGCGATCAACAGCGGCGGCGGAAGTGGTGGGCGTGGCCCTGTACCCGGTGGTCACGTGGTTCGCCGTACTGCTGACGCTGACGACCGTCGGTCTGGTCGGCAATGCGGTTGTGCTGATCGGTGCGACGAGTGTCGTGGATGCTGCGGACGGCTGGCGTGCGGGCCGCGTGCGTCGTGCGTCGGCGCTCGTCGTCACCAACCTCGGCGTCGCTCTGACGTCGACGTGTGTGGTCCTCGGACCGCTCCAGTTCGCCGTGGTGGCGGAGAACTACGTCAAGCGGTCGGTGGCGTCGTTTGTCTGTCGCGCCGCTGCCGCCGTCTATCATCTGCTCGCCGGTACAGTCGTTTCGTGTCTGGTCGTCTGCGCTCTGTTGAGACGGCGCCAGTTGCAGCGCATCTGCTCCGACGGCCGCCAGTCGTCGAGAAGTCGGCGGCCAACGGTTGACGCGGGAACCACCTGTACGGCGTCGTTCCGCCGTCAGCTGGCCAGTCTCCGCAGCACCTCGGCCGCCGCCGGCGTCGACGTTCTCCCCACCTGCAGGTGCGTGCTTGCATATAATCGTTTTAGCCGATCGTATACTTAAGCAACGGTCGAGCTTTTGTCCTCGTTGTTGTCTGTCTGTCGTTCGTCCGTCTGTTCGTAACGGTTGTAGGCTACTGTGCTATTGATCACTAATAGAAAGTCGCATATTGGCTTTCAAATGACATAAAAATCGATGATCTTGAAAGGTCATAATGCACTATGGTTATGTCAGTCGTGCGGTATTGTGGTTAAACAGTAAGTCGTAGGGGGTCGGCGATGGTACCATCGGATAGGGCGCTGGCGACTTTCTATAGACTGTCAATACTAACCGTGTCTTTATCTGCAGCGGTTTGGCTGCAATTTTCAATGGGATGTTTCAAGCTATAAGTGGCCGTATCTCGGAAACGGTGAGAGATAGGGCCAAAGTTACTATTAATCACTAATAGGAAGTGGCATACGCCCTGTCAAATTAGATGAAAATCATTGACCTTGGATGACTTTGAAGGCCGTTAGGCGTTATTGTGGCTAAACCGTGCGAGATAGGGCCTAGGTTACTACTGATCACTAGTAGGAAATCGCATATTGGCTTTCAAATGACATGAAAAGAATTGATTTTGGATGACCTTGAAGCTCACTGACAACCAGTACGGTCCGCTATCCTAGCGACAGATGGGCTTCTTGCTATTGAATTGTTTATTGAAATTACAGAAACAAACGAGTATATTGTACCACGTTAATCGGTTGTGTTTACTGGTTTGTTTGATGTAAAAGTGCTTAGTTTCCGTTGGTAAAATTTTTCAAAATTATATTTTACTATGTAGTGTAGCGACATCTTTTAGATGCAGTAGGAAGTTTAATGACAGCTTTGTGGCAGATTGTATTCCGAGTCTTTCGGTAAAAACATTTTAAAAATCGCTCTGAGTTTGGCAAAAATGTGATAAATAATGCAAAATATTATTTATTGCAGCACATTCACGTCAGTAGCGATAAAAACACTCGTCAAGACTGATTGTTTTAAAACAAATTATAACATTTCGTAAAACTTAACCACCCGTCTCGACCGAAATTCTGCGACTTGTACAACGCGCGGATGTTGCGTTGCGCACTGACGTAGCCAGGATCTGAATGTAGGGGGCACTTGAGAGGTAGGGTGTAGAGAGGGTCTCCCTCCCCACTAGGGACGGCTGTGCTCTCTCCGCAAAAAATTGATTTTGTGTGTGTGCGCGCTAAAATGAAGTGTATTGGTGCATTTTGCACTATTTTAAGTACATGTAACGGATTAGGCTCCTAGGGGAAGGAAGCACGTGCCGCTAATGCCCTTTATGGCTAGCAGGTGGCGTTGCGCACAGTTCTGCATGTGTTTCTGTACGTGCAGACGTAAGCCGATTGGCGTGACTCTAGTCGGTGGTGCCAGTTTGCCGTGGATCGTCGGCGCCCTGTGCTCCCTGCTGGCGTCCGTAGACTACGACAATCTCGTCGACCTGGACGTCTGTCGTCAGTCGGTCGTCTACGTCAGAAGACGGGAGACGGACGACGCTCGGACAATAAGTTGGACGAGCGCACTTGCCGTCAGCTACTGGGTGGTCGTCGTGCTAGTTGGCGTCTGGCTCGGTGTCGCCTACTTCTGTCAGCGCAGGAAGTACGCGTCGACGTTGCTGCGGCGGGATCCGGCAGCGATGTCACATGACCGCAGCGGACTGTCGAGAGACGACGGACGTCGAAGAACGTCGTGCATCAGTGGAGCAGGCTCGAGTTCACCTGACGTCGCAGTCGGCGACGCCGCGCCCGCCGAGATGTCCAGACGCGAGTCAAGCGGCTCGTCGAAGAAGAAGCGCCTGTCGAGGAAGCAGAGCGGAGAACGCACCAGCAAGTCCTCGGAGGTTTGCCGCTCGATCTGCGTGTGCCATTGTTGAGCGGTTTTAACGTTTAACGCGGTGCCTGCATGTTCGATAAAACTAAAACACCATCAAGAATTTATGTTTCGCAAACGTCGCCAGTGTAATGAAACATCAGCGGAAGGAGGCTGCCAGAGAAGCCATTACACACGGCTCAGCAAAATTGAAACGAAGCCGCAACGGATGCAACACAAGCAACATAAGCAACGCATATTTAGACACCACATCTATCCTTGCGTTTTTGGTTGCTGCGTCCGTTTGTTGTGTACATTTTCTGTGTCGCCCGCGCCAGTTGCGTCAAAAAGTTCAGTGCGTTGATATGAAAACTAGGCTTAAACTGCTGTAAGTTTTGGTTTTGCTAGGCGCAATCGCTTCTTGCAGCACAAACACTTCTGCCTATTGCTACATATTTTTTTCGTATCGTGGTGTGATATATTCATGCACCTTGCGTAAACCGTTCGATGAATTTAGATGCTGTTTGGCATGTACAGTAATGGGGTCTAATGGCACGTTGTGTTGCATGGGGGTCGCTGACCCCCACTCGCAAGTCGCAAGCGACGGGGAGATTAGATGATCGAACCCCCAAACCAAATCATGCAAACTTTTACCAAATTATTTTGGTGCTTGTTTTAGTTTTATCGCACATGTATAAGCCTAGGCACCGCTTTACCAACTCGAAAAATAATTTAGATGTACACTCGACACGTTCGATGTTACATTTCGGTTTAGAAGCTTCAACAAAAATAGGCTGCGAAAACCAAAAAAAACATGATTGTGGACTGATGCCCAAATTATATACCGATAGGCCAAATAGTCCCATATAGTCGTTTATCTGTCTGTATACCTGTACGTTCTGCACGAGTTCATTTTGTCAGAAAGCGGAAACTGGGTAGGCTTATGGCAAGTCCGTGTCCACAATCACTCCATGGTGTTTCGTCGGCGCATCTGTTGGTCTATAGCATGGGGGTTAGAGTCATGAATATCCAGTGTGGTCGGCGACATCCAATTCCAACTGCATGGCGCCTGTATTACATGCTGGCACGATGTTATTATTATTACTACAGCAGGCGTAGCTTTTTATCGAATACAAACGCCCAGATTACACGCGAAGTGACTATAACGCCGTCAATATCGCGAAGCTTTAGTGCTTCTGGTGTAGCGATATTGCCGACGTTACGAGTTTTACGACACAACACATAAGCCGACGTCGACGTAGCAGGTGCGCCAATAAAAAACAATATCCTCCATAGGAAAAATTTATACATACATATATATATATACAGGGTGGTCCAAAAAAACGGCACAAAGTTAATGACACCATAATTGTGCAACCGTACGTCATAGAGTCATGTGGTTTTCAGCAAAATGTTCCGAAAGAAATTCTTTACGTGACTAAAGTTAGTATTTGAATACAGCAGTTAAATATTCTTTGTTATTGCTGCTAACAATTGAACTATGCAAAAACAGTATTACCCTCGACACCGCGGTCCATAAAAACGCGCCACTTTTAATTGTTTAATAGCTCCGTGAAACATTGGCCAATTTTAATAATTTTTGGCATGCGACATTAAAAAGAAACTTGACTCCAATGTTTGTAGTTTTGGCCATCTCGCCCTAAGTTTGTCGCTACACTACCTTGTGAAATGCAGAAGTCGAAGTTTGACCATTGACAACAATGAATTCATAGTGCATGTGTTAGCTCAGAAAAATTACTGAGACCAGAAAATCACTGAAAATCTGTTGCTTTATTTTTTATTTTAAAACTGTAGCCTACTGGTAAGTCGACAAACAGAAATGATACATCAACGGCAAGTAGGCCGCTTGAGTCATGCAGTTACTGAAAGTGCTGTTGGCAAATGGTGTCAACGTCTACCGCTTGCGTTTGTGCTGCAGGAGGACATTTTAAGCATGTGCTGTAATGAAGATTATGTGATGTGACACGTGTGACTTTTTGAGTGATAATAATTGCCAATTGCGTTTGTCACTATA
>Ga0209671_1009817_pt1 | contig 10038 bp, 8 predicted proteins | sample WorMetHERISLAND2_2_FD_187401 | JGI IMG/M metagenome (GOLD analysis project Ga0209671, IMG submission 187401) | Marine gutless worms symbiont microbial communities from Max Planck institute for Marine Microbiology, Germany - Olavius geniculatus... | ecosystem: Host-associated > Annelida >... | reverse complement strand
TATTAAGCTAATCTGCCTGACTTTAATGACTGGCATAAAGCGTCGCCAGTCAACAAAGATTGTCGGCTAACACCCATCCGGTTGTGATACATTGGGAAGAACACTTGAATCTGCGAGTGTGATGCATTTGTGACTAGTGTGACGTTATGGTATCATCTCCTGATGACTAAAGTGTGGCGTCTTGATACCTATTCGACTCCGATCACGCTGAGTGTATGTGTATAGCCCAAATTCCATTACGCCGACTTACGTCACACTAGTCACAAATGGAATTTGCGACTTTCACCGAATCTTCCCCGTGGGGGAAAGTCGCGGACACAAATCACGAAAGTCCGTGACACAAATCATGTCGCCGACTTTCATGATTTGTGTCCGCAACAAAGTCCGCGGACATTGTCGCCAACTTTGTCGCCAACTTTCCCCGTGCATTGCAACGAGCCAAATTCCATTAGAGACACAAACGGGTTTGTCGCGAACTTGTCACGGATAAACAGCTTGACATGTCGAGATTGTTTCTGTCCACGACTTTCATGATTTACGTCCGCCACTTTCACCAAAACTTCATGATTTGTCACCATTTGTGTCCGCGACTTTCACAATTTGTGCCCACGACTTTCTCCGCGGGGAAGTTTCGGTGAAAGTCGGCGTAATGGAATTTGGGCTTATGTGAGCATAGTCACATAGGCTACCGATGCCATTAGATGGCGCCTACTGTAATGCATTCCTGCTTGCTCATTGGTCAGTTCGTCACAACCTAAACTGTGTCAGTTCAGTGACATTGCTCAGTATGCGCCATAACAAGGCATAATACACTGTAAACCGTACTGAAACGTACTTATTTCATGGCCATGATCAACGGCGTGTTCTGCCTAAATGCACCTGTGATATACTAACGCAAGATGCTCTTAGGTCCCGTTTTTCCATGCACATATGATGGCCGATCAAATTGATCTCTGATCAACTTCGGGACTTGACCGGAGATCATCTCAATGATCGTTTTTCCATCGCCAATTAGCGACTAATCGTCCATCAAATCTCCCATCAAGTTGATGGTCGAATATTGGCGGATCAAGTCAGATAATTGATGATTAAACGTGGCGATCTGCAGTTCGTTGCTTAGTCGCACCAGAAACATCGCTTCACGTCGCTGGTCAGAACGGCAATCATTGAAATGAAGTTCCAGGCATGGCGATCAGTCCCTTCTGATCCATTTATACTGTGCATGGTGTTTTGTGAAGAAATAAAATGGATAGACACTGCCGTATTGATTCGCGATAGAACGTATTTTTGACAGCAAACGATATGGACAATATCGTTGATATCGTTGCTATGACGACGTTTACTGGCTACGGCGTCCACTCGCAGCGCATGCTGGGTAATTTAGCGCAACACCGCAAATTGAGGTCACTGTCAGCCAATCAGATTGGCATAAAGTAGTCTACGGCAGATCAGCTAATCAGAGATCGAAAATGCATGGAAAAACGAAACACAGTTGATCGATGATCAATTCTGAACATCAAGTTAATCGAAGATCAGTAAATTGGAGATCAAATTTGATTTGATTGGCGATGGAAAAACCGGACCTTAGTCACTACGCTTGAGTGGAGTAAGGTTATGGGCACTTACAACACTAGACGGTATAGTGAAAGATAGGAAGGAGAACTAAAATACATCATAAAATGAGAATACACCCTAAACTGAGTCTGATATAAAATCTGTGCGCAACATTGTATCTACAGTAGCCTACTTGGCATAAGTAATTTCAACCGAACGCTGTACTATAGAGCATACATACTACATACCCTTAATCCTTCTTTAACTAGTCTACACAATCAAGCAACTGCCATCAGGTGATCAGTGAGAAACCTGGCCTTATGTTTTAGTCAACATTTGAATATTTTAAAATTACTTAGGATAAGTTTGGCTTGAACATAACTTCACAATATTTATTGAAAAGTAGCATTCATAATGTTACTAACAACAACTAATACAAAGGCGAAAAGTTACGCGAACTAACCGACTCAATCACTCGCCGAGATACTCCGGTGTTTCGGGACTGAAAAACGTCTCGATCTTCCAGGGTCATCTCAACGCGATCCCATAGTGTTCTCACACGCTCCCACAGACCGTTCAGCGTGGCCGCGTTCTGAGCTCGCAACTCTTCCAACTACAAACGCAACAGAAACTATAAGGCTGCAAAAAAATAACTAATAAGTAATCAATTAACCGAAGGAAAAGTTCCATCAATTAAAATTTCTGTATTGATTAAAATTTTCGATTAAGAACATCGCTAATGTCACAAATCACAAAACTACAGCAGACAGCAGTTATTTCACAGAAGACATGCAACCAAGATTAGTAGTATAATGTTAGTTTAACAGTCTGCAACAGTTTGCAAAAAATAATAGTAACTAGTAGTTGAATTCTGCAGTTTTTGTCCTACTGACTGATTACAAGAAACTTGAGCTAATGCTCTTGAGACGCGCGAAAGCCTATAGCAGTTCTGGTTCAGTAGTTTAGCTGAAAATTGGCGTGTTCACGCTAAGTTAATATACAAATACCAAATTCTCTATCTGGATCGCATAACGATAGTTCCGTGGTGCCACCTTGTGAATGATATATACTTGTGTCACAGCCCGAAATCGCCAAAAAAACCATAAAACCCCCTATTTTGGCATTCAAGGTCATTGAATTTGGCGCCAATTGAGAGCCTATGTACGACTTCCTATTAGTGATTAATAGTAACCTAAGCCCTATCTCGCACCGTTACTGAGATACAGCGACTTATTGGCCAAAAATCGCAAATTTTGCCTACCCCCTCTCATTTAACGCCCTCGTTCGGGGTGACCCCCTTCAAATTTATGGAAAAAGCTTTACGGTTTCTGAAACCAGAGTCTTCCAGGCAGCCGACAGTGAAAATTTGATGATCCTAGCTTTCACCATTTTTGACTGATCCACCCGTGTGACAGACAGACGGACAGAATTGCGATGGCTAAGACGCGCTGAAAGCAGTAGCTGCTTTTGCACGTAATAAAATTTAACCAAAATTGATTAATCTGTAGAGATTAATCGATTAAGATGCAACTATACTATAATTTAAAACAACAGATAGATAACGGCAGAGTCTAGGCCGAGTGCTCACGTTTCCTGTAGCCAATGCAAAACAGTTCAGTTTTAGAACAATTTGATGCAATTGCAAGGTGGTGGTACACTTTTCACTTTTAGCCCAGTATTTTGCATGTTTTAATCCAGCCATATTCTGCTACACAGAACAAAGATGTTTTCATCTGACAAAAACAACCTGACAAGTGGCAGTGACATGTTGGACTAAAAATTCAGAAAAAAACATCAAAAATCTTTTGCTACCGCTAACATATCAAACCAATTCAATGTGACATGACAAGAGTGTAAGGAGACAAAGAAGTATAACAGAAAAGTGTTTCGTATCAGTGATTTTTTTCACAAAGCTGAAAGAAAAACTAATAAATGACATACTTCATCATGGTACTGTTTAACAGCTTCCATGCTTTCCACGGTCAAGGAAGCCATTTCTCCATCGGAGACGACCTCTCGTTCGAACGTGTTGGCGGACAGCTCAAGTTCATCCAGAAGCCGAACAATGTTCTGACGACTGCTACTTATGGCCTTTTGGCGTGTTGCCTATCACACAATTAGATACTTCAGTCGCACTACATCATTCCAGATACTAAATGCAAAGCTCATGCTCCTGAAAATGGTCAAAGAGCTGAAACAGAAGAAGGAAGCCTGAAGGTGTTGGAACTAGGGATGTAATCCAATATTCGATTATTCGGTATTTGTTCGATTTGTTCGAATTCCGAATTAGATTTTGGGTTGTTTGATATTCGGATTTATTTGTTAATTTATGCGGCAATATATGTTGAATGTACAATAAACCACAGTTGCTGCAAACAATGGCTCCATGTTGTTTATTTCGCTTATTAGTAGTACGTAACACCAACTTTAATTACAAACATACATCATTTGGCCGTCTGATAGAACAATGCATGGTCGATTGTCGAAGGTTCTACGTTATGCCGGTTATTGTAATTGTTAATTAGCGGACTTCCAGCGGTACCCTGAAGAATCAAATTTCGAACAAAATTTGAATAATGTAATTCAAATTCCAAATAACGAAAAAATTTGCATAACACATCCCTAGTTGGAACGGCATTCTGCAAGCTGTGTCAGGTGTTTCAGCACCTGAAATAGCCATTCAACCACCTCAGGATTGCAGCTGAAAATTTTGTGAATTATGCGAAATACTACAGCTTATTGCACACACTGTATTTTTCGGCCAGATGATTTTCCAAAAAAACCAATAAAATTATTGTTGCTAGAGACCTGATTTTTCTTTCTTAAATGCATCCGATTCTATTTCACCGCAGAGCCCGTGGATGGAGTTTGCGCCACCAATCAGTGGCACTCACCCAAACACTTGAGCTGGATTAAAGGTCCATGGCCACGGTCAAACTCACTCGCGAAATTTCTGTAGATTTAAATTAGACATTTAACCTCGCATATATAATATGTCGATTTGAGCTCCATAAATATATGAAATTAATGCGTGAATTCAAATGAAATGCGGCACTACGTTACGTTATGTGAAATATCCTAATCTATCAGTGCCCGCAGTGACGTCATGACCGTAGCCCATATAGATCATGAATATTAATGGCTAGCGACGACGCCATCATTCTAGGCTAGGCCATAGCCTATAAACGTCATGAATATTAATTCATGACATCTATAGGCTAAACTCATGACGTCACTGCAGGTCATCATGGCGGCGCGTTTTCTACATCGTTTTCGTAGATCGTCGACTTCAAAGGTAAATTTTTCCGTGTTGCCAGAACGCTGGGCGCCGATATTACTGTCAAAGTTATCATAAAATTCTGCACTTTCAGGAAAATGGATAAAAATGTATATGTTAATTTTGGTGACCACGGACCTTTAAAGGAACCTACTTCTAGTGGAAGAGAGTTTAAGAAAATAAAGGTTAAAGAAGACACAAAGGAAAGAGGAGGGAAATAAAAGGGAGGAAATGTAGAGTTCCACCAGCTACTTTTAAGTAATTTAACCACTAATGTGTTCATAATTCGAGCCAAATAAGAAATATCAGTCAACATAAATGATTATCATTCTTACAACCAAATGCCTGGTATACCGGTATTTGATTTGCAATCCTATGAAGGCTACGATCCACCTATTCAAAATGCTTAACACGTAAACAGATGGGTGCCAAAAATATTAATAAATGTTAACAAGTAAAATCACAAAAAAAAATATCGAGCACCTTTTCAGTTTCCAGTTCGCTGATGTGTTCGTCCAGATCAGCAAGCTGTTGTTTGGTAAGCACAACGCAGCTGGACGGAACATGGAATGGCTCAGTACCAAGGCTGGCACATAACTTCTTATCGGTTTCAAGTCGCTGTCGTAACTGCTCCAGGCGTTTCCGTTTCTCTGCACTCAACGTTTCGACGCGACTGCGCAAGCCGTTCTCCATCTGTAAGATGGTCAGACTCTCCGACGGCTGCGCCAATACAGGAACATCACAAGTTTACATTATTTGCATTCCGAACCTGAACTATAAGCAACGGTTTTACTCTGCCGACTTCCTGCAATACGGCTATAGATAACTCACATCAAAAAAAGTGTAACTACACTTGAAACAGTACTCAAAATTAAACGTTATTTAACACTCATCCAAATGTAATCATTTCTGTTGCATTTAGCTCACTCATTACAGAATTAAAGCATGTCGAATCTTATCATCATACAGTACTGACATGATACTTATGCTACAGATTGCAAGGGTTTTAACACTGCAAACTGTGAAGAGTATACGCTAGAAAAACTTTCACCAAAGACGCAAGAGATTACCTCAGTTAGTTACAACACTGATATTGTTATACCTCAGCACAAAATACAAGTTTGCACAAAACTGGTGCAAATCGTGTCACATGACGTTGACAAATACGCACTGTTAACGGACAACAGTTTACTGGTAAACATTGAGATGAAAGGTTGACAGATAATAGTGAAGTTGTCTAGGGTTCGAACGATACTAGCATTGGGGTACTGGGTATTGGCCAATACTGGCCGGTATTGAGGTGGATCGGGTATTGGGCTATATTTTTTTGACTGTGAAATCCAATATCGATATCCACTCACTCAGTATAAGTGATCGCCGCCCGCCACCTACTGCTGTCTAAGCTGGGATCAAACAGTATGTACCTCATTACATGGCCTAAAGTTATCAAACGTTTTGCCGATGTCATCCCATGTTTTGTTTTCGTTTTGAGGTATAACAAAACAAATAATGACTGGCGTGTCGATCATCACTAAAAATTTCTTCCCCTCAGTTCGTAAAATAATGCCCTCGATCTTCGATCTCAGGCAACATTTTACAATTTCGGGTCCAAAATTGTCAATGATGACCTCAACGCCAGTCACTATTTGTATATTGTATCATGCCAATTTCCGGACGTGCAGCACCTTAATTTTCTCTCAAATGCAACAGACTTGCTGTGCAAACTACAAACAGTTGAAACAAACAGAGACCTCATATGGCGGCAGAGCGAGCTCTGCACACAACTGAGACAATTCTGTCCGGTATTTTTCAACGTTCTGTTTCAGACGCTGCCTGAACTGGTCCGCTTCTTGCACCAACTCGTCAAGTAAATTACCCATGTGCGTCAAAACCTCACGATTCCTGGCCGACCTCTGCTCCCCCACGATGCCGATGTCATCCCATATGGCCGTCAGCTTCTCCATTCCACTGTCAACATTCTGACGTAATTCAGCAATAATTGTATCCATTCTGCACACATACGACAAACATGAATATCACTGTGCTATATACTGCAGTCACAACCATGATCTGCCGCAGTATAATACGCAATAAATTTCAGCTTAACAACAAAATATAAACAAATCAACCGCTTTAGGCAAGTATTATTTAACTGGGAAGACCGTTAATATATGGAAAAGTCGCCTTTCTATTGATACAGGCCCATAGAATTTGGCTGTTCAGGCATAACGACAGACCGTAGGCCTACATAACAGTACTTCAACGGAGTGCTATTCACAAAAAGCAACAATCGTGATCATTAGACTGTCATGTACGTGCTGACTGCACCAATGTTTACCTCAAAACACATTACTTCACAGTAAATAATAAATAGCACATCAATAATCACAATGTTTACAAAAAAACTTTTTTACGTTTCGAACACCACCATTTACTAGTCTAAGGCCAATGGTCAGTTGGTCAATTTCAGCCAATCACGCTCGCTGTTTGACCACTTGAACTTGAACTTGAACTTGGGTGGATCCGTTGCCGGACACTCCTCTCGAGTGGACATTGTCTTCTCATCCGTAATTATTTACAATCGTCTTTATTTTTGTTTTTTCTTCCATTTTTACGCTCGAAAGCAGCTACTGCTACTGCCATCGGAATTCTGTCCGTCCGTCTGTCTGTCTGTCACACGGGTGGATCAGTCAAAAGCGGTGCAAGCTAGAATCACCAAATCTTCACCATCGGCTGCCTGGAAGACTATTTTCAGGAACCGTAAAGCTTTTTCATAAATTCGAAGGGGGTCACCCCGAACGAGGGTGCTAAATGAAAGGGGGATGGGCAAATTTGTGATTTTTGGCCAATAAGTCGCTGTATCTCATTTCGTTGGATGGTCGCACACAATTTCGGTCTACCGGCACATCTAGTGTTTCTACCAGTGTCGCACAGAACTACACCGCTGTGCTGCCTATCAAACCCACACCGTCAACTTTTGGAAAACTCACACCTATCACTGGCAAATCCACACCAATGATCACTGGCAAACACTAGACGATCTCTGCGTCCACTAGCAGACTACAGCAGAGTCAGAGCCGCAGTCTAGACAAGGTTGTATCTGTTATTTAGGGCGTGTTGTACCGACGTCGTTCATGATCTCGCTTCAGCTGAACCTGGAATCCTGGATTAAAAGCTGAACCAAGTTAATTCATGCGGAATTACGTTGCACCAAGTTTAACTCGGATCAGCTGATCCCGTTCAGTTATACCGTGGACGACGCAGATTGGTCAAGCACGCTCGACCTACAGGCCAACTACAGTGACGTCATTGTCACACGCAATGCTTACGAAACAGTCCGTTAATTCTTCCTAAGAAGTTTCCAAAGAAGTTTCGAAAATGTGGCCCCTGGACTCTACCAGCAGTGGCGGTTCTAGCCCGCCATATCTGGGGGCACGGCCCCATGGCGAGCGCGGTAGCGCGAGCCTATAACGGAGGTCTGGGCACAGCCCCCAGCAGGGTCCAGGGGCAGAGCCCTGATCAGGTGGGCAAAGCCCTCCGAAGCTGAAGCACTTTTGGTTTTCAGACATTCAATGGAAGCCACAAATTTGCCCACTTTTCTAAAATTCGGAAACGCAAATAAATCAGATATTTGTGCTATCTTTGCAAACAATTATGGGTGGCCACGAAACTGGGGGGGGAAGCTGGAGCAAAACTGGGGGCCCCGGCCTAAAACCGCCACTGTCTACCAGCGATCAATCCGCAGATTGGACCATGCAGTTCCACCTCCGCTGTCTGCGCAAGATAGCTCGTGTCAAGTGGCAGAACAGAATCCCCAACACAGATGTTCTGAACATCTGTGGTATCACGGGCATAGAAGCTTTCCTGTTTAAAGCCCGGCTACGACGTGTCGGTCACATTATTCACATGCCAGACAGTTGCATCCATAAGCACGTATTTCAGGGACAACTGGCAGTGGGCAAGTCTGCAATATTGGCCAGTCTTACGGTACAAAGACACTCTGAAGGTCAACATGAAGCAGCGCAAGATGGACCCGTCAACTGAGCAGTGACACGCAGGATCGCTCAGCCTGGAGGGCTCTGTGCCATGAAGCGGTCGGCCGGTTCGGGGACTCGTGGGTCGAAGCCCTGGAGCCCAGGAGAGCGTTTCAGAAGGGGACAACCTCGCAGCAACCTCAGCAGCTGACCATGTGACAGCTTCTCACACATCTGCAACTCCATAATTGGACTCCACGCCCATCAGCAAACTCGTCGATGACAAGCGATCCTTCGTTTCGACGACACAGTCCATGATGACTTACACAAACTACCAGTGTGCGACAAGTGCGAGTAAAATACAGTTTTACCTCAATGCTCTGTTGGCTTGGGACTGTAACAATTCTTATACCCCCGAGCAAAGCTTGTACGTCTCCATGGTACATATAAGCTAATTTCGACACTGTCAACAACAAATACTCAAAAAAATCATGCAGTTGTTTTCCTGTTTAATACATACTGTCATATGCACAAATTGTTTATACACCGTGTCCGGAAAAAAACATCCCAAACATTAGCGACTGTCACTCGAAGAAGGGTTTACCAATTTTAATAATTTTTGGTACTAATATTTCTGGCACAACTGGCCATCAAATGACCGGCCATTTTACCACCTCATCCAATGTCTGCTTCTGCACTACCTGGGGAAAACAGAACCAACAAAATATGGGTTGAAGAAGAATTAATAAATTTTAATAATTGTTGGTGCAAATATTTTTAACACAACTGCCCATCAAACGACCGTTTTAGTTTTCACTTCATCTAGTGTGTGCTTCTGCACTACCTGGGAAAACCAAAACAAGCAACATGTACGTTGAAATGAACAAAAAAAAACTTCAATAAATTTAATATTTTCGGACCTGTGTCCCCTAACAGCCAGTTGATTACAAGGTTTGACTGTCGTGCAGTACTGTGTCGACCAGATGACCTTCAGGAATGTTGATGAATTCAAAAAGTGAGTGGTAAAGTCTGGATTGGTCTGGAGCAGAACATCGTTGACAGCTGTGGAGCTGACACTTACTGTAAGCAGTTGAAAAACGGACAATTAGATGAACTGTCAGCCCAAGTAACAGAAATGTGGAAAAAAATGTTTTATGTCTTATTCTGGTTAAGTAATGATGCTCCCTTGGACAAAATACAATATTTGCTTGGTTCTGTTTTCGCCATGTGGCG
>Ga0209671_1009816_pt1 | contig 10038 bp, 5 predicted proteins | sample WorMetHERISLAND2_2_FD_187401 | JGI IMG/M metagenome (GOLD analysis project Ga0209671, IMG submission 187401) | Marine gutless worms symbiont microbial communities from Max Planck institute for Marine Microbiology, Germany - Olavius geniculatus... | ecosystem: Host-associated > Annelida >... | reverse complement strand
ACTAATAGGAAAATATTTTTGATTGTTTCCTAAATAAAGTTAAGATCCAACCCTTACAATTGCAAAACAAGCGTTTTCGCACAGTGGGGCCCCTAATAGATCAGTTGAAACATTTTTAGCCTAATAGCCTATAAAAACAATGTGTAAACGTTTGCTTAAACAGTGGGCTTAAACAGTATTAGGCCTAGGCCTATAGCCGATAGTTTGTTTCGGTGACGTTTGACGCATCGCTCAATTGCTGTTGCAACGAGTGCAGGAAAACCGTTCCAGGTAGGCCTAGTTGGTACAGCGTGGAACGGTTTTCCTGCACTCTTCTAAAGTCGTTGCAACACCAAGACCACTCTGCAAAAAGTAATGAGCAAACCCCCAGTGACTATTAGGCCTATTTGTTTCGAAATCTAAAATCTGATCATTGTGGTGGCTGCTTTTCACGATGATAAATGACTCGAGACGGTTTTGTTGGCGCTTCGAATCGTTTCCGTTTAATGCTCTGTGACGTCATAAATTACGATGACGCCATATCCACAGCGAACTTATAAGAGCCAGTGAAGAATCCACCTTTCACTGATATATAGATTGTAAAGAAAACTTAGTCTCATATGTTCGGGCTAAAAACTTTTTGCTCGCCCTCGTACAGCCGTCGCAAGTAGGCCTAAGACCGCGTTACTCCGCTGCTCAAAGAACTTTACTGGCTGCGAGTCCCCGAGCGAATCAAGTTTCGACTGGCCGTTGTCGTGTTCAAGTGCTGCAACAAGACAGCTTTTCAGTACCTATCAGACGATTTGCAGTTTTGCAGATTTGCAGTCGCGAATGGCGATTTAAAGACGCGACTGAGGTCGACCGCGTCGAACAAACTGATTGTGCGCCGGTCTTGTGTTTCAACGGCCGTAGATCGCGCTTTCGGCGTCGCTGGACCACGCCTTTGGAACAGTCTGCCGACAAACGTCACCTCAGCTAAGACAATGCCAGTTTTCAAGAAACGCTTAAAAGCACATTTGTTTAAAATATCATATAATTTGTAATCGTGGCCTTGTTTGAATGATTACAGTCATTTTTGTAACCTGTCCTTGTAGCTATGTTTGCGGCAGGATAAATTTGTCGTTTGTAATAATAATAGCCTAATAATACATCCTGGCAAGTGTGAAGTTATTTCCCATCCGGATACTGTCATTACTGATCCATATCTGAGCTCATTTGTATCTGTTTGCGTGGCTGACACTACCCTTTTTGGCCCCCCTCTGTTTCACGTGTCCGTGTTGGATGACACTTGGTCAGATCGTTGCGCGGAGTTGATCCGAGCAGTGGGCAGGTTGTCATTGCTCAACGCTCAGGATGCATTGCTGCTGCTATGGGTAGGCCTATCATTCAGCGCACTGAGGGTTCAGCATTTGTTGAGATGCTCTCCATCTGTTGACCATTTCGGTCTCGCGTCCTTTGATGCAACTCTCAGGTCTGCTTTGAGCCAGATTTCCAACACAGACATCTCAGATATCCAGTGGTTGCAAGCAAGCTTGCCAATTCGACAAGATGGTCTGGGTATCAGACAGGTGCACTCGCTCGCACTTCCCGCCTTTTTGGCCTCGGCGACGAGCACCTCGGACCTCCAGACACAGAGCTTGTTGTCAGCTGCTTTTCTTCCGATGCGCTTTTTGAGACCTACTTGGCACCTTGGCAGAATGCCCATGGCTCGTCTTCACTCCCGGTAGATTTACAGGACAAGCAGTCGTTCTGCGACCAGCCCGGCATTTAATCTGGTAGAGGCACACTATTCGGAGCCACAACAAACAGCCCGCTTCCTATAGCCGCTGCCCCACCTCACGGCGGAGACTGGCTTTTAGCACTGCCCATCTCTAGCTGTGGACTGAGACTATCTGACGACGCAGTCCGTGTGGCAGTCGCTTTGCGTCTTGGTTGCAGCGTGCGGTGAGCAGGAAAACTTCCAAGTACGCCGATCTGCCAGCCACTCACATCTTCCAGCCACTGGCGTTTGAAACCCACGGCCCAACCCTCTCATCAGCAACAGACTTCTTGAATGCTGTGGGTGATCGGTCAACCGCAGTCACGGGAGACCCACGCGACACCACTTTTTTGGCAGCGCATTTCTGTTTTACTACAGCGATTTAACGCTATTCTGACCACGGAGACCTTTGTCGAGGCCGGCGATGCATCAGACCTCTCCGTCACTTTGTTTTTAACCTTTTTTAGTTTTTAACCCCAGGAACCTTTACTACTGGGGTATTAAAATAATAATAATAATAATAATATGGAGAAAGTCTACTAGGCATGACGGAAAATATTTCAGTTGTAGGCACACCCAAGTCCGCCTTTTCATATCTTAGCATGCGCCTGAATGGTCAGTTGGCGGTCAGATTCCTGCAGGTTTGGCTTGGATCACAGCTGCGTCTGCAACGACTGTGGAGTGGGGACGATATCGACTTTGATTGCTCGACGATTGCGTCGCGACACTGTGCCGACTGCAGTGCCGCGTGTCGACACGGATAGACAACCATATCAGCACAGACGTAGCAACTCGCCTATCACCCTTATCGTTTTAAAAACATACTATAAAACCTTTATCAATACTGACATGCTCACGTTCCTGTTACGTCCCAAATTGGACTTCAGTCACGTTCATGCAAATAGGCTACGTATTTATTCGGTACTAGCACTGCAGGCCCCCTACTCTCTGTATGCACGTTGCTCGTCGCCGAACGCACAAAGGCAATAGCAGCAGCAGCAGCAACAGCGACGACGACGACGGATGCGGCGTAAAGGGAAGGGAAGCTATAGAGTAATGACGGGAAGCAAATAGTGCAGGAGTGGCTGCAGCGGCTGCAGACGACATTTGTACGGCGGTGTGTTTTCGCTCTTCAGTCGTCGGCGCCATTTTCACACGACGTAATTGTCTGAAACATTGATTGACGTTGCTGTTGCCAATGTCAGGTCTGCTATAGCAGACTGCGTAGCAGACTGCGCCTGGTAAGACGACGGTTTGTATCATCACATTGTTTCTGCAGCACTGTACGTGCTTTTATGAATGATTGATCAGTGTGCATTTTACAGTCATACACACAGTGTAGTGTGTATTTGATTCTGTTGCTGTACGTGTTAAGGCATAGTCGTTCGTACCATCATATTCACCGAAATGTATTCGTAGAAGGATTGATTATGCGCACTGTGAATCTGCAACAACAATAGTAATTTAATACCCCATTTACACGATTTAGCAAACGTCCAGCAAACTTCCAGCAAATGTATTCGAAAATACACGTGCTAATTGCTTGACGTTTGCTGGAAATTTGCTGGACGTTTGCTAGACGTTTGCTGGAAGTTTGATGGACGTTTGCTGCTATATGTTATAATGGACGAGCCAGCTCGATGTTTGCTGGACGTTTGCTGGATCGTGTAAACGGGGTATAAGAAACCAATTTTTACGTGACATAAAGTTTAGAAAAACTACAAGGTTACGTTACACTTTGATATAAAATTGGCAGGTACACAGGATGTCTAGCAGTCTAGGACCGAGCAAGCTCCAGCTTCTGCAGTACGCAGGATGCAGAAATAATCGCTATTTGCGACAGTGATAACTGATGCAAAAATATTAAACAATGATATAACGTGGCGATTGCTTATGATGTTACTGCGCATGCAATTGATTTGCGCGCTTGCAACATAAAGGGTTTGTCTATGCTGACCAAATCAAGCGTAAAACACACTTTAGTGTCGCGGTTGTAATAGTTTGTAGGCTAATCATTTTTATCAAAAACTCTCTGCTTTTGGCCTTTTCTTTCAGTTTGTGTGCCACACCCTTTTAAATTATGCATTTACGAGCTAGACATGTCGTTAATCAAATCATAAAGGTCAGACAATTAGCGCGCAGTGCATATAGACTTCTGCGCTTCGAACTGTCGCCACGGTGTTTTCTTGCTGAGGCGGCTGATGGAGTCGGAATGGCGTAAATAGTTGGACAGTTGGCAAGCGTATTTGAGTGACGCGTGAGATGTGTAAGCCTACGTGCCGGCAGCGCAGCAGCAGCAGCAGCAGCAGTCGTATTGACTCGCTGTCGGTGACGCGTGCGACGACTGACACCCCCGCAGAGCGACTGTGTCCTGCCGGGCAGAGGTACACGCCGGACATGGCCTGGCCGCCCGCGCGGTGCATTATGGCGCCGCTAAAGATGCTCTGCGAGCACTGACTGCTCTGATCCCGTGTGTGGCTCGAGTCTGCTGCTGAAATCAGATGCGACGCCTGACAGTCGTAGTCGTGTAGTCTGACCTGCGCACCCTGCCTCGCTCAGCGTTCAGTGCTCAGACCCAGTCAATACAGTCTGAGCCGACGACGACGTCATGCTCATTCTAATGCTGACTGTATTTCACCAGGTAGTGCAGCGACGCGCTTAGGACGTGATGGAATTCTTAACGATCGCTTATTTGCAATTATACTGTGAAGTATATTAGTAAAAGAAGTTTAAATATAGGTCAATATTCACACACTACTGCCACGCAATATTGTTTTAGCGTTGGCAGTATTACCGATACCTTTTTCCAGTATTTCTATCAGACGCAGTTACTCGTATAACAACTTCAGGCTGTGGGACTTACTTTTTATTTTGCAACTTCTTGCATTAACGTCGTTCGCTATAATCGTCGCAGCTGCTGTTGTTACAGGTTGTCTCTCAGCTGCAGTGAACGCAGACAGAAAGACAGAGAGCGAGATGTGTTTGGCAAGCGCTGTGGGGTTCCTGCTGTTGACCGTCGCGTTCCTGGCATGCGGTATCGGCTTCCTCGCCCCGTATTGGGTCCACTTCCCGGGCAACGTAGCTGACGACGCCGTGCTAGACAAGGCGAGGACATACCTCGGTGACAAACGCATCAGCTACGATGGAATGCTCGGCCGCTGCTTCGCCAAGAGCGGATGCGTCTTTTTCTTCCAGAACGACTTCGAAATGGAAAAAGAAGTCAAAGGTACAATACCGGCTTAGTTATAGAATAACTTTACATTCTGGACGTAGACGTAGACGCAGTTTGTGGGCACACGTCTCTGCTTCTTTGCCCGCCTCTTAAGCAGGTTAACAAAAACATAATTTGTTTGTTCCGGAAGAAAACGGCTTTTCCCAAAACATGTCAGTATAACTTAATGAATAGAAAATGACACGTACAAAGTATTTTTTGTGTTGTATCATAATAGCCATCTACAGCACGTGCAATGTAATTTGCCGGCTGTCCGTTTTGCGACGCCGCCAATGTGTGACTGGTTGCTGTGTATATGATACACGTGCAGATTGGCACAAGGCGTCGCAGGCACTGTACTCGTTCGGCTACGTGATCATGCTGTCGACGCTGCTGCTGGCAATGCTACATCTCTGCTGTCGCTTCTGCTGCAGCCGTCCGTTCTCACTGGCAACGGTCATCGGATCGCTCGTCGTCGCAGGATGCACGTATCTTTGCTTCTCACACCGGTGTAGGCCTATTTGGGGGGTTGCCCCTTTAGCGTCCAATAATAAGAAATTGTGTCGAAAAGTTGTTTTAAAATTCTTATTCTTCCATGAGACGAACTATGGACCGTAAGCGCAAATAACGTTTAACTTTTAATCAAAGACATATTTAAAGGTAGGCTTGTGGCTTGAACAGAATAACTATACACAGTCTAGGAGAGCTTATACTACGATACTACGCTTCCCACACCCCTAGTTTTTACGCGCGAAAGCAGAATGCTTCGCGCGTCTTTGCCATCGTCTGGGCGTCTGTCTGTCACATTCGTGAATTGTATCAAAACGGTGCAAGCTAGGATTACGAAATCTTCACCGTGGGCTGCCCCAAGGTCTCTAGTTTATCGTGACAAAATTTCGTGCCACTGAGTGCAGGGGTTCCCCTCGAACAAGGGCGTCAAAGAGGGGTACCCCCCTAAAAAGACGTCATTTTGCTGTTATTGGCTCGAATAATGTGAAAACGGTTGCAGATAGGTACATACATGATGGTTATTATAACAAGCACTGGTGACAGGCTTTTTGGATTTATCAACATCGATGACCTTGAACGACCTTGAACCCTTCAAAAAGAGGTTATTAGTGAATTTTTTCGCAATTTTTGGATGCAGCGCACATTTCAACACTGAATTACGACGAAATGGCTGGAGATAGACCAAGACAACCTGCATATGAAATTTTCAGCATTCAACGTAGATTTTAGCAGTTCAAGTCCTGACCCCCTAGGTTCAAGGAGGCCGTCGCAGGCAGGCGTCAAAGACAGCTACCCTCTTAGAAAGTGGTTATTTCACCGAAATTATTTCGTGTAGCATGAAAGCAGTTGCAGATAGGTACATACATGCTGCTTATCATAACAAGCACTGGTGACAGGCTTTTTAAATTTATCAAAATCGATGACCTTGAATGACCTTGAACTTTCCCAAAAGGGGTTTTTAGTGAATTTTTGCACAATTTTGCGCTGCGATACGCATTTCAAGAGTGAATTGCGCCAAAATGGCTGGAGATAGACCAAGACAACCTGCGTATTAAATTTTCAGCATGGAATGTAGATTTTAGCAGTCCAAGTCCTGACGCTCTAGATTCAAACAGGCCTGCGCACGTGGGTGTCAACGAGAGGTACTCCTGTAAAAAGTGGTTATTTATACCCTATGCTTGTCTAGCGTGTAAATGGTTGCAGATAGGCACAACCATGCTGCTTATCATAACAAGCACTGATGAGGAGTTTTTTACGAATGTCAACATCGATAACCTTGAATGACCTTGAACCCCTCAAAAAGATGTTTTTAGTGAATTTTTCGCAATTTTTGGATGCAGCGCACATTTCAACACTGAATTGCGACTAAACGGCTGGAGATAGACCAAGATGACCTCCGTATGAAATTTTCAGCATTCAACGTAGATTTTAGCAGTTCAAGTCCCGACCACCTAGGTTCAAGGAGGCCGGCGCAGGCGGGCGTCAAAGACAGCTACCCCCTAAAAAGTGGTTATTTTACCGCTATTATCGCGTGTAGCGTGAACCTGGTTGCAGATAGGCACAGACATGCTGCTTATCATAACAAGCGCTGGTGACAGGCTTTTTAAATTTATCAACATCGATGACCTTGAATGACCTTGAACCCTAAAAATATTGATTTAACGTGATTTTTTGGCGATTTTTGGCTGCAAAAGAGTGAATTACAACGAAATGGATGGACATAGACAACGATTACCTGCGAACAAGAACTGCTATAGGCTTTAGCGCGTCTCGTGAGCTTTGCTCAAATTACTTGTTATGTTCTTTCAGGTTTCAACTTGTAAACCACCAGTCATGCCACAAAGTGAAGTGAGGCTGCAAAGCAGATGCCACATGGTTCAAGGTCAAAACTCTATCGTTTTCAGACTTTTATGAAAACTGTTCACCTAATTCTAACAAGAAATTTAAGCTAATGCTCAGGAGATGTGTGAAAGCCTATAGCAGTTCTTGTTCACAAACTGTCAGTCTATCTCCAGCCATTTTGTCACGACTTTTACGGGGGTACCACTCTTTGATGCCCTCGTGCACAGATTTCCTTGAACCTAGAAAATCGAGACTCGGACCATCGAAATCTACGTTCAATGCTGAAAATTTTATATGCAGCTTCTCCATGTCTATCTTAATTGGTTTCAGCGCAATTTGCTCTTGCAATGTGTCTCGCAGCCCGAAATCGCCAAAAAAATTCATAAAAACCCCTATTTTGACGTTCAAGGTCATCCAAGGTCATTGTATTTGGCGCCAATCGAAAGCCAGTGTACGACTTCCTATTAGTGATTAATAGTAACCTAGGTCCTATCTTGCACCGTTATTGAGATACAGCGACTTATTAGCTAAAAATCACAAATTTTTTCCACCCCCTCTCATTTAGCATCCTCATTCGGGGTGACCCCCTTCAAATTTATAAAAAAGCTTCACGGTTTCTAAAACTAGTCTTCCGGGCAGCCAACGCTAAAGCAGTGTTGCTGCTTTCGCGCATAAAAAGCGTACGATCATCAAAAACAAGCATAAATTTAACTAAGCCAAAATGAAAACGTAGTAACAATACATTAAAGCAACTTAATGCATCACAAAATTTGTACCAGTCTAAACTCTGAAGGAGGGGTCACACTGGCGGTCCGAACGGTTGGTGTTTTTGACGACCGTTCGAACGGCCGTCCAGACGGCCGTTCGAACGGTCGTCAAAAACACCAACTGTTAGGACGGTCGTTCGGACCGCCAGTGTGACCCCTCCTTTAGTTACTACAGTGCTGTTAGTAGTAGGTGGATATGAGGCATAACAGTTAGAACATTGGAGTTACGATTAAAAAGTGATGTGCTTGACTCCCGGTCAAGTTCTATCAAGAAAGTACTACTTGGATGCATAATTGTCAACACGTACATAATCAATACCAAAGTCAATTCAGCCTTCCATCCCTAGAGGCTATTGACTATCGGCTTTTTGGCTTGGATTGACATGAAGCACATTCACCTGTGTCAAGTGGCAGGTAACATTGTGTCATCTCACATGGCACGTGATGCTCCGTAGCACTGAGACAGATTCGGATGAAGAGCTATACCCTTTTAATGGTTGAGTGAGCTGCCTAGCCCTCTGGCTTCAAGAGACTAACGATGCTCCATGATGGACAAATTGGTAGCCTGACCAGAAGCTAGTAGTTATGGTTGTACCTCTGCGGAAAGACCTCAAATGCCACAATACGGCAGACGTCAGCAGTTGCAGCACTTGCATTGTTTGTTGAGATACGCTCAGAGTTGTAGTGAATCGTCAGCTTCAAGTGATTGTTCAGGTATGTCTGCATAGCAACGGTCAACCCAACATATCTTGGTTGCAATCCAAATTAAAAACAAGAAATCTGAGCTAATGCTCATGAGACGTGCGAGAGCCTTTAGCAGTTCCTGTTCACAGGTAATCTTGGTCTATCTACATCCATTTTGTCGCAATTCACTCTATTGCAGCCAAAAATTGCCAAAAAATCACTAAAACCCCCATTTTTGAGGTTCAAGGTCAATCAAGGTCATCAATGTTGACATTCCTAAGAAGCTCGTTGCCAGTGCTTGTTATGTTAAGCAGCATGCCTATGCCTATCTGCAACCATTTTCACGTTAGACAAGCCAGCAGCGGATAAATAACCACTTTTAAGAGGGGAACCCCTCTTTGACACCCACATGTGCAGGCCTCCTTAAACCTACAGGGTGCGGCAAAAAAGTGGACCCCTATAGTTTTTCGCCGTTTTCTCAGCAACTGTTTGGAGTTTTAATCTGAAATTTTACAGGATTATTTACTGTAACATCTTACATTTAACTGCCAAGTGAAATGTGATTCTGTTGAAAAACGACGAAGTTATAGACTTCTTAACATGACCGGCTACCGATTTTTCAGCATTACAAATGTTTAAGCTAAAAATGTTATTCAATTTTCAAAAACTGGTTACCACGTTACTGCCGATGACATAACAGTAATGTTTTGACAAACAGTAATTTATTTTGTTTAGAAATTATCATTAAATTATCGCTCAAATCCCCGGCTGCCCACCACATTCATCTTCCAGCAAGACGGCGCGTCAGCACACACCGCGCAACGCTGCGCAGCGCACAGAACTGGCTGCGGGCCAGCTGTCCAGATTTCATCACAAAAGACTAATGGCCTCCAAATTCGCCGAATATAAACCCAATGGACATGTGGGGTGCAATGTGGGAGGCTTACTGCAAGCTTAAAACAAAGCCGAAAACAAGCGCTGAACTTAAGGAAACGCTTTAGGTTATCTGGGACAACCTGCCACAGGGACCGATTGACAAGGCTGTAAAGACTTCTCAAATAAGGTGACTGGAAACTAGTGTTGTAACTTTGAGCTGACGGTAAACACTTCGAACATTCACAGTGACAATGGAATTCTGGCATCTGATCATTGTTTAACTGTGTTGTTAATGATGTTACTAAATTGGAACATTTTTGAATTCTGAAAAATTGGTAGGTGGTCATATTAAAAAATCTGTAACTTTGTCACTTTTCAACAGAATCACATTTTACTTGGCAGTTAGATTT
>Ga0209671_1009815_pt1 | contig 10039 bp, 5 predicted proteins | sample WorMetHERISLAND2_2_FD_187401 | JGI IMG/M metagenome (GOLD analysis project Ga0209671, IMG submission 187401) | Marine gutless worms symbiont microbial communities from Max Planck institute for Marine Microbiology, Germany - Olavius geniculatus... | ecosystem: Host-associated > Annelida >... | reverse complement strand
TTTCGAGGTGCTGCGCTATTGCAAACGAAGAAATTTCAGAACAACGAATATTTACTACACTAAGTCAAGACTCAAGACAGTCAATGTCAACTACTTAGTGCTGAAGTGGCAAACAGCAACATCCGTACAAATACAAAAGCTGCTGATAACACTCTGGAATTGTCATAAATTAAACTAAAAGCGCTAAAATTCACGAAAAATCACGGATTTCACGGAAATCGGCGTTTTTCACGGAAGAAGGCCAATTTCACGGAAAATGTCACGGCCGTGAAATCGTGAATTAAGTTGGTCCCTACCTATCAATGTTGACGATTCACGACAGTCAATTAGCTAAAAAACCATTGTCGCTGAGTGGGGCAAAGTGCCGCAGCGTTTAGTTGATCGCGCCATTGGTCAGTAGCGTCGCCGGTTTCGATGCATCGTCCAGCAGCAAGGCGGACACATTGGAAATTTGATGTGAAAACTGTAAAGATGTGATTTTTAGACAATAACTGAGACAACAAGCGCGTTGTTTCTGTTGTTAATTTTTTAGAATGTGTCATTACAAAAGTCGTCTTGTTTTAATTGTTATTTTTAAGACACTGCCATTTTACAAGGTAGTGTAGTGACACACTTAAGGTGTGGTAGGATTTATAGTGAAAGTTTTATTGCAAATTGTCTCCTGATTCTGACAGTGAAAGAATTTTGAAAATCGGTTAATATTTGGTGAAGTTATGAAGTATACAAAAAACTGTGCCATTTTTTTGGCCCACCCTGTATAATAATGCAGACTTTTAAAGTCAATATGTGACTTAGCAGACTTCTTGAAATTCGCTAATTAGTATAAATTTAATTATGTGTTTTTGCTTGATTTTCTATTTTTGCTGCATGTGCTAGACTAAGCCGACTGTCTATCAGTTTTTAAGCATATATTTTATGCATTATTATAGTGTATCATATTGTGTGGCAAGCTCAGTATTAATTTGAGTATTATTTGAGACAAATGCATGCTGCAGATAAAACTAATGGGACATCAAGCAAACATGAGTGAGTGAGTGAGTAGGGTTTAACGTCCCACCCGACACAGTATAGGTCATTTCGGGGACGGAACCATAGGCCTACATGAAGCAATCATGAAGCAAACGTGAAGCAGGCTTAGAGCACACGTCGTGCACATATATATTCAATACATTTGCTGCATGTTTGCTTCATCGTGTAAACACCCTATAATACACAGTGTTTGCTCGCTGTTAAAACTGATGAGTGTTCAGGCATTCTATAACTTATCCCAACTGAAATTGTTAGTTACAAAACAAAGCCTTACAAACTATTACCTAAATTTACTGTAAAAGTAAACAATAATTTAATTGTTGTCACTTGTTCGTAGCACATTTATTTCGCATACACTAATCAACATCAGCTGACCAGAGTCAAGTCTGGCCGGTGATTTACAATAGTTCAAGCATGCTGATAAAAAATAAAATCAAGCATCTCTAATGCATGACAACAGACATATTTGATAAGGCCACCGTAAGTAAATTACTGATAAATACAAATCAGACAGACGATGAATGAAAGTCTATCTAGCTGAACACTGACAATGCATAGCTACTGGTACATTACAACTGTTATGTACATAACAATAGGCAGCACCAACCTACGGTTTACTGTAATGGCTTCTACAGCTGAAATGTGAAGAGGCAGACATTAGACAAAGTGTGGCATGCTGGAATGCTATGGCAACAGAGACAGACGAGATACAACATTATGCACCAACCAAATTTAGTCATTAAATTGTGTTCATCAGAATATAAACCACTGCAGACTATCAAGATGAGACACAAGGTTTTCCATGGTCTCAACAAATGTAACAACGACTTGAGTAGGTTTTCACTCAAGCAGGGAAAATAACAATATAGAACAATATAGGATCAATGTCACAATATATCAGTGACACTTGCTATCAAGCCAACAATGAATGCAATGATGCAGCGCAAATACTGCTTAGCATCAGTTTTCAAGTCCTAGCTTCCTTGTGAACGATCATCATCATCATCATCATCATCATATTCGTTTAATACATTAACTTGACAGAACGCAAGCAAGTGCACAATGACGATGAACAGTGTTGAAAAATAAGCCAATATGTGATCATTAAAACAGCCAAGTCCGCACCACTAATCTCACACTATGCAAATGCTAAGGCAACATGGCTGGCTGTACATTTGCAAAACTAACATCAACACCAAATGAACAGTTTGTTGGCTTTACTTTGACATGTGACAGAATTGTCAAAGGAGACATAACAGAAGCTAAGTATGCCACACTATTAATAATAAGCAAGTTCAACTACAGACTAAGCCAGATCCAACCGTGGCCAGCACTGTAGCTCCATTTGTCTGATTTGATGTATTGGAAAGTGGTACCAAACCGTAACAGAATGCATGGAATTGTGTATTATAACTGGAAAAATTTTCTGGTACTATAAACCTGGACCCCTTTACATTTGGCAACCGACAATAATGCTTCTGCCTTCCAGTTCATCTGAGACAAACAGATGTTAATTTTAAACACTGAGGATAGTTTTGTCCCAGTGATCAGAATGCACCACAATGTGACTATCTGTCAAACTGTGCTTTCCAAATTTTCTTACTTGGATGATTGATTGATTGAGTACTTGGGAGTACTCGGCTTTGGCTTACTAATGTTCACAATGCAAAATCTATATGCAATTACTACCAAGGCCACTGGTTTCATTCGGTCTTTACAACATGCAAAAACAGAATTCTCACGTAAACTCATTATAGTAAAAATATTTTTCCACAGGCACCAATGTCAGACAGCAATTATGTTCTACAGTTTTAAAATACAGCATACCCAACTGCTACGTTCACTTTTCATATTAACAGGCATTTCTTTATTAAATGTATCACCAAACAGAATTAGAGTTATCAACCCGTCAACTGATGTCTAGCTAGCAACTAATGCATAAACAAAATGTGTAAACTAGACCTGAACACAGGCACGAATCATTTGCTCGGCCACATTCACTGTAGCACATAGCCATTTAATGAATTCTAGTTATAGTTTTCCTGTTGATATTCCAACTCAGTGCATTTCACACGCTTTACAACTGCTGAGATTATGCTACTATTTTCTGAAATCAAGCTTAACATTATTATTCAATTAACCGGTGAAATGGGTGTTAACCATGGCAAGTTCAAAGGAAGAAATAGTTGAACATTTGTTTTTGGAATTTTGATTGTGAAAACAGCTTGCCTGACTGATGCGCAGGTTTGGCATCAAATCTGTGCAGCACCGGAAAATGAATTGTAATTAATTTTTGTGGAGTCTCCAGACCCTCAACTTTAGGCATTTGCCACACTTTCAATTTACATTTTCAGTGACTTTTCCAAGCTGTATGTGTGATATGACGATAACACAAGTGCTACACACGGCATAAATATACATGTTCGACGACAGTTAATACTGCTCAAACAACTTCCTTCACTGAACACAGTTTACAACGTTCAACTATCAACCCACTTCCAAATCAAACACAAAAATATACAATAAATAACAATATTCAATTCACTAAATAGGCCCGTTCACAACGCTAACAGTAAAAGGCACCAGTTGTGGCAACACAGCCAAGGCATAGCAACAATAGAAAATGGAAGAAAATGGCCAAGTGAACACACATTGGGACATAATGATGCCATAGATATTACCACAGATAGTAGCAAATAACTGGTCACTAAGTGCAACAGTCTGTGCCAACGATCCATCAGCGATGAAAAAAATTCACAAAATCTCTGCAGAAAATATCTATGTGTACTAACATAAGAAAATCAGATGGATTCATTTTGGAAAATCAAGTCCAGTGATCACTGTTTTAACTGTGTCTGGATTACAAAAATCTATTGAAAAATACTGGTGCATACTAACTTGGCTCAACTTATGGAGTAAAACTGTTCATATCGTGTTTCCGGAATACAATACCAACTATTTGTTTGGCTGAAAACTAGCAACAGATTTATAGCAGGGATTGCCTAAACTGTTTGCAGCAGAATTTACTGTGAATGTGCGAATTAACAACGACCACTGCAATGAGGGATCCATGCCACACATTCATCAGGCTTTGCCTTGTGGTCTGCAAGGTCTGCCATATTACAAGTTACAGTCGTAACTTGTAATATGGCGTAACTTGTAATATGGCAGACTGCAAAAAGGTGTATTTGTTGCAAGCTGAGAAGACTGTACCATAGCGGAAACAGGAAAACGTAGAAATGTGGACCTTGTTGCTAAGTAAGAATATAATGCATATTCTTTTATTCTGTTTATAATACTAAAGAAATACTTCAGTGGTGTAACTTCAGTCGTAAAATGCAAGGTACAATAGTTCTCTATAGATTCAGTGCTATAAACTGGTCAATTGGACTGCTGTTTGGACAAAATACAATAGAAGTGAAGTTAGAAACTGTATGTTTGACCAAATTCGTTACTTTTAATATCAATATTTAATATCCCTCATTGCATGAGAGTGCAGCAGCTGCAACTAATGCTGCCTTGCATGCATTCAAGCACTGGCACTGTGGCACATGCAGTCAGTCAATCATTCAATCAACCAACTGTGGCTGGTTTAGTCTTTCAGCAGCTTGTTGGCACGCTTGTTCGCCTCGCCTATCCGCGCCTTGTTTGCCTCTGCCTGTAACAGCGCCACAACTCATCAACTGATACAAGCATCTTGCCGAACTAATTACCTCTCCAATGAGCAGCAATTTTCACTATTCAATCTATGGCTCTTGCCAGAGGCCAAATACAAGAGGCGTTCAGTAAGTTCCAGGACTGTTCTTCTCAGTAAGCACACAGTGACAGCTGAAAACCAAAACTAGTATGAAGTTGAACTGCCACTATCATACATCACTTACCTTACCATGGTCTCATTTATGACATCATGTTGTGACATCATTATTATTATGATATAAATGCTAAGCGTTGACGTTTGTTTAGAGAATTAGATTAGAGAATAATCATAAAAATTTTCTAGTCGCAGAAGGTGTAGAAAGTGCTGAAATTTATTGTAGATTATTTGTAGCAATTAGCAGTGACACTTTATCACGTTTGAAAGTATTTGAATAGTTCGCCCGCTTTTGCAGCGATCATTAGTCAGTTAGTGATGATGTCAAGTGTTGGAGCATGGCATATGGCAAAAACGTCAGCTGCAGACAAAGCATTTTTTGGTTTACTTAAAGAGTTGTTCTTGCAGACTTTTTTGCTTGAAAGACATACTGTGAATGAACAATATTACCAGGCATTATTGTCTGATTGATTACGACCAGCAATTCGCAGCAACTGACCAGGTTTGCTGCAGAAAGGTGCCATTCTTTAAAATGGCAGTGCCCCACTGTGCAATTGGTCCATTAGACAGTTAAGAAAATTGAAAAGATGAGCTGGGAACTGCTACAGCATTTGCCATACAGTCCAGATTTAGCTCCAAGTAATTTTCATTTGTTTGGACCACAAAGCGAATCACTTGGAGACATTAAGTTTAAAAACAATGAAGATGTTCTACAGCATTTTGACTGAAAATTTCTTCAGGTGCAAATAAAAAACTTAATCCTGCGGGTTCCAGCCGACTTGCAATGGGAACATTGCAGTGAACTGCAGGGAGAATATGTTGAAAAGTAACATAACTGTCAGGAATGTGCAATTTACTGTCGTTGTATTAAGGACGTAGTCCTGGAACTTATTGAATGCCCCTCATACAAATACACTGTGTCCAAAAAACGTCCCACTTCATCATTTTCTATATCTTCGCCAAATATTAGCAGATTTTTAAAAAATCTTTCACTGACACTAACAAAGATTTGAGAAACAAGCAGCACCAACCAAAAACACGAGACTAGTAGACTGAAGCATGAAAGTACTGAAAAGAACGTTACCACAGTGGATGAAATGTTAGGCTTACAAAACCACAAAGACCAGAAACAAACATATCATTCAACACACCAAATATCCAAATAAACGGATCTAACAAAGTGTAACATCGTTCAGATCATTCACTGCATTTTGATCAGAAGAGTATTTTGTTTACCAATACATTTGCTGTCTATTATTGTTAGTTTTTCATGCATTTATGTTTTATGAGATAGTGTAGCATGCGTCACGGTCAATGTGTGATAAGATGTTCAATAATCAATTTATTGCTAATTGTTTACAGAATGCATCAGCAAAAAATTTCGAAAATCGGTTAAAATTTAGCGAAGATATGGAAAATAAAAAAGTGGGACTTTTTTGGGACACAGTATACAACCACAAAAACTGAACAAGTGACGGAAGATATGCTGCTAACAGAAAAAAACGAGATGCTATCATCATACATTTCAGCAATCGATGCAGTCAACTGCACCAAAGGAAGAGAAATAATCTATATGCTACATCATGAACATTAATTCTGTCGCATTGCTTGTTAAACTGTTCAAAGTCAATGTTACAAATTAGTAAGTACATAAGTATGTTTTTTGTTGTTTCAACAGCAGCCCAAGAATGCCACAAGATGGCAAAATGTAATATGCAGCTAGTCTGATTCTTTCAAGGCATACAGCACTGTGTAAATGTATTCTGATTAATCGAGTGACTGATATATAATGGATGGGCAGGTGAGACATACCTGGATGTTAATTCTGTCAAGTTGTTTGTTCTGTGCTGTGATTTCGCTGTTCATGTCAATGGCCATGTTCCGTAGGTTGCCAATCATCCCGCTGACTCCTACCATGTTTTCCTCCATCTCATCCTCACGAGCATCGTTTGTAATCCTACCCAACATACAGCACTATTATTTATTATCATTTACTATGATAATCGTGTTCAAGGTACAATCATTTTGATGACTGCTATGAAGTTTCTATCTAATCTCATCTTCAGATTCTTCACGAGCACAATCTGTAATCCCGTAAGCATTATTCTGCATGCCTACATTTTCATGCTGTTAAGCATGATTAATGATTATAGTAAATAGGATTTCATCATATACAGTTTGTCTTGTTCCACGTTTATGTTCTAAAATTGTTTTACAGTCCTGCATCTTTGTTCAGGTTTTTAATACTGTTGAATCATAACATTTAGCAATAAAATATTAAAATAAATTGAAATAAATGAAAAATAATAATAGTAATGAACATAATAATGTAAAATGATTTACTGTAAAAATTTACATCTGAGATGTGTTCAATGAAATAAATCTTAGGACACCTTGTAATAATTCCGGACTGTGGAACTTGGCTCTGATCTCCGACAACAACTCGAGGCCCATCAGTTGTCATCTTACCATCCTCGTCTTTCTTCCATGCTGATGCATACTCACCGCGCTTCTCAAAGTTCTTTGACCTATCATCCACAAGATCAAGCAATCAATCACTCAAAAACCAGGGAAAGTAATAACTAATATAAATTGTGTTGCTGATGGAGAGAAAATTAATGATTAAAGTCCAAGTCGCACGAAAAAACGATATTGGCTAAATATGTGTAAAATGTAATGCTAATTAATAATACACTAATCAGCTGAAACAAAAACATCGCTTCACATTAATTTCAATAAAAATAATGGTGTGCAAACGGAATGATGACGTCACCTACTACGCTTTGTTTATAGCATCGCAGCATGCAAGAAAGTTTCATGCCACGAGCTGGCCATAGCATCAATGCAGCGCGTACTCAGAGAGGGGAACTTGCTTGCATTCCGTAAGTGAAAGTTGGAATCTGTCAGGGATTGGTGCAATGGTAAGGACATATGGTCAGCCTACTTCCGGTATGACAGCGACTTCTCAAAATGTGAGGTCTTTTCGCCTGGTACCATGCTCCATCGACGCTGCTAGTCAAATTCTCTCAAACGCTACGTTGATGCTAATAGTTGTTTGTGATGTCACAGCTTCGTCACATTTGTCAACTTGAAACTTTATTTTTACAGTATAAAGATAACATTGGGAACAGGAAAATTAATAAATATTGACAAATTAACATTTAATGAAGCCAATTAGTGCTTTATAACAGTAACATAAATTGATGCGACTTGCATTTAACTGCGAGTAATTCTTGTCATCTTTGTTATATCAATTGACTAACTTAATTTCACAACTGGGTGTGCCATACAAATAGTCACTTTTATCATGAATGAAGGTAAATAAAAATGTGTCAATTTTTTTCGATTTCTTTGAGATGGTTGACATTGCAGATAGAATTTTAGCATCAGCGTTGCACCAGAGACTATCAACATTATACAAATGTTAAAATTTCATATCTAGGGTAATCAACCACTCACCCCATTAGGTCAAGTTGACACCACTGAGCCTCAGCTGTGCTAAGGAATAAATTGTCTTCCTTGACCATTATCATCCACTTTTAACTCTGTTGCCCCAGTCAGTTGATACCCAGTCCTCTATCACCCAGCCCATCCCTGAAATAACCTACACTGGAACGTTAAACCCTACTCACTCACTCACTCACTCACTCACTCACTCTATCGACCAGAAGCCAACTATCTATCCAACTAGCAAACTGATATTTTCACAATTCTGACAGTTGGGTCCTACAGAAAGACAGTATGGTAATTCTACCGGTTCCATGGCAGAACACAGAGACCACAGCATTTCTCCATTCCTTCCAGATTCCTTTCTGCATCACGCATGTCCTGGTTGATCTGATCCATTCCTTCTCCAATACGATCAATTTGCTCTGCCAACACAACAGAACAAAACCTACCTACCACATCTGATTTATTACAACAGCTAACACAATGTTATTACTTGCAGTAAGTACACAAACTGCAAAGAGATACAATTCAATTATTATTACGCTTTTGGTTCTGTGTAACTACAGTACAATTATTCCATACTACGCCAAATCAAATATCCTAAAAATAAATGTTAGAATTGCTGTACCATGAAATTATTTTACAAGCTGTATGCCTGTGTGTCACCGAAATAACATTTTGTGTTTTTTACTGTTATGGTTATATAAACAGACACAATAGGAATCGAAACCATATATTCATATGATAACTATTACCTAATTTTCAAAGTTCTGATGACATGGCAACTAAGGCACTTGAATTGGAAAATCTCCATGTACATAGTGCTAATTAACAGCTACATAAATGGCTCACCTCCTTGTTCATCAAGCATAACCAGAGTCCGAATTCCAGCATCTTTGCTCTGTTAACAGAATGAACCAATTTTAATTACTTGTTAAGTTCAAACGTGTATAAGCAATTTAACAACAACAATGCTAATATGACGTAAGTACTAACTACATGAGAGGTTGAAATCACAGTAGAAAACTAATGCAACACTTGGAAAAACATATTCATTCTGATGGCTGTTTTACGTAACTATTTTCTTTCGATTTCATTTAACATGAATTTTATTGAACTAGTCTAAATGCAGTGCACCAAATTTGCCAATGAACTGAAATTCTAAAATGAGAAAGTGATCGACAAACCTCCTCACAAAGCGCAACCATCCGCCGAGTGCTCTCCAGACTCTGACATTGTCAACACACAACAAACAACATTGCTCAGTAAATCAACATCATTCATTACAGACATTTTCACAAACATTACACGATAAGACAACCATAAACACTAAACACTTCTGACCATGAACAATGTGTCTCTGTCTTTCTTTGATTCTTCTAGTTCTATGAAATTTTAGGATGAAACTGAATGAAATTCATTTATCAGGTCCCCAAAGTCAAAAAAATGGAAAATACATGACTGCACGAAAAATGAAAATGTAAGTAGAAAACTGAAAGAACAGTTTTAAACACAATTAGTGAGTGAGTGAGTAGGGTTCAACGTCCCACCTAACAGGCAGAATGCACACAAACACATAATAATGGAACAGTAAGTTTAACATTTACAATAAAAAAACAGGAATTTTAATGTTTACAGAAACACAAAACATAACTAGAAATTTGGGGCAAAGCCCAACGTGAGTCCGCCCGGCGCCCTAAGTCCGATTGGGGGAAATTAGAGGGGGGGGGTAAAATTTTCCCGGCATCA
>Ga0209671_1009814_pt1 | contig 10039 bp, 4 predicted proteins | sample WorMetHERISLAND2_2_FD_187401 | JGI IMG/M metagenome (GOLD analysis project Ga0209671, IMG submission 187401) | Marine gutless worms symbiont microbial communities from Max Planck institute for Marine Microbiology, Germany - Olavius geniculatus... | ecosystem: Host-associated > Annelida >... | reverse complement strand
GGGGAAAAGGGTAGGGAGGAGGGGGAAAGGGAGATTCCCCCCTAGGCTGAAGCTTAGATCCGCCACTAGATCCGTTCGCTATACGGGGCATTCAAAGAGTTTGTATATAGCTTATAAATAAATACACAGTTAACCAAAATATCACAAGATATGTAAGGCTATACGTTATATACGTTATATTTTGTCACTTATCAGCATATAGTCTCACGCAACTGAAATGCGCTATGGTCACTCCAACGTCGCTTTAAAGCTTGGCGTATGCGCACGTTAGGCTTATAGAAGAATTGGTGATCTTGCATGGTCTCATAGACAGCCGTTTGCAGTGCAGATCATTCTTCGTCGTCATCAAATTTGCGTTCTTTCATGTGGAATTTCTTGTATAGCCAAATTGTAGCCCAAAAATAACGTGTGCCATCAAAGGGTACAAATCGACATAGTGATGCCGATTTATTTACAATGTCCATCTATATCAGGCTGCAAACTGAGCGCCCCTCGTATACGGTACAGGAACCGTGACGTGACGTTACGTACCGTATGACGTCATTAGCCTGCCATGACAACCACTGACAACCGCAGCAGCTCCCTCCTTCTCATCTTCATCAGTCACATCACTCAACGACTCAGACGAACGAGCTTAACCCTTTCCGTGAAGCTAGGCTCGCCAAACAGTATTATGATGTAAACAAGTAAAACCGCCGCTGAAGGCTAAGTCCTGCCTGCGGGTATCATGCAGAAAAAAAACGCACGAAAACCTACGTCATTTTCCGCCAGCTTCTGAAAACTCGCTGCTTCGTCAAATCATTTAATGGACTGTACTTCAACTAATTTTTAGTGGAACTAGCAGTACTTCGTATTCGCGATTTTTACTTCCGGTTTTGGGGTCAGCCCCCAAAACCAAATGATACTCGACTCCGATCACGCTAAGTGTTTCTAATTTTGGTGTTCTTTTGCGATGAGCCGGCATGCAGGAATGACAGAAGCCCGAGGAGGCTGGCGGCAGGGGTGGGGCAGGGTGACTGGTCACTAGTCCGAAGGGGCACTAGTCTGAAATGCTTAACTCGATCCGCTAAAGACAAGGGCTGCCATATCCACTGGCCGCCACAGTCAAGGTCCGCCAAAGCCAAAGATGTAATTTATCCCTATTTCTAAGTTCTAACCCAGGTAACCGCATCACTAACCCTAACCGTAAAGCCCTACCGCTAAGCCTCACGCTGTTCCGACTAGTGAACTGTATTAGACTGCAGGATGCCGAAGTGATGGACATGTCGTACTTGCCAGTACAGTGCATGGTACGGACAGTCCGTGCAGTATAGCGGCTGGACGGCAAGAGCTTCTGTCGAGTGAACACTGAACAGGCAGCCGAGTACAGTGCAGTCCACGTTGACGTAGCGTCAGACTGTCAGTTCGTCGACCTCCCAGCCGAACAAGACAAGACGTAATGCGACGTTCCGGGGGACACCAAACATTGGCAGATAACACTTCGGCTGCAGAGGCGGGAATTTATACTGCTGGGCAGTGTTGTCACTTGACCGAGACGGTAGGCTGAAAATGGAGTATAGGAAAATGCAGATCCAAATTTCCGCAGGTGGAAAATTTCCGGCTAGCTTTTATCGTATTTTCCGGTCCTCCGTTTCAGCCAGCCCCACCGACCGCGGGGCAGCGCACACATGGACAGTGAACACAGAATGCGCACGTCGCCACCAACGACACCGGCCGTATCGCGCCGACTTGTGTCAGTCTGATTTCTCTGCCTCGAACTGCAACCAAGCTGGCGACGGACAAACGCGTCATTTCCCCGGAGTTTCACGCGGCGCGGCGGACAGAGTCGGACTCGGACGAGATGAATGATGGATCGTCGTCGGCAGACAGACAACGAACGACTCTCGCTGGCTGGGTGGCCGGGCGGGGAGACGCAAACAGTCGGACGGACGGCACCGGGTCGCGACGTCGACTCAATCATTACGTCAACTATACGCAACCGCAACCATCCATCTTGATGCCCGTCGCGGTGCGGCGTAGTGCGGCTGCCGACGCTGCGCGATGTCAGCCGGCCCGTCCAAGCGTGTCTAGCGCTCTCACTCCATCACTCGCCGCCGACACCGGCACTGCGCGCGCTAACGTCTGCAGCAAACCACATCACTCTACCGCCTAGTCTCGTCCTCATGCGTACGCGTCACGGGGCTCCGTATTGCGTAGCGCATGAGCCAATCACCGACAGTGGCAGACAAAATTAATCCGTCATGCATGGCTACATCGAAAATAAGTAACACATTTGGAAGAAAAATGGTTCTATTTTACGACCGCAGTCGCGTGTGTTTTTGTTACACTCTTGCTCAGGTCAGCAGGGAAGGCTTCAAGAATTGTTGGTAGGCTATATAGACGGATGAACGTGATGACCACGGAGCGTGAAAGATACGTCTCTAAAAGAAGATTCCGCGGGCTTCTATAAGTGGTTGGTTTTTCAGCTATACACGTATCCAGCAACGGATGTAAGAACCTGCGTCAGCAACCAGTACGATTATTATGAAAACTCTTGTATTACCTACTAGCAAAACAGTGCGATCAACACCGACTCAGATATTAGGTCTCAGTTTTCTAATAAAAAAGTGAACATTTTCATTTAAACGCTTATCGCAGTGCCCATGGTTTATACTCTATTTTGGAAGTGTGTGGTCTGACTAGCCGAGTACAAAAGTCGCTCGGTGGAAGTCTTTTCCGCGAAAAAAGAAAAGAATACAATCAGAGACAGCATTGTATACGAGCTGCATCTATTGAGCTGGCCAAGCACGGTTGCAGCAGCAGCCGCGCCTAGCTGTCTCTGCAGCAAGCACCACCGCTCCCGTTCTCTGTCGGTCCCAGCCGGTAATTAAGCAGCACAAACGAGCAACACGGTCCGGTGATAAAGCTTGTGAGCCGCTACAAACGAGACCCGCTGGACACAGAATGCGGCGCTGAAACAGATTGGCGCGCTGATTGTGAAGGAAATGGGCAATCGGGCCGCGGTGTGGCGAATGGCGCGCCCGGTTAAAGACGTCGTAGACATTTCGACGACGGACGAACGGACGGACGGCGTCGCGTCGTTAGCCGACACACAACGCTGAGATATGGCGCCCGCATGCGCAAGCAGAATAACACATCCACATCCTGTCGCTCTGTCTGGCTTGCCGAGATAAGATGCCAAGTTGCCAACGCCGTCCCATCTTACAATGGATTCAGCATATACAGCCGCGCACCGCCTGACTATAATCTATCAATAGTTCCCCCGACATTCTATACAGAAATGAGAATGAAAAATAGGGTCAATAAAGTACCAGCTATAGGCCTACAAAGTGCAAGTAAGGGCGTAACTCTTTAAACTTGGATCTATGCGCTGCATTTGCCATAAAATTGGTCGTCATGCACATTATCCAGGGTTCCCGCTGGTGCTGAAAAGTTCTGAAAAGTCCTGAAATTTGACTTTTTATTTTTCAGGACTTGAAAAGTTCTGAAATTGGATATGGATGCTGAAAAAGTCGTGCTAGTGTTTTCCTGAAAAACTAAGATACTGTGTCTGTAATTAGCACCAAGTTCTGATTTTAGAAACGTTTTTAAATATAAATATTATGTGCTTGATTGACATACATCATTAATCTGTCGGGTAATAGGGGCCTACTTCACGTATCATGTTTTCTCACTAAAATAACTCAGGTGCTTGTAGTTTAGCTAAGTGCGTCGATAGTTTTATTGTTTTTATGGTGCTGAAAAAGTCCTGAAACAGACATGAATTTCGATTCAGTCACTTGAGTGGGAACTCTGATTATCATATACGTAAACTTTGTAAAGCCGAAGTTAATGGCGTCTTTTCATAAGTGGTGGTTAATTTAATTTTCTCTGTGGCAGTAGCAGAGTTTCTTCGTACCAAAACGATAATAATTATTAGGCGACATGATTCGCGTATTGCGACAGCGTGTTCTGTCCGTCTATCACACTCGCGAGCACCCTGCTAAAGCCGTTCGACGTAATAAAACGTCACTTGACATGGATTGGCTTCAAGTAACATTGCATTTGACACAACAAATTGCTCGTGTCTGTGGAAGGATTGCATATACAATATCAGTGACGGATTGACTATTCTCTACGTATAACTGGACCGTATACATCCGTGAAGTCGCGTAAGTCGGCTCAGCTGAATGCGGTTTAGGTAACCGTTATCTATGGTGCCGGTGTTTGCCGGCGACACGTGGCCGCTATGGACAGCCGACGGACGCGTCTAAATTGAAATTAATCGTCGCCGAATCTCGATTGCGTCGAGCACGCGATAGCTGCATGGGCGGCGCCGACGCGGAGCGCAGCTAGCGCACCGAGCTCGTTAATTTCCCGCCACGCCGCGGTGCGCCGTCGCACGATTCTGAATCGTCACGATCGCTGCGCTTGCGCGCCGTCGACAAACAACAATATGGCCGCCGCGGGCAGTTCGGCTTCATCGGGGCAGGCCTAAAAGAGTTATGAGAGGCCGTTTTGAGCGGCGCAGAATGACCATCTATTATCGTTGGATCGCTAATGGAAGCCGGCGCGTATGATAATCGCTGCTGGACTTCGTCACCCATAGCGCCGCGCCGCCGCCGCCGTCCGTCGTGAAATACGATCGACGGCCGAAGCGATCCGGGCCCAGTCGGTACCTACCGGCACCTAGTCTGTGTCCGGTGGGGACTTTTGCTGTCTGTCGGATTGTGGCGTTGTGGGAGCAAGCTAACAAACGTGCAGCGTCGTTATGACGTAAACGGATGCAAGTCACACGAACGACTCTGCGTATTTTAGAGCACCGCAGACATCACTCCCTACTTTATCACTTTATTTCATAATGTAACTCTCCCTACAGTGTCTGGGGTGTGATAATGCCCATAATCTCACACCACTCAAGCGTGACGAGTCTCGCGTTTGTACGTGTATCAGTCAGTATCTCACGTGCGTCCAGGTAGAACACGCCGTCGATCACCGGCATGAAATAAGTACGTTTCAACACCGTCTACTCAGTGTATTACACCTCCTCGTCACACTCGCATTTATACATTGTAGACCGGCTTGAAACCTATAGCCTATACGTATAGTGGCCATGACTTCCCGGCACGTCATTTGGTCGGTGCACGGCACGTTGTCGGCGAAGATTTACGAGCACGATAATGTTCGATGTGATGTCGTCGCTGCCGCAGTAATTACCGCACGCCATCCACACTCATCTATCATAACTTCTGCATGCAGCCCGTCCGATAACTTCGCATTGTGGTCTGTTGCCGCCGTCGCCGCATGCGTGCATATCTGTGCTCAGTCCCTCGGCTCGTTCATACACGTCAAGCTTCCGCGCGGTATCCCGTCAAAACCGGGAAAACAGTGATCTAGGAGTTGAGCTTAGGTTTAGGGTTCGTGTACAAATGGCGTAGTTTTGTCGTTCCCGCGGTTTTGACGGGGAACCAGCTCTCACTGACGTCGCGCCATTAACTTCATCGCAACCGAAGCAAACCAAAGCAAAGACGCGAGCGTTGCAGAGCCACTGAAATAATTGCTGTTTTAATAGTTTTTTTAGTCGCGGTTACCAACAAGCAGCTACTCGGAACTTTTTTCGCATTTTTTAAGAACGAAAGTCATATAAAATGGTCTAGTCCAACTGTGTACGCAATTTTCAATGAAGCAAAACTGCCATAAAAGTATTGTAACACTTTCAATTTTCAACTGAAAAGGCTTTATGTTTCGTATTTAAATCAGTAGGCTTAAATGTTGCGCGTTGTGTTTAGAAATAAGAATAAAAGTTTATTAAGTTTTGAACTACTTAGAGGCAATAAAACCGTGATAAATGTATAGTGTCACGGCCGGAGTAGATATTTGCTTGTTCTGTCTGGCGTATCACGACAACAAACGACGTAGGCCCACCTCCGGCGGTTCTGCACGGTCTATTCGTCTCACGCCTCACCCGTAGCCACCGCCTTCTCCGACACCCATCCGCCTGTCCCAAGGGCGTCTTTCCTCCACCTCCATCAATGAAGTCGCCGCCGGATGTAGAAATGCGGTGGGCGAGGGATAGATCACGTGATTACGGCTTACGGCGACCGACGGCGCGAGTCCATCTGAACCGAGAATGCGTGATTAGCACTAATCCTGGCCTCGTCCAAGTCTTCGTGCGGATTAGCGAAGCTTTGAAGCGTCGGAAACAGCAACGGTCATGACCGCTGCATGACGCCGGGGAATTCCTGCGGTGTCACGCTTCGCTGCAGTGATGTGGAAACTACGTCATGTTGATGTCAGTTGCTGTCAACAAACGAGCTAAAACAACGACTTAGGTCCATCACCAGAACGAAGACTGCACTCAGAACGAAAGAAAAATTCGTTCTATTTGGACAAAATTATCCTTCTATAATGGAATTCGTTCTGCTCGGATTTCGCCTTGACGTTTATTATATGTGCAGGCTTTGCAGCCAGCGCTAAAAGCACCATTTCTGTAGAACATGCTATATTAACTGAATTACATTATGCCTTATGATGAGTGAAAATGATTATTATCCGGCATTATGCTTGCGAATTTTTACAAACGGTGTATATACACTCTCTGTCACTCAGAAGATAAGTAGCGAAGATAAGATAAGAAGCAAAGTACGCTAAAGAGGTATCACACTAACTTGAGCACCAATAAAAGTCTTAATTAAAGCATTTCACTTTCACATATTCTCTTAACCTATTCGCAAAAGTTCACAGCTGTGCAGAACAATTTTGTGTCATCTGTGACTTCAGCAGAACAGCAAAGCAACATGCAATGCGTAGTGATATATAGTGACGCTGACATCGTTCCGACCCAGAATAATGCATCATCTTTAACCATCTGAAAACATCTGCCAAGCCGAAAACATAAAAAATTGCCAGCTTTGCACGTCAAGTAAGAATACGATGGAAGGTACCAAAAGATGTAAGTGAAACCTCATGGACCGCAGCTGAACTGTCGGTTAATAGGCCTATCGGAGTTTAGCAGGATCCCGGCATATGCCTACGTCTATAACTAGTTTGGACATCGAAGCAGGTGCAAGTCCATTTCTCGTCTCGATGCCATCCTGCGCTCACCATCCCCGTCTCCGTTACAGGATACGTGATGATTTGGGAGCCAGAATTTCTACGTTGAACTGATGCGACTTAGATGCTGTAAGCAATTATATTGACCTGCAGAAGTAGCCTACTGATTGACACGCTGCATTGCATTTGAATTCAGTTGCGAATTTTAAAAGAATTTTGGCATAAACGAAGAGCTCAATCGTCAAAGCCTTTTTGATAAGGATCTGTGCAAAATATACAACTTACGCCGAGCGAAAACCAAACTTCGGCCAGCCGCTGAAGTTCAGACTCGTCCGATAACTGCGGCCGAAACTTCGGCTTCGACCGAATGTCAACGTCGCTAGGCGACCCATAGTGCGCACTGGAACCTGCGCCCAGCATTCGCCAACATCTGTTCCGGGCCCCAGTTCATCACATGACGGGGCGGCGGATTGACAAGGGAAGAGTAGAACCGTGTATGATGGAGTGGAACAGTTTACAGCAGCAGCAGCAGCAGCAGCGCGTCGACGACGACGTCGACTGGCAGCGCTTGATATATTGCTCCCAGCAGTGAGTGCTGAACGACGGATGGACCAGCGACTGACTGCAGTGCAGACGAAACTAGACAGATATGCGCTGAATGAGCTGACCGGCCGGTGTCACATTAAAATGTCTCACCCATAAAAAACCCGCCCGGGGAGAGATAATCACGGATTTGATATGTCTCCCCTTGATTGAAATATCGCCGGCCCATAAACGGCTCCCCATTATAGGATCGCCCCCCCCCAGAAAAGTCTCCCCCGGCCGACATTTTACCGGTAAAAATCCGTCCCGCCCAGGCGGCCGCCGGGCGGGACGGATTTTTGCCGGTGAATTGTCGGCCGGGGGAAACTTTTCTGGGAGACGATCCTATAATAGGACACCGGCTGCACAGCCGGGTGATGGATATGAAGATGGCATGGAGAGCTCGTCCCGCATCACCTACCACCACCAGCAGCAGCAGCAGCTCAATGGCACATATTAAATCGCCGGCACCGAACGATCTGTCAGCCATACAGAGGCAGCTGAGCCAGTAAACTGGCTGGTTGGCTGGCTGAGTAGACAGTTAAGGCATCTTTACCCGCCAGGCAGTAGATTCATCATCCCTTCGTCGACCTGCTTGCCTGTCTGCTTCTTCTTCGCGTCGTATTCTATACATTATCCGCGGAAACAAGTTCTCAGCAGTAAATTTTTTGCACGGAGGCGTCGTGTACAACTGTACATACCGTATGCCAGGAATCGCTAGATAACTGGCAGTGACACACTGCATGTATTTTTCTTGGAACGCAGACGTTATATTTATTTTTTTCGTGTCAGTTTATCAAACCGATGAATACAAAATACGGCACATTAAAACGTGTAGAGTTTGTGTTCGGCATCCTGTTTAAGTTGCTCATCTATGACGGATGGCTGGGCTATAAGCGTGCATTTCGGCGTTTCATCTAGTTTACATCTTCAGTCGTGCTGGCACAACAAGCGGCTCAAGTTCCGATCTCGTGACTTTGGCGTTTTAAGACTTATTTACAGTCTTAAACGGTGTTTGATTTTGGCAATTTATGTGAAATTCCACCAAATCTGAAAATGTTGTAGTTTTAACCACACATTTTGTATCGTGACAGAGCAGCTTGTAAGTTGTAGTGAATAGGCTTAATCAGTAAAAAAAAACTGTAGACCAACTTTCGCCAAAATTCAACGTAAACTGATTTATTCATAAACTCATGTCGTAGGCCTATTTTTTCTGCTGCTATGTCGCGAAGGTTTACCCGCTTTTGAGGTAAACCTGCTTTATCCACATACAGCTCGTTTTATGACTGCCTTTCTCGCGATAACCTGCATGATTGTTGCTGCATTTCGTTCTTGGTTTTAAATCTCGTTTTTACTGCTGTAGTGAGAGTGAGGTCAAGTAGTATGAAGTTTATATTATGCTGGCTCTTGAACTCTTTCTCGGTATTCGATCAGGCGATAGTCGATAAGAGCAGTGCACGCGGTCGACGCTATAGTACCTGGCGTCTGCGAGTTGACACGCCACTCTGATCTAGCTTAATGACGAGGATATACAGATTGGCTTTGATATCCGCACATATAATACAAACGTGTTTCATGCAATACCTGTAAACGCGCCGGCCAAAAATGCCCCTTACAGTTATCTGACGCACGCTGAAAATTTACATGTACTGCATAATTGTAGGAATTGAATTATTTTTTAAAATAGGTCCTAATGTGAAGCAGTTATGACAAAAAATGGCCGTTAATATAAATTTTTGAAGCACATTTTATGCAGCTGATGAAAAGTGGCATGACGTTATCACTGGATTATCAATCATATCCCGATGTAGGCTAATGCCGTTTTCATGCATCAAAAAGACGTGCGTGCCAATAATTATGTGATTATTTTTCAAACGCCATATTAACTAACTTATCATTAATGCTGTTTCTATGTTCTGTATGGCCCAGTACTTTTAAATGTTTCAAGTTCGGCATTTGTCTCATTTCTTAGGACAGATATGTACCACCCTGGCGGGCCACACGCAGTAGTGGGTCAGTAGTTCAGCGCAAGTTGCTCCCTTGAGTGATAATACGATGCTGCTGCTGCTGCTGCGTGACGCGTGCAAGTCGAATTAGTTGCATTCGACAGAGCAGTGCGATTTACGCGATAACCGACACGATATATCGGCCACCGATCCACACCAGTGACACCGTCGATGGCTTTCCACTTTCCCTCTCTCTGCAGCTCCCTACCTCCCTTCCGCCGTCAGTCCCCGGCAGTGGGAAGCAGTTTCGCCGATACGTTACGGCTTACAAATAACTCGCATTGTCGTTGCGCCGCCGGTGAATTTATGATCGACGAGTGGCGTCCGGGCCGGGACGGGCGTCCGTCGTATACAATAGAAACAATCGGCCGGACGCTGCCGGAATGGGAGCGCCAAAGGTCGCTCGTTCCATTATTTTT
>Ga0209671_1009813_pt1 | contig 10039 bp, 8 predicted proteins | sample WorMetHERISLAND2_2_FD_187401 | JGI IMG/M metagenome (GOLD analysis project Ga0209671, IMG submission 187401) | Marine gutless worms symbiont microbial communities from Max Planck institute for Marine Microbiology, Germany - Olavius geniculatus... | ecosystem: Host-associated > Annelida >... | reverse complement strand
AATTAACTGAGCAAAAACGCACATTTTAAAAGCTAATTACTTTAGCATATCTAATTCGCTAACCCGGCTGATTGCAACATTTACTACGTTGTTTTTGATACTAACGACAGATTTGAAACTATTTTATCAGTTTTGTCAGCTTAACTCTGCTGACAAGTGACAGACACAAGCGACGAAGTCATTTCATTATCTCGTTCACAGCGTTTCAACACGCATTATGCCGGCGTGTGCCACATTAACTCCGTTGTAAAGAAAATTGAGATTCATATCGTAAAGCTTCGACAATAATAATGTGTTATACGGCCAAAACGCGTAAAGCTGCGGGCATTAAAGCTGCGATAATGCCCGGCCGAGTGAGGGATGTGCGACTAGTGACTGGGCTCCCCACGCATATACGTCTCAATAAATCATTATACACGCTTAATACACACCACCACCGCGACGACCGACCGACCGCCGTCATGAATGTACTTGTATCGATCCGCGCCCGGTAAATAGTGTCGATGAGATGCTAGGTGCCGTAGTGTATAGCTGGCAGATGCCGCTTTCTATAGTCGCTGCGCGCAGTGACAAAGTTGCTGACAGAACAGACGGATAGTGTCTGTATACCGACACAATCGCCATCTTAAGCAATCTTTCATTATCCTGCGAACAAGGCGGACGCACGAACGCAGACAGCCACAGACACGCTGCCTAAATTTAGCGACTCTATAGCCCGCAGATAGCGAGCCGAAAACTAGAACTTACCGTGATAGTGGAGAAATACTTGCAACTAAAGAAGGAACATCAGCTTCTTCCATCGATCGGCGCAAGAAGTAGCTAGGCGTAATGATGATAACAATGCAGGGCTGCGCGGTTATTTATCGCGACCGGTCGACAGCAAAATGATTCTCTACAACTTCCACCAGAGCGTCGTCGTGACGACAGCTGCAAGACCAGAAGCCACGGCGCTAATAACAGTGTGGCTGCGGTGCAGTGCGTCGGCGCTGCGACTTTTCATTTATCAGCAGTATGGGAAATCGCGCTTTGATCTACTGTATAGTGCACGCGGCGAAGCTCTATGGCTTCCATCAGTCGATGCACTCGGTGCAACAGTGATAAATGTCGCACGGGGTCACTCAACACAGAGAAATGTCGCCTTTCGAACAATAGCGGAGCACCCTGTAGCCTTTTCCTGGAGCTAGATTTGAACAAATAATAATAATAGAAATAATTATTTCTCTACATTGCGGGCTGCGGCTACGTCGTGAGTCGTGACTTCAAAGGCGCTGAGGTGTCGATCGGGATTTCGAAAGTCTTGATGAAAATTCTGTGATTATTTTGGGCGCAGAATGGTGCAAGAAGTTATTCCTTCTTCCGTATGTTTGACGCAAAATGGCCAAAATGGTCACCATCGCTGTGAGTTCAGGATGCATATGCACATATAGAATGATAACAAAAGAACAATAAAAGTCGAAAGTAGCATTAAACCCAACTAAGCTGGCATTACAGGCCATTATATTTCTAGGATCGCCTCTCTAAAAGTCTCCCTCGCTGATAATTTATTATACCGGCTCCATTAGCAGCAATTGCCTTTACCACTGCAGTACGTCAGTATGCCAGCAGACTTCGTAACAGGACAATTTCTCGCCGTTCCTTCCCGTTATACAGCATTTTGCAATATAGTGACCATCACTACTATTCACTACGCTTACCCACGAGGGATGGCCGGGCCGAGTTAGCCTGGGTGACCTGGTTAAATATCAGGGCTGTATACCTGCGAACAGTCATCCACCCTGATACAAACGTGGCTTGACTTAAAGCAACTTTAGAAAAACATGTCATTGACTGAACAAATTTTTTTTTATCAAAATCGGTTCATAACTGAGTAAAAACAAAATCTCTCGGACGAACAAACCTGCAATATTTATGCATGTCCAAACAGTTGAATATCATATAAGTAACGTTCATCACATGTTAACAATGACAGCTAACGATCAGATATACAGTTCATTTCAATTCAGTTCAGTTCTGATGCGCATACAGTCAATAGTCTATCATACAAAATATCACATCTCACATGCACAATACAAAATACCGTACAACATTCAATATATACAAACATTAGCAAACAAACAAATCAGCACACATATATTCGCAAAACAGCAACACAAATTTACTCGAATGCATACTGATGCTGATCAGTCCAAGGTAAAACATTCAGCGTTTGTTTTCTCGTCAAGTCAGCAAAATGCGGTACGTATTCGCGATAATAACTAAACGCACCTAACAGTTTGCGTAACTCAGATTTGGTGCGCGAACGTGACATGTTAGTAATCCCCTCCAGTCTTCGTGGGTCGGGTTTACAGGTTCCAGATCCAATAAATCCCGACAAATTTTACATCTGGTTGGGCAAAATGACACTTTGCAAGATTCAGGGTCATGCCATTGTTACAAATGACACTCAGAAATTGCCTGAGATGACTCCAATGGTCAGACCAACAAGTTGATCCTACACCCACATCATCAACATAAGACTCAGAAAAATCACGAATCGGCTGTAACACGATGCGAACCGCTCTGACAAAAGTTGCACCGGCATTTTTTAAACCAAAAGGCATACGGACCCATTCATACAAACCATCATGTGTTACAAATGCTGTAAGCCAACGATCCTCTTTTGCCACGGGAATTTGCCAGTAGCCTGATTTTGCGTCAAACATACTTATAAATTTAACCGCCTCAGTTTTGTGCATAGGCCTACAGGTGGTATATCGCACCCTGCAGTATACAGGGTGGCCCAAAACCTGACAATTACCATCTGACCTGAAGTTGCTCACTCTGATTGATTGATATGATTGATTTATGAGCACATCTATCTTATCCCCACGCCAAACTGTCAACGTGTTCAAAACAATCTCCCTCTGTCAGTTAGATATTGCACTTCCTATCGAACCTTTAAACGTCATCTCAAAATTTACCTACTCAGATTATAGCCCATCACTACCCATCTAGTGACTGCCGGCACCTCAGAAGATTCAGCTCTCTGACACTGAACGTCTTACAAGTGACTATATTATTACTATAAAAAATACCGGCCACTTGAGCTCTGAAAATTCCGGGAATGCACCGCTAGCAATAATTTCGGGTTAAATTAAGGCTACGGGTCGGGGCAATAGGTTAGCTGGACACAGTGAAGCTGATGATCGGTGGAAGGAAACATAACTGCATGGGACAGACAGTCAGTGCAGCCAGTCTGTTGGTGATGTGGTTCAATGGCCGTGACTGACCAGTGAGCACTGGGCGAGGCGAGGCGAGGCGAGGCGAGGAAAGCCTGTAGCTGCAACACCCGTGTAACAACGGCGTCCGCTCATCGGTCATGTAGATGTGAGCCGATGTCGTGGTAGCAACAGCCTTCGCCATGAACCAGGACGTATAGAACGTACTATATAGGCTTGTGCGCAGCGACCAAGTTGGTCACGAAAAGCAAAGAACTTATGCCGCAAACAAACGCTATTTAAGCCGACACCAATGCAGCTAGAAACCCTTATTATTTTACTATAAGTAAGTAAGTAGTTTACTGAACAAGTGTCTGGCGAATGCTTACAACAACAGAACACTTTACGAAAATAAAAGTGTAAGACACTATTTTAATTACAGAAGATAAATGCTGTCCACACGGATGAAATAAAACAAATCAAACAGAAACAAAGCAATATTGTTTTTATTATGTTCAAGACTAAGCCTGTGGTCACAAGCCAAATACGTCGTAAGTATATGTTGGACTGATAAATGCTTTATTTCACGAACACGCAACCGCGAAGTAGCGTCAATAGCGTGCTCGTTCTGCTACATTTTTTGTGCAACTGATTTTGGCAGCATTTCTATGTTACATGTAACCACTGCGCAAGACCTGATCTGTCGCAACCTAGAGCTCAAAAATAGATATCACATCGTCGCAGCTCGGTGGTGCGAGACAGGATACAGCTTGCCCAAGGTTCCGCCGACCACGCTCGTCGCAGTCGCCGCTCGAGTTTCTGGATTTGGCGGCGCGCGGTCAGATGTCTGCTTGACAGACAGGCGCCATTGAGGCGTGTCGAGGCCGATAAAATAGCATCATCTGCCTGCCCGCGGCCTTGGGAATGACCGACGACTGGAACCGAACGAACGACCGCTTGATATGCAGAACCGATGAAATTGCCGACAGGCGACAAATTAAACGGTTTCACTTCGCGACGAACTGAACCGATCATGCATCCGCTGTATTGTAATTTCTAGCATCAGTTTGTCTTTATCACAGTCAACGGCTTCAGCGACTGTCACCTAACTACTGTACCTGTACACGTAGTCTTCAGGTCGATACATCACTGTGCAAACAGAAAAAGAAATTAAACTTTTAAAATATTGTCAGCAAATTGTGCGGTCGTTCGTCTAGCTTCCTTGACTTGGCACACTCTTCTGAACACTCTTAGATGTAGCACACACTCTTTGTATATATCTGTAAACGCCATCCAAAACACTTTTACTTCTCGTTCTGCTAGCACACCGAGCGAGTTCAATGTTATTTCGGGGCGGTAGTTAATGAGCTCTATATTGTATAAAATACTGGCTTGCTTACTTATTTATTACAAGCAGCGGTACAGCCAGGACGTACGAGTGAATAAAACTAATATAAGACCACATACAATAGAAAGATATTAATAAACACCGTGCAATTAGTGCTAGTCAGACTGAAGCTAACGAGCTATTGGCGTTATGAACGTGTCCTAGCAACTGATACCAAATAGCCTATAGTACGTAGATAAAAGACCATAGATATACTACATTTGCTGATACCAGAGGCTAATATGCTATTGCTATATATAGAAATTAATAAATACATGCTGCTCTTGGTGTCCTACAACTAGGACACCTACAAATGTGCAATAAAATATAATAAAATAAAAAAGTAAGCTAATACAACTGTAAATTAATTTATTATGTTTTACTGCAGTATAAATGCAAGTTCCTGATATATAGCACAACTTCTCTGCAAATTCGTAACGACACGTTTCGCTCTGTGAAAAAAGAGAGTAAACGGCGTAGACGGCGTCCGTGACCAGTTGTTTTCATTTTATTTTATGCTATTTTGTCGCACATTTGCGAGAGTCTTTAGTCACCATGCGGTTATCCTACATCCATGAAAAGAGTCAGCCGATAGCTCGTTAGAGGAACGACCGAAAAGTTGGCGTTCCTGACGTTCCTGTGACCGGATTCGGTGCATCCCGCGTGACAGCAGCATCGTCATCATTAAGCTATAGATAGTGAAATATAGTCGAAAATGTCGGTCAAACAGACAGAAAGACGGACAGACAGACTTCGCCGTTTAACAAGGCCAATGATAATTATTCTGTTTGCATTATTCCCGTGCCGGAGTCATAGAGAGATATGGGCACCAACAGCTTTTGTTTAGAGCCTACTGCGCTCACTTGACCGCTGCAGATTGGACTATGACAGGATAATTGGCCACTGCTATCAAGGCATCTCGTGTTCAGTCCCTACCAATATCATGGCTTGTCCAAGGACGTATTAATGCACATTTCAGATGTAGGCCTGTATATTTTTAATAATGTTAAATCGTTTGCGTCATATGCTAACATTGTAATTTTAACTACAAATTTCGCATCTGCTAAATTCGCTTACTTTGTTCAGCTTTGTATACCGTTAACTAACGGTAAATTGAAAAATAATAACAAAAAATGCCACAAACGGAAATAAATGAACAGTGTTAGATGCGCAGACTAACCAACTGCTGTTTATTTGGCTACGACAGATTTGTACAAGCAATTACCGTATGCGCTTTACGGTGCTTTGCGTTGAAATTTTACAACCGGTTGTTCACTGAATACGCCGGCAAGTTAAACTGAAAGAACTGCTGACATTCTGCGAACCTGCTGCTGCTACTTTACTGCGGCGTCGAATCAATCGACCGTGCATGGGACGCTGCTCTACCAATGTCCCGTTCCGCAATCCGCCCATCCAGCTATTCCTCAGTCCCACGCGGTCAATCAGACACTGTGCAGTGAGCGCTCTAGTTCGATGTATTGCTCATTCGTCGTCGTCGTTCACGCGTCGGCGGTTGTCTAATTTAATGCCGACACGTCTGCAGTAACTTCGTCGACCGACCACAAGCAGTCCGTTAAACAACGGCATCGACAACTATAAAAGCGACCACAGTTCTCAAACTTCCGCAGAGAACGGTGCTGCCACAGGGCGAGTAAAAAAGACTTGAATCCTGGATAATAATAGAATCCGGTGCGCCACCGAATTTGTATTCGTCCCTTTGTGATTCAGCGTTTAAGCTCCGTGGTGATCATGTGCAAGTCTGTCTTTGATGAGATTGTTGTTTTCATTCATGCGCAGAATAGCCAACATTATGCAGCAAAACATGCAATTCCTTACGTGCAATCTTAGGCCTACACTGTAGTTTCACCAGTTGTTGTCGTTGAAAGCACATTTTAAGCAAGTACTACCTGTAATATGGCTACTACAGATGGAAGATAACTAAAACGAAGACTAAACCAAAACTCAGGCAGTTATATGCTCATTGTCGCGAAATCAAACAGCGTGAGATTTTAGGCGTCGGCCTGTGCACGAAAATCGATGAAAGCAAGGTCGGATGACAGAAATAATTTGCAGAGTGCAGAACTGTTGCGGTGCTGCAGCAAGGATTATAATAACAGGGACGAAATGATGGATGCGGATAACGACGGAAGCAACAATCATTTGCGATGAGATGAAAAAGCAACGAGATGACGAATACAGAGACCAGAATGATGTCACGACGTAATCTGACCTCAACCGTACTGCAGAAGAACACAACAGATGAAACAAAACTTGCCAAGCATCGAAGATAAACAAGCTAATAGCTAAGAAGACTGTCGCCGCAACGCTTAAATAAATGAAATAATGAGAAACAGAAAACGTCACACAATCGTTCGGACAAATAGAGAGACAGACAGCGTTTGAAAAAACTCATAGTGAGTAAGCATAACTAAAAAACAGACATTGACACCGGCTGATAAACATGACCGCCCGACGACTGGACTGTGGCATTATTGATAAGATAATAATTGACCACTGCCAATGTTTTGAATGCTTAGGCCTCTGTCTTGGTCGTCAGTCGCAGCATGCCAGGACGCACGTGACTGGTGCGTATACTGCTAGCAGCTGCAGCAACGCCTGTCCTATACAAATTTGTTTTGGTTGCTTTAATAATTGTGGGCGAGTTTATTGTTCAAAGCAAACACTACAATAACAGTAACGTGGCAATCTGTGCCAGTCTTTCTCATGCTCGGTACGCGTTTAAATCCCAGAGCAACATACATAGATTTCAGCTCACTGTCTCATGCCTCATGCTTGTTGTGCCTGTATAACGAAACTGCATTTAGGTCTACTCAAACTCCACTCTATAGCTGACACAGTAGTCCATAAGTCTGTCATCGCCACTATTAAGCCATGTACACCACACATGCCACATTCGGCTTCATGCTGCTTGCAGTAGCCTATTTTGTCTCCTTTCAAACCGTGACTGGTGGTCGTGCACCGCGGTATAGGGCTATAGGCCTATGCATCTACACTTAGCTCACACTGGTACTGGTAACGCACAGAGAAAACAGCAGACGAGGCAGCAAGCCCTGCCGTGTGACGCTGGGATTTCCCGCCACCACACAGCTGCAGCAGCAGCACTGACTCGACCCAGTCTAGTCTGTGCTACTGCTGCTGCCAATCGACCCAATGCATTGCAGTGTCCGTGGACACACAGACAGACAGACATACATGCACCTAGACTAGAGACCTGCTTGGCTGCTTGGTTTAAAGGACTGCCATAGCGCTAGGGCGCCGATAGTCAATAGCAATGTGTGAAGAAACAGTGGTGTAACAGCATCTGTGATTATGATATAGGTATCTACTAACTAGCATAAGTGCATAATAAATAGCAAAATATTAATGTGATAGCTATACTGTCCCTGGTGTTTAAACTAGATAACCTCATGCTATAGATTATCTATCTGCGATTTTCTAAACGGTTTTCCAGACATGCTGGTGTGGACATTTTTTGCCTACGTTGGGATTTTCGCTAATGTTTTTTCTGCAGCAATAATTTTTCTTCGTCTATTGTATGAGCCTACAGTTTTACATTTTTCTTTAAAATACACTATAAATAACTAACAAAGATGTGCGCATTACTCCGGGGTAAGTTTTGACGTTTTCCCGCCCTCGTCAAAAGACACAATCGTGTACTGAGAGTGTTGGTTATTTTAGTTTAGCCCATATACGCATTATTACTCAGTGTCCAAAACTCCGGTCATACTCTGTGCAGTCTGTAGTCGCCAGGACCTACTGCAGCTGATCAGCCGTTGAGGTAGCAATGTTGCAGTAATGTATTTTCAACTTTATACCGAATTTTCGTTTTACCACACCAGACTAAAGGTCTATGGCCTTGATGTATGCAAACACGCAGGCGCACTGACCACTTCCGGTTGCGGCACATACGGTAGAGACGCAGAAGCAGCAATGAGAACGAAGACTGTGCCACACATTACGCCGTCTGCCGCCTTGCGGTCCTGTAGCTGAGTCCTTGCGGACTTCGTGCAAAGGTCATTTAATAACGTTTCGACCGTTACTGGAGCCGCCGACTTTCTATGAGCACCAAGCACCAATGAACCTCCAGAGAGAGAGAGAGAGAAAGCAAGAGAGAGTTCCCTCCAAGGGTGTATATTCAGTAATGCACCCAGAAGAATTGGGCCACGAAGTCCACGTTCGAACTGCCGGTTTTTTTTATGTTAGATTAACGGCATTTGTATATCGAAATATTTTGAACGCATTATTTATTTGTTATTATTTCCGAAACCTAGCACAGTGGCGTAAGCCTTTTATTCTCTCAAAAGAAACTTAATCTGCAGCTACAGTACATCAAAAGTAAACTGCCCAGTCAAAAGACGGCGACAGTGTAGCCTGTGCGGCCTGTTGGCAAGGAATTATAGCCGCGACACTGACACGAAAAATTGCACCCAGAGAAAAGCAGAAAATCTGCTCCTATGCACGGTTGGCGTACACGACTGAATGCGTTTTCAGCTCGTCAGAACTTTATTATACGCTGAACATACGCCGCGCCACGGCTTGACAGTCACAACGTCGCACAGTAACGTCCGTGATATTCGTTTACATCAATTTCGCTTGTCCGGCAAAACTCCTCGGCACAATCACTGACAACGCGGTTACACGGACAAGAAGGTCGAAGAAGCCGCGCATAAAACGTTCGTAGAGTTCGCCTAAAACAGACAACCTCAATTTGTCAGACCCTCCGTTTTTGAACGGTAAACACAGATTAACCTAGAAATCAATGTAAGCACAACGAGGAAACCTAGCTGACCAATACTCTGTACTTGACTTGATATTGAAATCAAGTGATGATTTTCCGTGCCACGTTAAATTACCTTGAACGAGCTTTTAAACGTCACCAATCAGTAATGATTGAAGCAGAGCAGCGGAAATTAAACATTAACCACACAATTAGGCCTAATCATTAATTTTTTTTACGACAAAAAGTATTGTAAAATTTTTGATTAACGTCGTATCACATGGAAAGCATTATAAAGTGAAGACCGCTATTTATGTTTACAAACACTAGAAATGTTTACGGAATGTAAACATTCTAGTTTTCCTCCAAGAATGGCCAAAAAGCGCTCGATGGTTGTGTCTGACTGCTGCATGTCTAATTGTTCGTCGCTAAGTAACTGATAACTTTTCTAAACGAAATACTGTGTGTTCTTGGACAATGATCGCGGTTTAACTTTTGATCGAAATTAATTATTAATTAATCATTGAATTTTTACTGTAACGTTGTAATCGTTACCAGCAGCAGCTTTTGATTGAAAGCATGCGTTGACGCAGCAAATCATCGGCCGCTAGAACGATGTGTGGAGGTTACAGTTCCGCTCGAGAAGTCCGTCCGGTCGGTGGCTGCAGCTTGATGACAATCCTGCTGCTGCTGTGGCCAAGATGCACTGCACGATTC
>Ga0209671_1009812_pt1 | contig 10039 bp, 9 predicted proteins | sample WorMetHERISLAND2_2_FD_187401 | JGI IMG/M metagenome (GOLD analysis project Ga0209671, IMG submission 187401) | Marine gutless worms symbiont microbial communities from Max Planck institute for Marine Microbiology, Germany - Olavius geniculatus... | ecosystem: Host-associated > Annelida >... | reverse complement strand
GAGTTTTAAACTTTTATTCCGTGAATTTAGTTTGATTCGTAAAATTAAATTTTGTTGAACAATTTAACTATGTCTTATGGCATATAATGTGAAAAGATTGTAACTTAGAGCTAAAGGGAACAATGAGGTACTGTGATTGCAGTTAGTCACTGATGAGGTGTGAAAAAAATTGGCGTCGATATATTTGTCATCGTTTTGTTTGTTCACAAAATCACGACGTGTGAATACTGACTGACTCAACGCTGGGCTATAGGCAAAGTACCTGCACATAATGACTTAAGTGAGTGGTGTTTGGCCTGCTGCGATTGGCTGTCCTCAGGTTTGACAACCCCCACGACGAACCCCCTAGTATAAAAACCACAGCAACCAGTGGCGTCATTTCAGTAAATTATTATGAGGTCTCACTCATTTTTGCAGGGTCTCAGTCTACGTAACGTATTGTTCTTGCAACAATAACATTGTTTCAAAGGTACAATTTACAGGCAAAAAGTTAAAATTATAAATCCTTGGTAGTTTGTAGACTCCTCTACCCCCCAAATGACGCCCCTGCCTGCAACACCACAAGACAATAGAAAGAGATAGATGGTGGCGTGGTGGTCTTCGTCGGATCGGAAGTTTTGTTACCAGAGGGTTTTGTGGCGGCGGGAGTTTGTCATGCGGATGTTTTGTCTGTACCCGGGCGGCTGTGGACGCTCGTTGCCGACGGCAGCATCTAACGGTTGTACGTCGACGCTGTGACTCAAAGTTCAACCCTACGATCGTCACGCACGACTAACTTCAATCCGACTACACCCTCGCGGCGGCGCCACAGTCTGTGCTTTTCGCATGCAAATTTCTCATGCAAATGCTAAGACGTCAGTCGCCGTTCAGGGCGCTGACACATGTGCGATAGAATAAAAAACGAGCTAAAACAACTGTAAAACAACTTATTTTGTTTTATTGCAGTACGTGCGAACCCCTGCGTTTTTTTCAAAGCTGTTGTCAAATTCTGCTGTCAAATTCTGCTTATCCTCTTGTCGCACTCACTACAGTCTTACAGCCCGTCAATAATGCATTTAAGCTTGGCTTGACGGACATAATGCAATTTGCTATTATTTTTAGTTAACGATTTGAGTAGTGTTTATTTCAGAAATTTTCTTGAAACATATTTATGACCCTCGATAGGTTCTTTCTAAACTGTGCACAGTTACATAGTTGTTACAACTGCAAAAGTTGTTATTATTTAATATTAGAATGCAAGATAGCAACTTGCAGAAGTAATAACTTGTACGAGTATTATACGGCTTAAGGCAATGAATAAATATACGGCTATTTTTATTTCGTGTGTACCAGCAGTTGTAAGCGCCGTTGGTTTTTCTGTTCTTCGGAATTGAAACACTTTGTTTAGTTTTTCGTGCATTGTATTCACATTGAAACTGCTTGTATTCTGAGAAATAATTGATGACGATGATGTGTCACAGGCTTGTGGCGGTACGACGTACGCCGGTAGGTAAGTACGAGGGCTCTGTGAATAGTGATTGGCATAGGCCTACGCCCAGGCAACGACAGACGGACAATCTGCGGTCGCCTGGCACACGGCTTGTGTGACACTACGACACTCGCTCGCTGTGTCTGTGTAAATTACTGCTGCTCGCTGTGGTGCTGTCGTGCTGCTATCACGGCGTCCTCGAGAAGCATAAAGTCTGGACTCGCTTGGTTGTAACTCACGTGTCGCCCGTCTTGCTGGCTGAGCACAAGGAATACGGAAGTGCTGGCAACGGGGAGCGTCTGTCCCTGTGCATATAATACTCACCGTGTATGTGCAAGTTGTCTCGCTGACGACCAGCAGTCGCTGTATAGTCCTTGCACTGAATCTCTGATCGATCCAGATGAACGGAACCAAGTTCGGTGGCGGCGGCCGCGCAGGCCCGGCAGCAACCGCCGGCCAACAGTGGAAGGTTTGATTTTCTTTGATTTCTACGTTGTTGCATTTTTATTTAAAACTTTTTATATTTTATCATTTAACCAATGTGCGTGCTTAGCAATTTCTGTCAGTGTCAGTGGCATTTTAGTGACGGTGAACTGGGCGGATATTGTAGACCTGCATTTTTCATCATACAGTCTAGAGTGTAGTGCGAGTGTAACGAGCCATAATACTCTCTATAGATTGCGACGAAACGTGCTTATATCGTGACAGTGATCGACGATTGATGTTCTCTACGTGCAATTTACGTGCGATATACAGACACGAGACATGTTTCAATCGTTACGCTTGACTGGAGTGAGATTGCATCGGCGGCTAAAACACTGCAAACACTTGCGAGGACGATGTAAATGTAAGTTGATGAAATGACGTATTGTGTCGTTCGTGTAGGTAGGGCTGGTGAACCATGCGGGCAAGTATCTGACGGCGGAGACGTTCGGCTGCAAGATCAACGCGGCGAGCACGACGTTCCGCAAGAAGCAGATGTGGACGATTGAACAAGAGCCAGGCGAGGATGACACCGTCTATCTGCGCAGTCACATCAACCGTTACCTGGCCGGCGACGCAAAGGTCCACCACTGCGTCTTCTCCTGAGTTTCTGACAAACTTAGGTCTACGTCGAACGAACTATCGTAGTAGTACTATAGTAGCTATAGTAGATGGTGGCGTGGTCTAGTATAGTTAACACGTTGTGTCCGATCAACGTACGCCGAGCCCGGTTAAAAGGCTACTTGTGTTGACTACTGTCTGCGACAGAAAAATCATTTCGGTATGTAACCACTAACCAATCACTTAGGCCAACTTAGTTTTTTATCTCTTCGGGGTAGGTAAACCGAATACGTGTTTGCCTGACCGGGGTGAATTTACCCGTGTCTGGTGGCAGGTAACACTGTGATCTCATATCGCAGGTGACGCTCTGTAGCTCTGGGATGAGATTTCGTGATGAACTACATACACTTTTTAGTAGTAGTTGAATGGTAACGTAGCATTATGTCGACTGAGTGACTGGTGACGGTAAATTACATCTGGGATGGGATCTATGCATGTACGTCGACTCACTTGGACAATATGATAGAAACTTTAGTGCTATCATCATTATTATCGTCATTATCATAGCATGCTTCAACGTGGCCCAGAAGCATGGTTTGAACGTTATTTCTAGGTCCACTTGAGTACAGTGACAGTGTCAAATAAATGGGTTTGGGTACGACTGACTGAGCAGAAGTCTTGAGAGCCTGTTCGAACTGATTGAATTTAACGTATTTGTGGATTCAGGGCAACGCGACGTGTTCGAGTGAAGAACATGGTCAGGCGGAGAAGTTCGTGATCCAGTACCACCCGGACGGCTCGGGACGCTGGGCTATCCGTAACCGCGTCACTGGCTACTACTTCGGCGGCACGGAGGATATGATTCAGTGCTACGAGAAACAGCCCGGGCCGTCTGAATGGTGGTTCGTTCACCTTGCCATTCATCCGCAGGTAGGCCCTATACTAGCTGCAGTGGGCTAAAAGTTGTTTTAAGAAGAAAATTCATTGTTTAAGCAAGATTGTCACGTTTGCTCTGCGCCCTATGTGCGGTGCCTGCATCTGCAGATAAATGATAAAATCATAAAATGTTTCACTTTGGTTTTAGTGTTATTATTGTCACGGCTGATGTTTATCAAAGTCAAAGTCATAGTTGAAGTCGAGGCATATCAGAAAGTGACAACAAAGCCTTTCATACTAGCATAGTACACCAAGGCCTAACGTCACTATTTTTCCGATTCAGTGTCTCAGGCAACAAGAGAAACAACCCGATATGAGCTAGTGAACTATTTTTTCTTAGTTGCGTTGAGTCTGGGGTGATTATAAGCTTTTATATTTTACGTATAGTGGTGTAATGTCAATAATTAATACGTTTTGTAATAGGTTTAATACTAATTTGTTCAATTTGTATAAGAAATCCGATATAGACCAAAGCGGTTACTTACTTACTTACTTACATAATGTTATTTGTCAAGTACGTAGTACATAGCGTTGTGTCTGGCGGAGCAAAACGACATTATAGTGGTGTATTTGTTTCGCTGTAAGATAAACCTGCGGAACGCGAACCGGCAGAAGTACGTGCACCTAGCGCCGGACCACTCAGCTCTCCATGCGACCGAGCTGATCCCGTGGGGCCGTGACGCTCTGCTGGAGCTCGAGTTCCGCGACGGACGCTACCAGGTGCGGGCGTGCGATGGCCGCTTCCTGCACCGCGACGGGACGCTGGTGGACCAGCCGACGGGTGACACGGCTTTCACGGTAGAGATGAAGTCGGTAGGTCAGCTGACGGGTATGGCTCTGAAGGACGCGACTGGCAAGTACCTTACAGCAGTCGGACGGGATGCCGTCGTGCAGGCGCGTAACAGAAACATCGGCAAAGACGAGTTATTTGTGGTCGAGGACAGTCAGCCACAGGTCGTCTTCACCGCACACAACGGCAAGATGGCTTCAATCAAACAAGGTACAGTTGCCATCACCTGATCGGCGCTGAAATACCGTTCTCTGAAGTTGTAGTGCCACGACAGTTCCAATTGACCGCATTACGGGTCTTGCGCTTGTTTGTCAGATTCTGTTCGTCTCCTCGTCCGTTTGCCACATATGAACTTCTAACTTGAAAACCAAAATAACGTAGAAATTTGAAATTGGCGCGAACGATTTCCAGTGCCAGAGTAGCTGGTGTACCAATTTTCAACTTAAGGGCAAAGGTCAGGGGGACGACCGCATATGTCGGCACTGGACTGACATATGTTTTTAGTCTTGAGTGAATCTAATTCGATACATTAGCTTTTAACGTAATGACTATTGGCATCTTGGGGCTGAGACTGTATGCGACTTTCTGAAATTACCACTATCCTGATAAAGGTTTCTAGCCAGCAGCCATATTAAAATAATCAGTGTTCGGTGATTTGAGGCACGACTTGCTGCTGAGTGCTATTCCACCAAAACGTGTCTGTCAGTGTACTGTTTACTTTTGGTGTATTCGGTGGCCTGCATGACGTGGAATAGAACATTGCGTGTCAGTTTCTAATAATTATTTGTCCCGCAGTGCATAAATCGGCACACGCTCGTCATTCTGCTTGAATGTAAATTGTAACTGCTTCTATCCGTCCGGTTTTGACAAGTCTACGTGCCTATAGTGCCCACCGGGGCCATGGTAGGCACTATAAGCACGTAGACTCGACAAAAACTCACAGCTGTACAGAATAAGCCCAATCCGTTTCCTGATCAGATGACGTAAAAGACCCCCAATCCAGGCCTTTAGTTTTTTTTATTGTAATAATCGTCTTTTGTTGGAAGTCGATCGACAGACTGGCGCTGTCACTCAGTCACTCACTGATTAGCGTGCTGTGGATACAGGAATCGACGTGACGGCGAACCAGGACGACGAGCTGACGGACAAAGAAACGTTCCAGATTGAGTTCGATACGAAGAAAGACCAGTGGCGAGTGCGGACCGCCGATAATGTCTGCTGGAAGCTGGCCGACGCCAGCGGCATCCAAGCCACCGACGACGGACGGTCAGTGACTGTGTGCGTTGTGTAAAAAGTTAAGTAATTGCTTGCATAAACGCACGAAAGTGGGGTAAGGTATCCGGGCTCCGTCAGACTGCCGGATTAAAATTTCTTCCAATACTTCTCCATTGGCTTCGACACATATCGGAGTTTGGTTTTAAAATATTGGAATATTTTTGCCACACCACTGTCCTGTGACGTTTAACGTGCATCAAGTTTTTTTTGTCCATGCACTCCGTTGGGAAGCTTACATCGGTTCTAGTCCACATATCTGGTAAAAAAAGATCTAGGCAATCATATGCAAATCATGTGTGCGCCCCTGATTCAGTATGGCATGAAAACCTTCGGGGCCGGAGCTCATCTCTGTTTCTTGACCGACGGTCCACGAGTAACGTTAATCATAATTTCATAAGCCTACCGGCGGTAATGCGTACACGTTCATCCGCCAATTTTTACCTGTTTATTCTCGTATAATAAATAACTTGGCGGCGCTGCGCGTAATCTCGCCAGGCCCCAGTGGCTATTACCAAAGTTTAATATTTGCTAATACAGGCGTTATCATGTGTTAACTGTGAATTACTTGCCAGGAAGGTTGACCTAATGACAGCTCATGCAGGAGTATAATCCACACCATATTTAGGAGTTAACATCCGCAGTTTTTTTACAATAAGTGGTAGACTACCCTGTTATAAGATTTACCACTACACCGTTGTGCTTGTAGCCTATTTTGAACTGAACTAAACTTAGTTTATTAAACACACTTGCGGCTCGAAAGATGAATAGCTGAATACACCGCGTCTCAATAAAAGAACATGCCATGTTTATTTTATGAATAACTTTGTGCAGCATTGGCCCATTTTGATAATTTTTGTCAGACAGCATCAAAAAACTTGACGTGAACAAGCGTATTTTAACCCACCTTACTTTAATACTGTTTAGCTACACTACCTTGTGAAATGCAGAAGTCGTAGTTTGGCCGTATACAACGATGAATTCATAAGCCTACTAAGTAGCGCACGCGTCGGCTTAAAAATCACTGAGACCACAAAATCATTGAAACCTGTTACATATTTAACACTAATCGTTTTATTTTAAAATCGTACGTCGACGAACTGAAATGACGAATCATCAGCGATTGAGCCGCTCTGGGTAGCGCGTTATTGAAAGTGCTGTTGGCGAGCCGCGTCAACGTTCACCGCTTGCGTTCGTGCTGGAGCGAACATTTTAAGCACACGCAGTAATAAAAATGACGTCATGTAACACGAAAAACATTCTGAGAGATAATAACTGCTGCTCGTGTTTGTCCCCATTCAGTTAATCAATTCTGAGCTGATGCATGCGCTACCCAGTATGAGTTCATTGCTGTAAACAGCCAATTCCACAAGGTAGTGTAGCAACAATATTAAAGTGAGATGGACAAAATTCCAGTCATTTACGTCAAGTTTCTTCGTAATGTCGGTTGTCAAAAATTAACAAAATCGGCCACTGTTTCACGGAGTTATTCAAAAAACAAAAGTGGCACATTTTTATTGAAACACGGTGCATATATACAGCGACACTTAAATAGCGAAATATGCAACACATAGACGGCCACGGATCGACTCGTCATTTAGCAACTGATGAATCAACCATAAAACATAGCCTACATTCGAGGGACTCAGTCCCTCAGGGACAGGAGGACATGCCCCTTCAGAGTTTTGGACCAGAAAGCCAATGACTGTCCCGGGTCCCCAAGTGGAAGAATGGCGACTTGGGATTTCTGAAAACTGTCTCATTTTTAGCGCCAAAAATATGTTGTAAGGTCAAGAATGCATTAAAAATCGTCTGCGGCTGGGGCTCTGCGTGGCCGACATCCAACTGGGGAAGCTTAAGAACGACACCTCCAAGTCCTCTATAGTCGGCTGGGAAGAGGCAAGTCCTTTACCTTGACCCCATTCCCGTTCTTTGTCGCCTAATACGTCTTTGACGCCGTTGCGCACTTTGTCGTGTTGCATGACACAGGTCGCCGACGGGACTGTTCACACTAGAGTGGCAGGACGACGGCTCTATCGGGATCCGAGCGACGAACGGTCGCTACTTGACGGCTCGTATGAACGGCAGTCTGTACGCTGTGAGTGACTCGCTGGGAGACCGTGAACGGTTCATTATGACCATTATCAACCGACCTCTGCTCGTGCTGCGCTGCGACTACGGCTTCGTCGGCTTCCGCACCGCCAGCAACTCGCGATACGAGTGCAACAAGGCCTTCTACGACGTCATCTATGTAGAACAGAGCAACAGCCCCGCATACTATCTCAAAGGTTCGTTCGCCTCACCGCTTAATTTACACACAGAGAGAATGAGCATGTTTTTTTTCTTCTGGGTGTGATGTTCGTTGTGGCGATGGCATATCTTGTCCAAGTTTGGTAATTTTGGTGGAGTGATCGTGACCATAAATGGGGTCATCCATAGGGCTATATGACGTCACGCAATTTTGAGGAAAAATTAACCCCCTCCCCCTTCGTCACATTTTGTCACACTTGTCTTGACCCCATCAAATATGACGTCACAAAACGTCTACCCCCCCGGCAGTCTTAGCGTAGTTTTCAGAGATTATTTTCAGCGACGATATATAACAACTATATCTGTTATCAAAATTGTCTACTGCCTACTTAATACAGGAAATCGTGTGAAATTAAGCATAGCGTTTTGAAATTTTTCTTGGCCTACTCATCCTGTCACATACGGCGAGTTGGCGACGTGAATTTGTCTGTCTATTGTCACTTGAATTGTGCCTTTCCACAGATGTGACATGTGTGACGTTACACTACCTGTAACCTCCCCCCATTCCCCTACGTCACACGTCGTCACAATAATGTGAACCCCCTCCCCCCTTGAAGCGTGACGCCATTTATAGACGTCCCCAATGTGGCTGATCATCGCCGTCTTTGCAGAACGTTGGTTGCCACGAACGAATTCAATGAACTACCAGCGTACTCTGCAAAAACGTATTCGTTTATCCCACTCGCTCTCAGTAATCCGTTTTTAGTCTAATTTAAATTTTATTTTTTTATCTGTTATGTATTCGTATTGGCCCAGTCACTGTTGTGACCAGCTTTAATACAGCACCCCAGTGCTGCTGCAATTTAAAATAAAATTGATCAACTGAAGTCTTTTTAGCACATACTGGCGCTTTACAAGTCAGATTATTATGATTATTATTATGACATGTATGCCAGGGACATCTACCCACTGAGCCTTTAGACCAAGTTCCGTCCATCCTCTGCTTTTCTCCCTCCCCTTTTCTTTTCTCTTTTTCTCGCCTGTCTTTTTTCAGCGGTCTTTCTCTAAATTTAGCTCGGAGCGCGGTGGAGAGAGCGCTGTACGCTCCCTTAGTTGCGTCAGCCGCCGATTTGATTTCGGAACATGCTTGTCTTGCAAAAACGCACAGGCAAGTAATTATAGCTAGAGGGGCCTCGATAAAATAATCCATGAACACGTTTGAGAAATGCGATGTTTTGCACGACTGTTATTACTTACAACTGTAAGTGTATGTAATTTACGTCTTAAATTCGCCTGAGCGGCTGAAAACCTTCCACTATACTTATACGACAGCATTTAGGCCCTACCCTATACTGGTGTTAGGATGCACGATGCGGGTATCTAATGGCAGCTGTTGGTTATTTGTCGTGCAGGTCACAACGGCAAGTACTGGAGCGTGGAAAGTGACGGCAGCATCAACGCGAACCAGACCGCGCCACAACCGTTCATCTTCGAGTTCCGCGCCCACTCCAAGATGGCGATCAAGGCGCCCAACGGCTGCTACATCCGCGGCGAGCAGAACGGCATTATGAGTGCTACGAGCACAGAGTTCGACCGGAACAAAACGGTCATGTGGGAGTACTAGGACCCACCCCACGCTCACTCGTAGCGACGACGTACAGGCTGGCGCACAAAACCGCAGCGTTCATGCTTTATGGCCAATTCACACCTACGACACCGACGCGACTCAACGCAACCGTTGAGTCGTGTCGGCGTCGTAGGTGTGAATTGGGCACTATGCAGATTTTTTCCTCAGTTATGGTTTCAATCATTCCAGCAGTGTGCGGTCATTTTGAACATTTTGACTAGTTCTGTTCCTCATTAAGTGCTGTCGTTACGTTACACCCGCATGTGCAAGTCTGATGTGCATAGTATAAAAATTTGAAAAAAAAATTTGTAAAGTTTTACTTGTTTTGCGCCACCCTGTAGAATAAGCAGCATCGGTGTTGAGACGCACGCACGCATTGTTCCGATATCGTTACTCTGCATTCTTAACACGTTTATGCATCAACTAGTGACTGCAATCTCGGGATTGATTTCTCAGTCGCGGGATCCAAGACAGTGGCATAACTTCAAATTTGAGCTCCCTGCAAGAAAATAATTTTCCATCCTTCTCCCCTCCCTTCACGCTTCCTTCCCTCTTGCCTTTTTCTTCTGTCACTTTCTTTTTCCCCTACGCTCCCTTCCCTTACAAGCAGGCTCCCTCAATGCAGCTATGAGTTCTGAAGAGCGCTGAGTTC
>Ga0209671_1009809_pt1 | contig 10041 bp, 7 predicted proteins | sample WorMetHERISLAND2_2_FD_187401 | JGI IMG/M metagenome (GOLD analysis project Ga0209671, IMG submission 187401) | Marine gutless worms symbiont microbial communities from Max Planck institute for Marine Microbiology, Germany - Olavius geniculatus... | ecosystem: Host-associated > Annelida >... | reverse complement strand
GTGTTAACGCAAGTACGAAATTTAGGTGCACCACCCCCCTTAAAATTTGGGAGGGCAAAAAACGTCCAAAATTTAGTACGTTTTATGACAACTTTCGAGTTTGACCGCAAATATCTTTAAACTGGATAGAGATATCGACATAACCTAAATGGCGTTATCAAATATGGTTAATTCCGTGTTGAAGAAAAAAATTTGTGAAATTCCGTCCACTACGAACCAAGTTATAAGCGTTAATGTTGACCTACCCTAAGTCGCATTTTTCGGAAGATCATATTTCGGCCCGTAGGGGGTGCTGCGCCCCCAAATTTTTACACGCGCTAGAGAATGACCAAGTCTTACTAGCGTACTTCCCACCGGGAACGGGGGCTTCCCTTACAACTTTTTTTCAAAGGGGGGTCAAAAATTGGCTTAAAATGTAATAAATTAGCGCTTATAACTTCAGAGTTAGGGGGTGTAGCCCGACGGAACTTTGGCATTTGACGCAGCTCTGAGTTGGGGTGTTAACGCCAGTACAAATTTTGGGGGCACCACCCCCCTTAAAATTTGTGAGGGCAAAAAACGTTCAAAAATCTGTGCGATTTACGACAACTTTCGAGTTTGAGCGCAAATGTCTCTGGAGCCGATGAAGATAGCGACAAAATCTAAACGGCGTTGACGAGTGCGATCCTTTTGGCGTTGAACAAAACAAATTTTGTGAAATTCTGTCCACTACGAACAAAGTTATAAGCGTTAATGTTGACCTACCCTATGTCAACAAAGTGCGTTTGGCGTATACCAATGCATTTGAGTTCGGGCCGCCGTGACTTTGATGCCGGGGAAATTCTCTCCGCTCTTTACCCCTCCCTTTCAGTTTCCCCCAATCGGACTTAGGGCGCCGGGCGGACTCACGTTGGGCTTTGCTCCAAATTTCTAGTTGTATCTACTCCAAATCCAAAGCTGTGAACTCTGAAATGGTCACTATTGAACTTCTGAAATCCTACTGTCTACCATCTATTTTATATGTGGTTGAAGCTACATTGTTATCTGCAGCTAATGTTCATGTCTTTGAGAGTTGCATAAACAGGGCTTTGTACAAGATATTTGGTGCATGTGATCGCAGCAGTCTGGATTACTTAAGAATTTGTGTGAAGCTTGATGGGATAAAACAATTGGCTGAGAGAAGACATTGTGCATTTATTGAACGGTTATTGGTGATTGCCAATTTTCTAATCTGCTTTTAATGCATGTTTAGAACTCTGTTTTTTAGCATAGGACTATGTGTAGGTGTGTGGATGTGCGTGTGTGTGTTTGGTTGCATTCTACAGTTCTTTTATTTTAAAAAAAAATCTGTTTCTCTGTGTGTGTGCTTGTCTTGTTACAGTTTTAATTGTGTTTGTGGCTGCCCTTGAGGCGAAATAAGGATATCTGTTGTCAGAAGTTGAGTTTTAGGCATATTTAGAGGGCAGGCACTGACAGTCTGAAAGTTGCAGATCTAATGTTTATGCTGTGCAAAGAATATGCCGCATTTTAGGTTTTATTGATTTATTGATTGCTAAAAATACAAATGTTAGGTAAAGGAGATAATTATTATGCATTTTAGTTTTTGATTGTTGTTTATTTAGGAAATAATTCCTGGTCTATATCTGGGTCCATATGCTGTGGCCAACAGATCCCAGGTTGGTATGAATTGTTAGTGTCATACAGTTCAAATAGATGTGGTGAACTGTTTTGTTGTCATTGGCCAAATTAAAATGAATGTCATATAATTTTGAATATGGGATGGCAGTTTTGTTGCAAATTTTCCAAGGAATATTCCGCTGAAATAATTCTGGAAATGGTCAGTATTTAGCATCAGTAAGGACAGTTCTCGTTTTTGTTTTAGTAGATTACATCTGTTTGTAAATATCATTAAGTAATAGCTTTAGCTGCGCTGATGGTCACAGATTATAAGGGCACTGTCAAACTCTGCAGTATGTAGAATTTGTGTAGAAGTAGATTGGATTTGAATTTGATGTAGTATATTGAACTTTGATGTTTGTTCTTAATCACTGTGATTCAGAAGTGAGTTTCTCAAGTTTTTGTGCACTAATCAATAATGTATTTGTTGCTGATATATTGTTGTAGCTGACACAGCTTCAGAACGTTGGCATCACCCATATCGTCTGTGTCAAACAGCCAGGCAAAGATGTGTTCATTCGAGTCAACTTCCCAGAACATTTCCGGTATTTGCTGTCATATACTCAAGTAGCATTTCTATAGGCCTATACATGTGTGAAACTGGTCATGAAAGATTGATGACTCTTGATTGTTTTATATTGTGCTATACGTTTCTGAATAGTGACATAATGTGAATGTTAATATGAAGGATTAATATTTGGATTATGCTCTGACACTGAAAGAGTAGCCAAAAGACTACTAGAAACTGAATGTGTATGGATTTTATTGGTATTTATGTTATTTTTTATAGGTTATAGCACACAATTGGCTAATTTTGGCATGCTGTTTTCAAATCTTCAGTCAGTTTTCTGCTGTCTTTTCAGGATTTCTTGACATTGAGAACCACACAAGTGAGAAGCTTTACATTTGAGATACCACTGAAGTTGCAAGTTGGCGGGTGTTCTGATGGGTACAGCAGGCAGAAGTAATGCCAGCTGAATATAAGTACTTTAAAAGGTTAAAAGTTAAAGGTGGTGATATAGCTCTTAATGGGAAGCCCATCTCAGAGCTATGGAGCGTCCCCTGCTGTATGGGATCACACAGGTGAACGCACCCCGCCTTAACCCCAGCCAGATAGGCTGGTACTCAATTTACCTACCCCAGAGGGATGGAAGGCTGAGTTGACCTAGGCGGCTAGTTACATACAGAGATGGTTTACGTGCCTGCTGGCATTCACCCATCAAAGTACTAACCCAGCCCGGCATAGAGTAACTTTGTTGATTTGATCAGACGCATTACCGCTACGCCACACAAGTAGCTGTCAATAAATTACACGTTATTGAGATTATCATTATACACCGTGTTCGGAAAAAAACATCCCAAACATTATCGACTGTCACTCGAAGAAGGGTTTACCAATTTCAATAATTTCTGGCACTGATATTTTTCGCACAACTGGTCATTGAATGACTGGCCATTCTACCACCTCACCCAATGTCCGCTTTTGCACTACCTAGGGAAAACTGAACCAACGAAATATGGGTTGAAATGAACAAAAATACATCAAGAAACATCCCAACATTATCGGTTGTGACTTGAAGAAGGATTAATAAATTTTAATAATTTTTGGTGCAAACATTTTTGACACAACTGCCCATCAAATGACCATTTTAGTTCCCACCTCACTTAATGTGTGCTTTTTCACTACCTGGGAAAACTAAAACAAACAAGCGATATGTGCATTGAAATGAACGAAAAAACTTCAATAAATTTGATATCTTTGGACCTGTGTCCCCTAGCAGCCAGTTGATTACAAGGTTTGACTGTCGTGCAGCACTGTGTCAACCAGATAACCTGATGAATCCAAAAAGTGACTGGTGAAGTCCGGATTGGTCTGGAGCAGAACATCATTAACACTGATGTCAAGGAAAGGAGAAACCATCTCTGTGCCTGTCGTCTTGACACTTTGAACGTTTTTATTGTAAGCAGTTGAAAAACGGACAAATGGATGAACTGTCAGCCTAAGTGACAGAAATGTGAAAAAATGTGTTTTATGTCTTATTTTCGTTAAGTGATAATTCTCCCTTGAACAAAAATACAATATTTTGTTGGTTCTGTTTTCCCTTGGTAGTGCAGAAACACGCATTAGGTGCGGTGGGAAATTAAATGGTCATTTGATGGCCAGTTGTCTCAAAAATATTTCTGTCAAAAATTATTAAAATCTGATAATTCTTCCTTAAGCTACAATCGAAAATGTCCAGGATGTTTTTTTTCCGGACACAGTGTATGTATTGGCAGTTGTCATCACAACTGTGTCTTACTGGATTGTTATTTTATTAAACTTAGGGATGTTAATTTTTGAGAATTTTGATTCTCAATACGAGAATTTCTGTTCCCGAGACTTGAGGAGAACTCGATGACTGACCTTAATCATCAAGGGGTCCGTGCTTTTAATGCATGCAGAAAAGACACGCCCATCATCATGGGCACTGCGTGAACGCCCCAGGCACAACATCGTCGTCCTCTGCTTGCAGGCATGCCCTTGATGTGCGGACACCAGAGATGTGCGGATCCTGAAATGTTGAGTCCACGTCAGTCCGCGTATTTTGACCAAGGATCCGCATCCACAACAGGAGAAATATTGTATCGGCTGTCAGTTTGCGTCCGCACTGAATAGGCATAGTAGTATTTTACCCAGTAGTTAGTAACTACTGTAGTAGTTAGTAGTTAGTAAAATAATGGCAATAAAGGCCAAAGGGCTTTAGCATTTTGCTTATCAGGACAAAAATTGAACATGTTTTCCCAACTCTGTTAGCAGTTGTTAGAAAAAATAATACACTTGTCATGGAACGCGATGTACGTCAGTTCACATTTGCAAAATAATCCTGCGGATCTGCATCCACAAGCAGATGCATCCGGTGTCCGCAAATATTTGGCAGGCAACACCACACAAGGCAGTGGGGGAGATGTGAATTTGAGCCATCAGTCACTAGAGACTAATTGACTATCAAACACAAATGGTATATCTATTAGAGAGACAGCACATGCTACAGTGACAACAGCGTGCAACTTACAGGCACTTGGCGGTGTCAGCGTAGACCCGTGGTGCAGACCAAGATACTGTGACTGAGAAACTTCAGCAGGTATTGTGGGCCAATGAAGGTGGGTGCTCTTAGTGAGCACTGCCAGTCTCTGCAGCAAGCGTTATCTAAGTTTACATCAAATGGGAATGTCGATGGCTTTGAAAACGGCCCGCATGGTCAGTCCATGAAACACTCCACGCTGCGCTGAGGACAGGGAGGGGGGCCGCCTGCTTCATCTCGCCCAACTCAGTTACCATCGACTGACTGGTGAACTGTCATAAATGATCGACTGCGACTCACTGCTGAACAAAAGGCTCTACTGTGTCTTATTCAGATTCTCGGAATTTTCGACAGGCGAGAAATGTAATTCTCGAGATCAAGAATTTTTTTCGAGTGAGTGAGTCTCGTTAACATCCCTAATTAAACTTATGTTTCTGAGGTTATATGAATGGTGACAACAGCTATAATAAATGCTAGGAGCAGAGGAGCTTTACGTATTTTATTGTGGCTGCCATATGTATTTTTTAAAATTAGCTCTGCTCTGTATTTGTAACAGATATCTGGTGCTAGACATTGCCGATCATCCACTTGAAAACATACTGAAGTCTTTTCAGCCGGTATCTGTTGCTATTCAGTTCATAGGTAGTAAGACTTAGTAGTTGCCTCTTGGTGTAATGGTTTTTACTTTGTATTTGAAATGTTGACTGCCAGACGTCCTACTGTGAAGTAGGTGGTTGACATTCTTGAACATTGCTAGGTTTTCAGCACTGAGTGCCTTTGGTAGTTTTTGGTGTGGAAAAAGTTTTGTTTTTTAGGTGGACATTTTTTTGTTCATTACTTTCGATGCTTGCTGTTGGTTTTTGATGCAGGTGAAGATATTCCTCGATGAATGCTTTGCTTCCAACGGTAAGAGTCACTTTTGTTTACTGATACTTGTTTTTTACGTTGAAGATGCAGACCTCAGATGCAGAACCTGCAATTCTGTGCTTTAAATATTTCACGATAGTTTATTTTCAGGATTAATGGATACTATATTTTTTGATTCGTAAAAGTGTCACTGTTTTTGCTGTGATGGATGCATAATTCCTTTTTGTATTTTTTTATCATTTATTTCCTTTTGTATTTTTTGCATTGAATCATCAACATGTATCATTTAACTTTTTTCTTCTGTTATCTGCTGTAGGGAAATTTTTTTGTCTGAGAAATACGTATGACATTTTTGGAATGGCCAGGAACATTTAGAGAAAACCATTTAGAGTAAAACTCGACTTGTTATACGTGACAGCATGTAATGTTTCGCGCGTCTTAGCCATTGTCGAGGCGTGCATCCGTCCGCCTCACACTCTAGTATTGTGTCAACACAATGCAAGTTAAGATCACGAAATCTTCACCATGGACTGCCATGAAGACTCTAGTTTTAGGATCCGTAAAGCTTTTCCCAAGATTCGAAAGGGGTCACCCCGATCGAGGGTGCTAAATGAGAGGGGGTTGAAAAAATTGGCCGTTTTGAGCCAATAAGTCGCCGTATCTCAGAAACGGGGCGAGGTAGGGCCTAGGTTACTATTAATCACTAATAGGAAGTCCTATACAATATACACCCTTTTGATTGACATCAAGATCAACGATTTTGAATTCCCAAAATGGGGGTTTTTAGTAATTTTTTTGCAATTTTGGGCTGCAACACACATTTTAGGAGTAAATTGTGCCGAAATGGCTTGAAATAGACCAAGATACGAAATTTTCAGCATTAAATGTGGATTTTAGCAGTTCAAATCTCAACCCCCTAGAGTCAGGGCTTTTGCACACAGGCATCGAAGAGGGGTACCCCCGTGAAAGATCGTTATTTTACTGCTGTTGGCTTATCTAACGCTTGCAGATAGACATAGACTTGTTGCTTGCCGTAACAATAACGGCTGACAAGCTTTTAATGATTCAACATTAATGATCTTGAACGACCTTGAACCCCCAAAATAGGGGTTTTAGTCAATTTTCTGCAATTTTCAGCAGCAGCACACACTTCAACAATGAATTGCAACGAAATGGATGAAGATAGACCAAGACAACCTGCGAACAGGAATTGCTATAGGCTGTCACGCATCTCGTGAGCTATGCCCAAATTGCTTGTTATTGGGTGTTACGTGTTTCTGGATATGAGCCTGCTTTTTTTCACTTTTTTGAAAACACATTACTGCTGATAAATAATTGAAGCAGTGGGGAAAGCCAGTGTGGAAATTTCTTTATCAGATAGCTGTTTATATTGGCATGCATGTTTTGCCATGGTTTTGGCTAGCACAGTGATTTATTTTTATTTATATTTTATTATTTGTGAGTCAGTTTGATTACTGAGATCAAATGATACAGACTGTTATGTGAATATATAAGTGCTATTGTAGGCAAGGCACTTGTGCATGGTAATACCGGTATATCTCGAAGGTACGATATATCTCGTGTTGATTCTGTTTGTACAGTATTTGCAGCTTTTGTTTAAGTGGCCTACTTATCTGGAGTTACTTGATGTTCCAATAACAGGCATTAAAGTTTCTAGAATTGTTGTGGCTTGTGGCTGGACTTTTCACAGGCTAGTTTTCCTTTGAACAGCACTGAAAGTAACTTCTGCAATATTATGTTTGTTATAATTTTTGTGTTGTCTGAATATATTTTTGTATAATGTATGGGCACGAGTCAAATGTTTTGTGTGTTGAAAACTGTGTTGTGCAGTGCCACTCTTGTCATTGCGTACATCATGGAAAGATATAACATCAAATACGAGTAAGATTACGTTCTTAGGCACTAACCAGCTTAGAAGAGAATACTCTTTTGATGACATTACTGATACTCATCATCAGTTTTGCCCAAAGCAGAACGGAGGCTGGTGATGCTTACTTTGCAAAGAAGTGGAATTAAGTCCAGTCATTTCAGTAAGATTTCTACTTGTCTGTTATAATCCAGAAGTAATTCAGTAAGTAAAATGTCAATTGGAGTGCCTACATCTGTATAAAGGCATCAAAAAGTGTGGCCCAATGTGTCTACAACACGGGATGACCTAAATCTAAGTCTGTGTTGTTATGAAGTGCATCAGCAATGCCAGAACAGCTTATTATGTACTCTCTACATTAGTACTGTGAAATAGAAAAGAAAAATGTCTTAACAAATTATCCAGAGAAATAGTTGGCATGACCATCGAAAGTGACATGTTATGGCGGACTTGTTGTATTTGAAGATTGCATGAACTGGGTTGTGACACATGCTGATGGGAACTAGATTGATGGATCGGACATCTGAATAAAACGCGGTGATGTGTCTGAGGCTATGGACTAATTTCATTCATCTTTGTATGCAGTCATCTTGTTCTGTCACAATATTTCTTCAACTTGACAATATATTATAGCCTTCTTATTTTCTATGCAGCGGGATAACAGTTTGGAATTCCTTACTATTAAATATTCATCATTATTTACTTAAGACCTAACAGCTCAGAAACAAGCTCACAATTTGTGCTGCTGCTCTGTTAAGGGTATTAGACAACATAGCAAGTTTGTGTAGCCCAGGCTCAAGAGCCATGAAATGAAAAGAAACCAAACTGAACTGATATAGAGAGTTGTGGCATGCCCCATGATGATTCTCAGTATAGTGATCATTGGAGACTGACAGTCTAGTGAAAATTTGTTAGTCCAGCTATGATTACCTGAAAAGTGACCACTGAAACAGCATGTGTTATAAATTATAGTGCAAAATTATTGAAGACTGACAAATGGCTGTGCTTGTTGTTGTTAGAGATGCATTCCACTTTGTCCAGCGAAAGCGATTCTGTATTAACCCCAATGACGGCTTCACGCGTCAGCTCATGGTTCGTCAGTTTCTGGCACTTGTCATTTAGTTCATTGCTTCTCTGTCTCTAAAGCACTGACATTGGTGCTGTCAATGTATTGTGTATTTGTATAGTTTTTTGTGGTCACAACAGGTTTTGCAACTCTCAGTGATCTTTCTTTGGTGATTGATCAGGGAGAATTTTGTATAAGATGTATCTATTCCTGGTGCCAATCTATCTGTAACGGTAACGGTTATAAAAATTACCTTTTGGCGTCTGGCCAAACCACGAGTAACTCCAGAGCAGTGGGACAGTTAAATAAAAGTAAAAGCATGTTCATTGTTCATTTGCAATATAGACATAGGCTCTATTACAATGGCTGTTATTGTTTTGTGTTGTGTATTTTGCATACTCATTTATCAGCTCTCATGAGATTTTATTTTTGTTGTTTAGTAGATCACTTGTCCCTTAATGTTCCAGCAGTCTTAAGTCTAAGTGATTATGCTGAAGGGCATAGTGACGACGTGTCTTGTTTGGGAGTTGTTATTTTGTGTTAAATCCATTAGTTCTGTTGTTAGTTATTAACATAATGAGAATATTACAGTCGTTTTGAACACATAAGTATGTTGATTTTTGTACTGCAGGAATATGAGCCTCTGTACCAAGCTAGGCTTCTGATTAATGCTTCACCACCATCTTCTAACGGTTTGTTATTGCTTCTTGATGTTCAGCGGAAACGTTTTGTTGTGTTTGCTTTGTGTTTTTTTGCCACCGTGGTGTAATTCCTACTATTAAATGGGATATTTATCTACCGTACTGTGAGTGTTATATTCTTAGCCAGTAGCCAAAAGCTGTTTAATCAGTGTTGAGGACCATATCCTGTCAGATGCATTTAGAATCTGTCGATTTTATATTCTTTTGCGAGTGCATTTTTTAGTTTTAACCTGATCTGAAAAGCCATGTAAAACATTTGTACAACTTTTGTTGTTACCCCAACTCATGCAGTACCTATGTGCTAGCTTTGTATATACAACTTTATTCGTCAGAACACTGACAGCAAAATACAAGATGATAGAAAAAATAAACAACTTAACTAAAAAACAAACTAATAACTGGCATTGTTCTCAATAGCCAACAGTTCTTTCATTGCCACATCCTTAAACATGTTACACAACACAATTTTTCTAAAGGCACAATTGAGGGCAAAATCAACGGCATTAAGCTGAGATTTCTTTAGAGGGCAAGCTTCTAAACAATACAACAACACTGGAAGGCATTTAGTTTTTAGCAATTGTACAATAACATCTTCGGACGCGATATGACCAATCTTGCCAAATAATGAATTAAACGCCCGATAAAAAGATTGTTTAGCATTATCCAAAGAGCAAGTAAAAACTTTTGCTGTCACTATATAAGCACCAAGGTAGCGGATGCTCTTCGCCCATTGTAGCTCATGACCATCAATAGTTACAATATTGACACAATCTACTTCACAACGTGCACCAATGCGCATAC
>Ga0209671_1009808_pt1 | contig 10042 bp, 5 predicted proteins | sample WorMetHERISLAND2_2_FD_187401 | JGI IMG/M metagenome (GOLD analysis project Ga0209671, IMG submission 187401) | Marine gutless worms symbiont microbial communities from Max Planck institute for Marine Microbiology, Germany - Olavius geniculatus... | ecosystem: Host-associated > Annelida >... | reverse complement strand
CTCTTATTACTTTCTGCTTGTTTTTGTAGTTTAATAATAATTGTAATTTTGTTGTATGTTTTTATAAATATAAAGATTTGTGGATTCTTCCCCCATCAGCCTTCGAGTTTATTGATTACGCTAGCATTCAGTGTTATTAAGTTCATACAGGTCACTGCAGTCAAGGTCGTGACACAGACTCACAATGGGCTTTGCCAATATTGCTAATGATATTCTTATTGCATTAATTTTTTTACAGATATGTTTCTGTGTAGTAGTTGCTGGTGAAGTCATTGCCAGTGACGTGATGTAACACAGAAAAGACAAACATCTCAAGACTGTTACCGGTGCTTAGCTCATGAAGTTGCCTTCGCTCGTACATCGGGCACGGCAAGCTGATGATACTATGACAACTACTAAAATCAGATATTTTCATCACATCACATCACTTCCAGTGGACACGCTGCTTTACTTACATGAGCACACCATGACAAAGAAAGACATTCATCTCAAGGCAATACACCATACACAGAGGAGCAGAAAGAATGGACTGTTGAAAGCATTTGTCACAGAAACGATTAAGTTCTAGCATAAGCTGAACAACTATGCAAAGAAAAATGTGCAATGTACAACAATCGGTTTCACAGACCATCTGTTTTGCTTTCATCAGCTTGAAACGATCATAGTCAGTCAACTGCTTCTTCTGTTAAACACATCAATCACAACACATTGAATGATGGCAGAACACCAGCAGAGCTAGACTATAAGAAAATATATTGGGCCTCCGTAACAATCAAAAAGTTCTATTGTACAGTACAGCCAAATAACTGCTTATCAGAAATCATGTAGAGATAGTTACCACCCAAAGCCCTAAAACTTGGCAGCAAACAACAAAACTGAAAGTAGCACCAGCATCTGATGCAAATAATGAACAGTGAGTGAGTAACGTCCCACCCGACACAGTATAGGTCATTTCGGAGACGGCCTTTCCAGGCAGAATGCACACAAGCACCTTAATCGAATGGTAAATTTAAACTTTACAATAAACAGAAAGTTTAACCTTTACAGAAACACAAAACACAAAAATGAGGTTAACCTAAAATTGTAAGAACTCCACTATACGCGTGCATGTGTAATTAACATAATGGTAGTTCTAATAATCTTCCGTTATCCTCCAGACAGTCATCAATGTGATAATACTGTCTATTGGAGGACAGGGGGCAATAATGAACAGATAAACAGCAACTGTGTCAGTTCAGAGTAACATAACTGCATCACTGAACTTGCTCTGACGGCACTTCCTGATTATCATCATTCACTGACACAAAAATGCTGTTAAAACAGTAGTCACAGCGTCATTCATCCAATTCAGCTATTTATGCCAATGAAGTGAGACTACCAAAAAAGCCAACTTAAAATAATTACGGGAGTTAACAGAACAGCCACTCAGATATTAAGAACAAGTTACAATGATGGGGGCTCATACACTATCGCACCTAACAGTGATAGACTATTGCAGTAACTTCCTAGGGTTAGGATTAGGGTTAACCCTAACCCTAACACTAACCCTAATTCTAACACTGTTAGGTGCGATAGTGTATGAGCCCCCAACGATGCATGTCTATTTATTACCTTTTCAGCATTTTTACCTTAGTTCTATGTAACAAAAATGGCATGTAACCAGCAAACCATGACTGGAGTAATGACCAAACAACTGGGATGTTACCAACTGCCATTGTTTACCGTACTGCACTATTTCACTAAAGCACAGACAAGAGACAGAACGCTATAAAGACCTTTTCACGATCGGCAATTTTCTTTGCCCACGTTGTCTCCGCCCATTGCTTGTCGACCTCGGCCTTCTCCCATGCTTTGCGTACAGCTCCGCTCCTTGCTCCATGTGGAAACTTAATGACAAACTTGGTTAGATGCAACTGCTTGAAACTCATAGACTTGCGCTTCACTCCACTGCATGGGCCATCGATCAAAGCCTATAGCAGGCAACATAACGAGTACAAATTGAGAAAAAAACACAAGGAATACACCCCTATCTTATCACCAAATTTTCATAACATCGAATACTTTACACAATGAACATCTAAAAACTGTAAAATGCTATTTAATTTACCAGTGCTGACATTACAGGGATGTCATTCTGCGTTACAATGCTGTTATTTTCGCGTTAGACGAGCCAATAGCGGTAGAATAATGCCTTTTAAGGGGGTGCCCCTTACAATGAATTACAAGCAGACTTTATGCTAGCATCAAATAGCAGATGTGCAGATCCGTGGATGTTGCAACAGGTAACGCTGCAATTAAGCTTTAATTCACTACTTTAAAAATCCTCTAACCGTATTCCTAATCTTGACCCTAATCACAACCCTAACACTAACCATGCAACATCCACAAATATGCTTTTTACACGCGAGAGCTAGCATAGCTATAGCACATATTAGCTACAGTAATTCTGTCCGTCCGTCCGTCCGTCACAATCCGGTACCGTTTGCAGACCAAGTGAGACTTTGGGTTTTCACCATGATAGCATGGAGTCTCTAGTATTTTGTGACAAAATTTCATGCCTCTGGGTAAAGGGGCTCCTGACGAACGAGGGGGCGAAAGAGGGGCACCTCCCTAAAAGGCATTATTCTACTGCTATTGGCTCGTCTAACGTGAAAATAATTGCAGATAGGCACAGACATGCTGCTTATCATAACAAGCACTGGCGACAGGCTTCTTAGAAATGTTAACATCGATGACCTTGAATGACCCTGAACCCTCAAAAATAAAGGTTATAGCGAATTTTTCGCAATTTTGGACTGTGACATGCATTTCAAGTGTGAATTGCGCTAAAATGGCTGGAGACAGACCGAGACAACCTGCACATGAAATTTTCAGCATCAAATATAGATTTCAGCAGTCCATGTCCGGACCCTGTAGGTTCAAAAAGGTCTGCGCACACAGGTGTCAAAGAGAGGTACCCCTCTAAAAATGGTTATTCATTCGCTGTTGGCTTGTCTAGCGTGAAAATGATTGCAGATAGGAATAGACATGCTGCTTATCATAACAAGCACTGGTGACGAGCTTGTTCAAAATATTAACATCGTTGACCTTCAATGACCTTAAACCCTAAAAATAAGTTTTTAGTGATTGTCGGTGATTTTTAGCTGCAAAAGAGTGAATTGCGATGAAATGAATAGAGATACACGAAGATTACCTACAAACAGAAACTGCTATAGGCTCTCGTGCATATTATGAGCATTAGCTCAGATTTCTTGTTACCAGAGGCTTGATTTACAAAACTATACATATCTATTTCTAGGTTTTAGCTTACAAGATCTGGCCCTTTGCCATCTGTAATGGATATATTGTGCCTTAGTTTCAGGTCGTAAAGAAAAACTTTGTACACAAATAACTAGCCATATGCCTTAAACCTAGGCATGCAAAATTTCAGCAATCTAGTGCAAAAGGAACATTTTTAAATTGGGGGTTGAATGAGGGGAAGTAGGAAATTCAATGGAAAACTGGCCATATCTCAGAAACAGTGAGAGATGGGGTAAAAATTAGCTTGAAACATTCGACTCCGCAGTGCGTTATGACTCTTCAAGGTCATCCAAGGTCAATGATCTATACGTCATTTGAAAGCCAGTATGTGACTATCTTGCACCATTTAGCCACAGTACATCCGTAACAGACAGATGAATGACAACCATGCCAACAGCTCGACCGTTACTTAAGTACGGTTGGCTGAAAATCATTGACCTTGGATGACCTTGAAGGATCATAATGCACTATGGTACGCCAATCGTGCAGTATTATGGCTAAATGGTAAGTCGTAGGGGTGTGGCGGCATGTTGTGTTATTAGTTAAGTTGCTGTATGTTGTATTTTTTGTTGTTTATTGTGCGTGTTGTCCCGTGTTTTGTAAATCTGCCGTCAGTGCGTAGGCCGGCTGTATGCATGGACCTGACTGGTGTAGACTGGCTTTAACAGCCGCGAGCGCATGATCAATTCCGTATGCTGTGTGGCCGATGTGTTTCGGCTAGTGACTAAATTTTGTGCGTAATTTTGAACCCCATGAGGCATGGGGCTCGATGTGGTCAGCTGAGTTGAAGCACGCACTGCGATCGGATAGCCGTTGTTAGTACAGCCGCAGTGAGCTGTCATATGGTTCGGCACCTCGATATCCAGTGGGCCGAGGCATCCACGCACATTGCTGCAAGTTGCTGGCACTGGTTTGGAAGTCGTTGCCAGTGACGACTGACGTCACGGTCTGGGATGATATTTGAAGGCCAGGTAGCTGGAGTTTGACACCAGTCAGCGAAGTCGCCGTCAGCAGTGCCGGATTAAGGGGGGGGAGTGCTGAAAATGCTATAGTACCGGCCCATTCGTGAAATAGGCCCATGCTTACAGAGTGTACAAAATTTTTGTTCCTAACAGCCATTTCCATTGCACATAAACGATTTAAAATGTTGCCAAGAGATGCATTTTGAAAGCCTAAACAGCGTGAAAATGCGTTTGTGGCCGGGGCTCTGCCCTGGACCCCTCTGACAGAACTTGCATTCTACCTCAGATCCCTTAGCTGATTTGGGACAAGGGAAAGAAATGGCATGAAAGGAAATGCAAATAAAAAGAAAGGAAAAGGCAGAAAGGAAATAAAATAGAAGAAAGGGCATTGGAAGTGCCCCCAAACAAGACTGAAAACTTAAGTTTAAAAAACGTTTTTAGCTTATTAAGGTTTGTTCAAGGTTTTTAAAATATTTTTTGTTTTAGTGTCTAATAACCTTACTTTACCTTCGAGGTAGACAGGCTGCACCTGTCCAGCGCTGAGGCCATATCAGCTATGATGGTTTCATACAACTTCACTTTAGTCAATGATATACCAATTATTCTTCTCTTTATGTCTTTCTTGCACTTCCCATTTTCTGTCATGACACTCCCAAGATATGTGAATTCATCCACTTGCTGTAGTTTTTCACCGTCTAGTTTTATTTCCATGTCGACGTTTTATCGTCCAACTGCCATCGTCTTTGTTTTCTTGCCTTTATCTTGAGGCCATACCGTTCGCTACTTCCATTAACTCTATCTGTGAGTTCTTGGAGCTGTCACATGTAACGTTCGACAAGTAAGTAAAAAAACTACGTTCACATTTGCTGGCCTTCGAACACCAACATATGGCCACCCCACCCTAGCGACAGCTGAGCTTCCTGCATAGTAATCATAGCATAGAAGGCTAGAAGCTTATACTATCATTCATACTGTGGGTCTCCAATGCGGAAAAAAGACAATGACCAACTCAATGATAACACAGAAACATAATGCCTTATTTTAATGAGCGACAATGTAATGCTTTCAAATCAGCCTGCAAATGCATTCCGTCTCTGTAGATACTAAATTAATAATGGTGATATTGTAATATAAAATAACACACTCGGTTCTGGTCAATAACATCAACTATTGCAATCAGCTTGCCAGCATCTGCACCAAATGCAATATAGGCGATCCGCCCAATCTCCACAAACCGTGTGTACGTCTGCAACATTACATAAATCGCCACAACATAGAAACTCAACAATGCAGAACGGCATAAATTACTAATTTATATGCTACAAGGCAACTACTATGGCAGATCGATACAAGGGCAGTGGTAAAATGCAGACTGCAGACAAGCGGACCAATGTACCTGTAATTTGCAGACTAAAAACTTGTGCACTGCAGCTGCGAACCAGTGTGTAAATTGCAGACTACTAATATGCAGACCCCATGACATCAAACGACTTGTCACTAATGAAAGATATGCCCTGCCCGAATGTGTATACTAGGGTTTATGTTTTACAAATATGCTAATGCTGCAGCACAGACTATTGTAACTACAAATCAACTATTTTTTTATAAATTAAACTATTTAGTAGCTAATTACAAACTAATAATTAAACTAATGGTTTAAGTCAACTCTTTTAAGTTAATTAAACTACTGATCGACTGCCAGATACATAAACTGAAAAAGCGACAGACGAGAGCATTGTCGAGAGAGCATTGAGAGCAAAGCAGTGCAAGCCCAGGTCTGGAGGTCTCGGGGCTTTAGACACTTAGCCCCCAGCAGGGTCCAGATTCACAAAGAGCCCTGAACTGAAAGCATTTTGGCGATCATTTGCAGTATTTCTGCGTAATTTTGTGACCTTTTTTAAATATTTTTATCATGCTTACTTTTTGCTTCAAAGAGAATGATCTAAGTGACATAATGAAAATGTTTTATTCGCAATTTGTTCATTTTCTTATCAATAATTCTAGCTGCAGATCGGCGACCTTACGATAAGCACTGAAAAACTGCTAGTGGTAGATTATATAGACACATTATTGGAAAAATGATAGAACTTATGTTGTAGATAGTAGATGGTAGATATAGAAAGTCAATGAACCATGCCATGACACTGTCACATATTTCAATCAGGCTTATTTGGTCCGCTAGCTAGCTGCCAGACTGGCTGCTACGGCACCGGCGGTACGACCCTGTATTAGCCTATGTAAAAGCGGTGTTGTAAGGGCTTACTTTTGAAAGAAATACAAATATCAATCACAGTCTCAAAGGAAATGAGCAAAAGAAATTTGGTGAACTTTGGACCCCTAATGAAAGTCATAGGCATAGATGTTGACTCACCTCAAGTCGACAATGTGCATTCTGCGTATGCTAAGGCATTTGAGTTCGAGCCACATGACTTTGCTACAAGGGAAATTTCAACCTGCAAAATTTTTGCCCCAGCCAACAATACGCGTTCTGCGTATGCTAAGGCGCCAGGTGAACTCACGTTGGGCTTCGCCCCAAATTTCTAGTTCATTATGAGGTTTTTTATAAAATGTTCCTGTAGCCTATAGTCAAGAAAGTTGCATAGGCTTTATAGGGGCCTAATTAAGTTCGGATTTTTTTCATAATTCTCGTAATTTTCCTTTGTAAGTTCTTGTTCAGTCCGTTTAGAATATAGCCTACATTCAACATGATGTTCAGATAAAACAAAAGCGATGCGATAATCAAACTCTGATATCATTAGTTTTACAGCTGCTAATGCATTGTTGATGTCTAAGCGATAATGCGGCTGGTACGATCACATGGTGGTGCCAACTACTGACTGAATACTGCCAAAGCCTCATTACACTTAGCGTATTTCAGAAATTTATGTGAAGATAGAAAAACAGTAACACACAAATAAAGATGTAACATTTGTGCATGAATTAAGTGCGGGCATTGAAGGCTGTGGGTAAAAGCCTTCAGGCCACTGCATGGTGTCCGTGAGATCCTGGCTTTTGCTAGGATTGAATGAGCATGAGTCAGCCACTGCCATGTGGGTGTGCATCTGCGGCAGTACAAGCACGTGCTCGTATTGTCTCAGACCGTCTCTTACGGCACTTATGACAGTATACGCTAACACTAATCACTGAACCTTACACAATAATATAGACACAAATTGTAGTCTTCGCCTGCTCGCCCTACAGCCGTAACCAATGTTCTAGACATAACCAGTCGCTATGTGTTGCCACATGTTAACGTGCACACAAGCTGTTGAAAGTCGTAATATCTTTACCTTTACTGTATGTATTTCGACACGTTTTCACTGTTGGAAAGGGAAAAATTACAGCCTTCTAATGCAGTAATATGTTGTATTTAGACTAAGAAAGGGTAAATTTTAGAGCACAATATTTGAATTGGTATACTTCAGAGTATAGGCTATGGCCTGTGGCCTACTGATCTACACCGTGTCTCAAAAAAAACAGTCAAAGTTGTTTTTGTCACAACTTTGGCAAATTTCTACCAACTTTGATAACTTTTGGCATAAATATGGCCAACACAATAAACTTATGCAAGATGCACTAATTTTTCACCTCACCCAATTTATGTCAATGCACTACCGTGTGAAACACAGATGCTCCAAATTGTTACATTACACTGCGGTTATTTGTATCAGATTGCTCACTTTTGCATCATCAATATGACAGAGGGTGCAACGTGGTTCAATAATTTTGCGATATTAAATATTTCACAGTAAAAGCAGTAGACAACAAAATAGCTGACTAACAACGCGTCTAATCGATAAGTGAATGCCATTTGATCAGTCAACCTTTGATTCCACTATCAGCCAGTGGCGTTGCATCTAAGCCATTGTGTCCTTGTATGCTGGGCACACATAATTTACTAAGTGATTGGTCATACATGTTTATAATTCTGCTAAATAATTCACATTCAAGTGTTTTTGTGCTGAATTAAGTCATTACAATAGTTACTTGAGATAACAACTCAGCGTTATGCAACAATTTGGAGCAACTATGTTTTACAACACTGACAGAAAATTAGGAACTGACAGAAATTAGGTAAGGTGGAAAATGAGTACATCCTACATAACTTTATCACTTTGGCCATATTTGTGCCAAAAATTATCAAAGTTAGTTGAAATTTGACAAAGTTATGACAAAAACAATTTTGACTGTTTTTTTTCTGAGACATGGTGTATATTTAGCTATGTGCGCCTACCTCCGCCCACGGACTGATAATAGACTATTTGTTCGGTCTACACGGTGTTTCATAAAAAGGACCTCTTTTTCATAATTCACTCAAATGATGATCAATTTACACACAATTTGTACAGTTGTAGCTGAAAAAATATGAATTCAAAATATTGCAACAAAATATGTCAGTTCATTAAATATTCTTTGCTAGTCCTCACGTAATGCTGACGTCATAATGTGTCACGGGTACAAACTGGATAGTCTCAACTGGTGCTGTCAGTTGCTGCCCTGCTCCAATGGTGAAAAATCTGGTTCATCCATGACAAACTGTTGAAGTTTTGCAGTTACAGTTGCAAAAACATGCAAAGCGATGGCATTTACGTGTCTGTGGGGATAGTTCGACTTTTACGCGTTCGAGCAAGACAGTGCACTAACACTCCGAGCTTGCAAAATGGTTGCATTTTTGGATCGCAAGATGCCTGATTTCATGTCCCAATGTTGCCTAGTGCTGAAACAATAAACATTTTTCATTAGCGAACCAGATTAAGCTCACCATCTACTGGTGATCGCCATCACCATCCCCCTACTATTCCTCTCGATGGGCCTGGGTGCATTAATAACGCGTTAATTAATGTGTTAAAAAAAATTAATGCAGCGCCTTAATGCATTAATAAATTAACGCCTGGACAGTGGACAGCTGTAACTAATGGGGTGCTTACACGATCCAGCAAACGTCTAGTTCCATTATAACACATGGGAGCAAACGTCCAGCAAACTTCCAGCAAATGTCGAGCAATTCACGTGTATTTTGAATACATTTGCTGAAAGTTTGCTGGACGTTTGTTGGATCATGTAAACACCCTATAAAATAAATATTTTTACGATGACATCATGCTCACCTATTGAGCCAGAAAGTAACAAAACACATGGACTTTGGTAGCAGAGGCAAGAATAAATATTTTTGTGTTAAAATCACACTATAAACTTCAATTATGCCAATTAAAAACAAAACATTCTTGTAAAAACACAAATTCACAACATTTTGACTAAAAACACGGCATTTTTGCATAATCACGACATTTAACGAAAATCACTGTTTCTGTGATCTTCTACTGTCCCTATGCATTATACGCGTGCCTCGATACTAGAGCAATTCACAGCTTCACGCTTAATAGACACTCTTGTAAAAAAATGCAAAATCACTATATTTGGTACAATTACACTAATTTAGACCAGCTTCATATTGCACCAGTGAACTCAACTCATCGAATGCTACAAAAGATATCATTGCAGCACCAATCAATTCCTTCCGCAAGTAGCCGAAAAAACACTTTAAAGTACCGATCTCACTATTATTAACTTACTATATATGTAGCGACCACCGAAAAAACATTCACATGTCATGATTGCATCATCGCCAAAAAAAACGTAGAATAACTCGGCGTCAAAGTCGCGAACTTGAACATAAAGTAAGGCATTCCAAAAAGAAAATGCTTGCTGCAGAAATAAATTCAAAACAAAGTCAAATTCAAAAATAGAATAAAATAAATTGAATTGAAATATAATTCAAT
>Ga0209671_1009805_pt1 | contig 10043 bp, 4 predicted proteins | sample WorMetHERISLAND2_2_FD_187401 | JGI IMG/M metagenome (GOLD analysis project Ga0209671, IMG submission 187401) | Marine gutless worms symbiont microbial communities from Max Planck institute for Marine Microbiology, Germany - Olavius geniculatus... | ecosystem: Host-associated > Annelida >... | reverse complement strand
CAATTGGGAGGTGGAAGTAATATCCATTGGGATGCACTGCCAAACTGGAGTTGTCTCGTCAAATAATACAATGATTGTACATGCCAGTAAATTGTGTCGAAAAAAAACCCTGCGCAACATTATAAAAAGCTCAGATACTGTTAAAATATTAGCTGCAAAGCCACAATGATGCATTTTCCTGAAGAGTGCAAAAAGTTCAGCAACCATGCAGTACATATAATAATTTACAATATATGAGGGTCGCTCGATAAATAAGTTACAAAACAGCATAATTCTGTTAGTTTTCAAAATCTAAAAAATCCAAAATATACGTTTTGTAGAGAATTTTATTCTGAACACGTGTAGAAATTTTTTTGATGATGATGTCATTATTGTGACGTCATCTGTTCACAGAACACAGCCTACACTAGTAATCTATCATAACTTGCAAGTAACAAACAACACAGAAATGAAAAAAAATGAATAAACTTAACAAGTTAACACCATCTCATTACATGCTAAAGACTTATGTTTCATTTTTCAACATAGCGTCTGAGTTCGCTCAAACGTTTGTTCTACCTGTTAGCAAACTTCTGAATGCCCGATGCAAAGAACGATGCTGGCTGCTGTCCATGCGACTGCAGAACGACTGATTGCACCTTGGTATATGATACAAATTTCTGTCCACCTAGCATTTTCTTACACCAAACTTGAACTGTTCGGTTTGTAAAGCACTTGTCGCATATACTGGATGCATCTCAGAGTGATTCTGATTTGCATTTATTTTTTTTGTCCACAAAAATACAATAACAACATGCTGTTCGTTACGAGAAAATTTCAGTAGCATTGTTGCCGTATTTAATGTTTATAAATGATGTCACAGTGATGTCATCGTAATAAAACTCACAGCTGCTACTCAGAATTAAATTCCCTACAAAACGTATATGTCGGATGCTGTTTTGTAACTTATTTATCGAATGACCCTCGTACATAGCACAGTGTAGAAGCAGAAATCTTACTCGTTTGAAGAGCTTTTCTTTTATGGCATCTGATATCCAGGTAGCTGACGGAATGTGAAATCGAATTTCCACACTAGTTTCAACTGCAAAAAAATTGTGAATTCAGTTATAGCATACAAATAAAACGGTTACAAATGACAGTAGTAAATTCAGAGTGCGGAACACAACATGATCCAAATCTAGAGAATAAACAACATTAAAGGGAATGATGGTAAAATGTACAGTTAATCAACCTTTGTAGGAAATAATTTCAGTTGCCAAATGCATCAGCTATGACCTATCATAATGAACAAGTGTCAAATTAGCACTGTATATTAAAAGCCTTTAAACCTATCTAACCATGTGGAAAACTTACGCGCTCAGTATACACGTATACATTACTATTATATATTTTCAAGGGTACAAAATGCGCTAAATTATAAGAATGCATTGAAACATTTCACAAAATGCCACAGGTCTGTCAGTTGTAAGTATACCTTTTGGAATAACAGTGCATCGATTAGTGACGGGTGACTTGCTGTATGTGATTTTCAATTCCTCTGCAAAACACAACACTAAAATATATAGACTGGCGTTCACAGAATGAGACACTCAGTACTCATCATTCAATACAACACAAATATATACTTTTGGAGAACTGATCCTGCATTTCATTTATGTAATTTATTTGAATCAAATCAAATCAAATAAATTATTTTGCCATCACCAACAATGTCGTACAATAACACAAAATAAAACTTTCAAAATAATTCTGCTACGAATACTGTATTATTTACCAAGTTTGATGTGTTATCATTTATAACATTCAATCTAGTGCCCACAAACCACACACGCTACAGACAATAAAAAAGACAGAAGTAACCTGCTTGGAAAATCATGAGATGCTAAAATGTTTACTCAGATCAATTATAAAATATCTTAATAAATTTATCGCATCTATCATGCTGATTCCAAAAAAGTTATACACTCCTGGAGTGGTACAGCTATACTATAGAAACATATCTCAAGCACATGTCAGAAAAAACAACTAATATCATACCATGCACAATGCACATATTACAGAACTTCCACCACACAAAAAGAAACTTCTAATTTTCTTGAGAAATAAAAAAAGCATTTACTCTTGCAACAACAAAAAATTAAGATAGCAAAAAAAGAAATAGTATACCTATAGGAATATAACCAGAGAAACCTTCAGCAGATGATTCCGGTATCTAAAACAATGAAACCAGCAAATCATTCTTAAACTGCATAAAAATGACATTGTAACATGGCAGAATTGTTACTAACAGTACCGGTATATTATGTTTGAACAACACTGCTACTGATATCACAGCAACATAACACAGCCAGTGACAAAGCATTATGCAAAACTGGACAACTGGTATGTCATTATGTGCTCACTGTTCAGTGTAGTGACATCACCAATTCTCAGTTCTGACAAGTTACACTCATATTGTTAGCATTGTTAGGGCCGGTTGCACCAACCAATTTTAAGTATGTACTTAGTTAAGTACCACTTAAATTTAAGCGGTACTTAACCGGCTACTTAAATCGATTCCGTTGCACCAACACAATCCGCACATCACTTAGCTAAGTGGCTCACTTAACTGTAATGACGCCTGTCATTGGCTAATTTCGATCACGTGACAATAGCATTTCCTTGACGACCAATTATGTAATAGCTATCACGCTTCATGACAACAATGGCCATCGCTCGAAATGCCATATATAAATTGAAATAACTTCAAAACAGTATAATTTATATAATAAGTGTAATATATAGGTCAAATATATGAGAATCAACATAAATATGGACTGATATATATTTGGCTGACAATGAATATAACCTGAGAAAATAAACTTTGTAGACTACGCTGAACTCGTATGTGTCAACGCACTGCTGTTTAGAGAAGTGATTTATTTTCACTTAAAACGATCTCAGCTGTAAATACTCAACGACAAATAGCATTATCCACGTGTATTTGCCACTTTTCTCCGCTTTTGTTTATGGTATATAACAACTGTTACCTAAAATCGTCAATTTAGGATGATAACTTCGTCACAGGTCGCTAAATAAAGATGGCGTCTGTCTCATTTTTGCCAGCCGCTTAAATTTAAGTGGGCAACTTTGGCCACTTATTTTTAAGTGACGTTTAAGCAAGCTGGCGTGCTTAAATGGTGTTGGTGCAATGCATTTTCTGCTAAGTACGGTGGTTAAGCATGTATTTAAATTTAAGTATGGTTGGTGCAACGCGCCCTTAAGCTACTCTCAGTTAAGTATGTACATTTTACACAACCAAGTGGCTACGGTTCCATCAAAATGGAATTCTAGAAAAAAGTTAAGAGTTCTGTCAACGAAAATAAACAAGTAAGGAATTTACGCCAACGCAGCAGGCATTGACGGAACTCCGTAAAATAAAATTCCGGAACTGTAGCCACTGCATATACACAATGTCTCAGGTGATTAGAGTGAAACAACGCCAATTGAATATTTTACGATGCAATAATTCCAGCAGTAGATCTGTAAAATTGCTAGAGGTAGATCAGACAGATACATTATTTGGTAGATGGTAGAACTTATATTCGTAGTAAACATAGAGTGTCTAAATCATGCCACAACACTATCATGTACTTAAATCAGGCTTATTCAGTATTATATCAAAGTCCAGATCAAGTCAAAGCTGGTTTTTACTGTAAAACGTGTGAGTTTGAATCGATTTCATCTAATATGCAGTAATTGATAAAAAAAGTGTGTGAATTCAGTTCTGATCACAGCCTTGGCAATGCAAAAAAGAAATGTGGCTGCATTGTTACAACAATAACGTGATAAATGTAATAAGATGAAATGGCGATCTACCGCTAGTAATTTTCTGCTCACTTAAGTGCGAGATCGCCGATCTACCGCTAGCACTGACCTTTACGATAACTCTGGCAAATGTAGTTCGATTTCAACAATTCCTTCATTTCTGCATTAAGTGATAAACTGCACAAGAAGAAGAAGCAAACGCTTCACGGTATGATATACGGTACACAGAGTTTACCTTGACGCTCAAATCTGAGCCAGTATTCGGATGTAAATTCTCAATATTGTAACGACTTTTAAAACCACAACATTGGACTGTTCGGTGTACATTAACACCAGAAAACAGTCGCAATGCGATAAATGAACGCAGAGACAACATTTTAATGTCAAACTCGTAATTTTTGTTTACAAAATTAACGTAGAATAGATAACGTGTGAAACACTTTTTAGAGCTGTGCTATTCCAGGATTTGATATCGAGTACTCGGATTGCGCGCTCAACGAGTACTCACTAATTCGTTAATTTCTTTTTTTCTGGACAATAAGGACTAAGATAATAAATAACAAAACATTTTACATAATGTTGTAAAGTAAAAATGAACAATTCCAAAATAAAAAGCATTTTCAGAAAAACCTTATCACACTGCCGGTATAGTGACTGCAATCCAGTGATCCCAAAGCAGACTATAATCCCAGCTGTCGCTAGGAAAAGACGACCGTACGCTAAAGGTAAGCAAACGTGAACGAGGCGTAAAATCTGTATCCCTGTTTGTAGGGAAAGGGAAGGTTGGCAAATTGGGAGGCATAGGCATTTGCGAATGTCTGTAGACTGCACAGTATAATAGTAACCATTGTGCGGATACCATTTTGCCATGTGTCATGCAAATTTTGGCAGTTGGGGCAACTATTTTGGGAGAACAGGGGCTCCTAGGGGATCAGCAATGGTACCGGATGATAAGACATTGATAAGTTCCTATAGGTTGTCAAATAGTAACCATGCCACTACAAGTGAAACGATGTGACAAAAATTTACAATGCAAGTATTAACGGCTGCCATCAGCACCTTAATTTGGGGGAAGACAGAACAGAGCACATAAGGCTCGACCTTAGTGGTAAGCTCAAAATTTTGACAAGCAAATATACAATTTTGTCTTTAAAGATAGCAACTGTTTATGGGAGGCTGCCAAAAAGATGAAAGCCATTAAGCTGACCACATATTGCAGTTATAGTATACATGTTACATCATGATCTACTACCTTAATTAAAGAAGCACATGCAAAAAAACACAAATGTTGCGAGTAGTGTCAAGTCAAGTTGACATATTTATTAACAGTAGCAACAAAAAAAGTGCAGAGAGCGACAAACACATGATGAATGCAACCATATACCTAATTATTTCAGTTCATTCAACATGATAAAAAATTACACAAATTACATAAATTTCAGATGATTTGTTTCAAAATTGATTTCTAAATAATTTATGTGAGCCACTTGTTTTAATTTTTTTCAGGTAATCATGGGATCCCGGCTGTTTTGACCAATTATGGATCCCAGCATTATCAGCATGCCAACACATGGACTTAAAGATTACAATAATATAGGGATACTTCAAATGACCAATCTTTATTCCCCAAAATGGGATCTTGGGATTACAAATCACTTAATCCCGCATACCAGGACTGAGAAATCGAGATGCAATTGCTAACTGCCAGGATTACAATCTAAAGTCATATAAGTCTGTCTGTTAGCAGCTTTAGCCCACGTGCAGTAGAAAAGATTACAAATACTGGGATGAAATAGCAGAACACTTGTTTTAATACCTTCATGACAATACTGTTGATGATTCACAAGTAACAAACGGCTAATCTACCGTATATTTGCAACAGTTAAAAAAGCATATTTACTCCTGATAGTCTGTTCAGAAAATCACTTTAATTGCAAAAAAATGCAAAATTCTTTTTCCAGGACCCCAAATTTATGGCATGATGGGTGATTGGGTGGTAATAGCACTTTTCAAAGTGTGCTGACACCCCTGCGAATATACTATCAGGTACTCTACATCTAATACTTCCACTTATATTTTAACTGGAAAACAGTTCCTTTCTGAAAATACATCTGATAAGGATAAGACCCAACACGTAACCTCTTAACTGCTATGGCAAGTCTTTTAGCCACGTTCTCAATGTTGCCCAACCAAAAATCTCGAAGCATCAAAGAAACGATACACAAAACATGATAATTAATAAAACACAAAGTTCAGTTAACAAGAAGGAAAACAAAGAAAAATTTGCAAAACGTGTATATGTAACGTGTTGCACTAGTGTGCAACCAGAACCGACGAGCAACATGTTCACATGCAGTATCTTACTTGAGTCAATTTCTGCTATGAAACATAATGATTTATATTTTATAAGTGAGCTTATTTTAAAATTGAGCATGTCATCCAGTGGCAGATCCAGAATTTTGGAACGAGAAACACCAGGCATGCAGAGATAGAGTGTAGGCGCCATAGTCGCCAAGAGGAGTGGGGCCCGGAAAGGGGTGTCTCCTCCTTAGCAGAGATGGGGTCTGAGAGGAAGCAAGCTGTGCCTGCACCGCAGAAAATTTTTCAAAGTTTTTGTGTTGAAATAATGCACTTTTGTGCAAAATTTTCACTTGCTTAATGCACCCAGTCAATAAAAAGAGGGAAGCGGCCACCTCCCCTTTCTGCCTTCCCCTGAATACTCCACCGACGTCGTCATCTAGTACAAATAGCATGTTTTATACAATTCTGTATTGCAACTGCAGGCACACTGTCTTCAAGTGCTATTTCAAGGCACCACGGTAAAGGAAACAAAAAATTTTCAGGTGTTAATCACAAATTATGGGCAATTATTAGTAATAAACTTCTGTAATACATATGCAAATAATAAGAAGAAATATTTTAGATTGTGACCAATCTAGTGTACTCCTCACGCGCATTATTTTCTCCTGTATTCTTTAAAATGCTTTTTAGTTCCTTTCTTTTCACACCACAAATGACGTCATCGGTCACATGACCATTCAACTCTCGGGGGCCGACTTCCTATCGATGGTCCGTAGTGACCATGCGTCTATCCAGCACCGTTGTGGAGATATGGCCGTTTGAAGTTCTTCCAGGAAGGCTCTTCCAGAAACAGAGGTCAGTCGTTGGTCGGTCCTCAATATTACACTAATCTTATATACTCCTCTTCGCTATGTTAAGAACGTAGTGCACGAAAAGTAGAAAATATGGCATGCAACATAATTATAACAATAATTTTTTCATGATTGCATAAGCACAGTTTCAACATGCAGAAGCCCGCATTTATCCTGATTTTCTATGCTGTGTGATTGTGCAATAAATTTAATTTAAAAAAAACCACATTTACGTACATCTGACAGTTCATCCATTACATCTGAATGCAGCTGCATTTAGTTACAAGTGTTGGAAAATTGCATGCAGTATAAAAATAGCTTACTTAAACATTAACGAATACATGATACTAGATTAATGCAAAAATTGCAGAAATGCTACAAGTCTACAGTAATGGAATACATGAAGCATATGTATAGAGGCACATAATTACTAAGCACTATTCCACTTGATTCAGTATTTCGTTGAAGCTGAACGGCTCAAACTGCATGCCGTCACCCTTGTAAAACTTGCTGTTGAATTCGACCCTGAAACAGGAAAATCCACAATAACAGGTACACTGTAAAGTCACAGGATAAAAAAGCAAAGAAAAATAATGGATTTTAAATAATTAATATCAAATAGAAACTAATGCAAACAGAAACTGTGATGAAAAGTCAAAATATTAACGGTTGCATAAGAAACCATATTGTAGTCATAGAAGGTCATCTAAAACATGGGATCACACGGTGTTACCTACCACCCCAACATAGGCCAGGCAGGCTAGTACACAATTTACATACCCCGGAGGGATGAAAGACTGAGTTGAGCTGAATATCTGATTATATACCAAGATGGTTTACCTGTCTGAAGACAGTCACCCATCCAAATATAAACTGGGGCTAGTGTACGGCAACTATGTCAATGTAGCACATTACAACAAAACTGAGATGCACACATGGTCAGTAAAAAATTTCTGTTGCTAACTTACCGTCATCTGCTTCATCTATTACAAAACTTGTTGTTCAAAGTGATGGAATCCAATGTGAGTAAATGAGGACACATGAGTATTTACCAGTGAAGCCTCAAGGTGTGCAGAAATGCTGAGAGTCCCTCCATTATGAGCAGTATGACAACCGTCAGAACGGAGAATGGGGCAAAGACAAAGAATGCAAGAATGCCCGAGAAGTAGCCCAGACTGAGCGTAAAGGGAATCCTCATCACCATGCTCCATAGCACTTCTGACAGCTCTGCACAGAGACACGAGCAAAACATTGTTTCATCGTCTGCAGCTTGAAAATATTGAAAACACATGCGTGGAAATAAATGCGATCAATTACTATACACCAGCGCAAATGGCTCTGTATTGAACTGATGATCTAGGACTACAACAGGCAATCGTAACACACTAAAAGGCATCACAGCAATGTAGGGTACTATATAAAAAATAAAACAGACCTTCAAGCACCACGGAATCAGCAGTAGGGTGAGACATGGCAATTATACAAGACATCAAGTGATTACCTGCTGTTTAGTAATCTCAATAAACAGCCTCACGAAAACTACACGTGAAAAGATAGGCCCAATCTGCCTAAATCAACACTGGTGCTATTAATGAACTATACTTGAAATCATGCTAACTATGTAAAGTTTTGTCTATCGGCATTCGTCATTTTTGCTTAAATGCTTACCAGCATGGGCGAGACTGAGTGCCCAGAGTCGGAGATAAGACGCAGTGTGAGAAATGCAGCCCAGACAAAACTCAATCGTGTGTATTGCCTGGTGTATGAACACCTCGCTGGCAACAAATTCCTGCATCAAACAAATTGGGTTAGCAACTTAGCAGGCATTCACTCAAGCACCTACACAAAAAAAAACAATTTCTACACAGCCACATATACTCGTGCTGTAATTACTTTCAGAGAACGAAATAAGTCAGCAGCCTTCGCACTGTCTGACACTATTGGTTGGGTTGGGATAAGCATCCAGCCTGTAAAAACTAACCCCACATGAGGAATGCTTTCTTGAAGTCAAAAAAATCAACCGCAGTCATCAGTAACTGCCAATAACTGTCAATAACTGACGGTTTGACATCAAAGCAGCACATGTTGACTGTGGGCAAAGACTGCCACCGACATGTGCTGCCCTCCATGTAAAGAAAATGGCTGCTAACTGTTGCAAGAAATCTAAGAAAAAGAGACAAAAAATTTGAGCTAATGCTCACGAGACATGTGAAAGCCTATAGCAGTTCCTGTTCGTAAACTGTCAGTCTCCAGCCATTTCGTTGCAGTTCATTCTTGGAGTGTGCACTGCAGCCAAAAATTGCAAAAATCAACAAACCCCCTTATTTTGGTAGTTGAAGGTCTTTCAAAATCATCCATGTTGATACGACTAAAAAAACTCGTCACTAGTACTTGTAGTGATAAGCAGCATGCCCGTGGTGATCTGCAAACATTTTCATGAAAGATTGGCCAACAATGGTAAAATAGTGACTTTTAGGGGGGGTACCGCTCTTTGATGCCTTCATGCGCAGGTTTCTTTAAAACTAGAAAATCAAGATTTGGAAAGTCGAAATCTAAGTTCAATGCTAAAAATTTTGTGTGCAGCTTCTCCGTGTCTATCTCAATTGTTTACAATGCAATTCGCTTTTGATATATCTCGCAGCCCGAAATTGTGAAAAAAATCAATAAAACCTCTATGTTGACGTTCAAGGTCATCCTAGGTCGTTGAATTCAGTGCCAATCAAAAGCCAGTGTACGACTTTCTATTAGTGATTAATAGTAACCTAGGCCCTATCCTGCACCGTTACTGAGATACAGCGACTTATTGGCTAAAAACCGCAAATTTTTGCTACCCCCTCACTTAGCACCTTTGTTCGGGGTGACCCCCTCCGAATTTATGCAAAAGCTTTACGGTTCCTGAAACTAGAGTCTTCTAGGTAACCAACAGTGAAGATATGGTGATCCAAGTTTGCACTATTTTTGACTGATCCACCCGTGTGACAGATGGACAGACAGAATTGCGATGGCTAAGACTAGTGTTCGAAAATTACTGGTAAGAATGGGAATGTTACCGTTACCGTAAATTATTACCCATATACATTACCC
>Ga0209671_1009804_pt1 | contig 10047 bp, 5 predicted proteins | sample WorMetHERISLAND2_2_FD_187401 | JGI IMG/M metagenome (GOLD analysis project Ga0209671, IMG submission 187401) | Marine gutless worms symbiont microbial communities from Max Planck institute for Marine Microbiology, Germany - Olavius geniculatus... | ecosystem: Host-associated > Annelida >... | reverse complement strand
AAAACTCATGAGACGCGCGACACTCTTTTCTTCTTTTTCTTTTTGCAGATTGTCTTGGTCTATTTCTAGCCATTTCGTCGCAATTCACCCTTGAAGTGTGCGCCGCAACCAAAAATCGCAAAAAAATATCTAAACCTCTTATTTTGGGGCTTCAAGGTCATTTAAAATTATCGATGTTAATACCGGTATAAAGCTTGTCACCGGTGCTTGTAATGATAAGCAACCTGTCTATGCCTATCTGCAACTGTTTATCCGCTAGACGAGCCAATATCAGAAAAAAATAACCAATTTTTAAAGGGGTACCTTTCTTTGACGCTCGCGTGCGCAGGCTTTCTTGAATTTAAAGGATGGGCATTTGTACTGTTAAAATCTGCGTTTGATGCTAAAAGTTTTATATGCAGGTTGTCTTGGTTTATTTCCAGCCGTTTCGGTGCAGTTCATTCTTAAAATGTGTGTTCCAGCGCAAAATGGCGAAAAATTCACTAAAAACCCTTTTTGAAACATTCAAAATCGTTCAAAGTTATTAATATTGATACGCCTAAAAACTTTGTCCCAAATGCTTGTTATAATAAGCAGCATGTCTGTGCTTATTTGCGACCGTTTTTACGCTAGGCGAGCCAATAGCGGTAAAATACGAACATTTTAGGGGGTACCTCTTCGCGCGTAAAAACAGCTGTTTGTAGTGCTGAAAACATTTTGGGTTAGGATCATCCAATTCCAAACCTATTAGCAACCTGTGGCGATCAACAAAACTTAATTTACAAATATTCATAAAAATAATTATTTTCAATGTACAAAATCTAACAAATTTCTATCGGTTTTTTCAAGTTAACCTTTGCGTTACGAAAAACCAGAACATAATCGTTTTTAGCGTTTACTTTACTAAAACAGGAAGATTGTTATCGTTGTCCGAAGGCGGCATAACCTCCGACATAACATTAAAATTTTTGGAATAAATTTTAAATGATTTGATAAACATTACGAAAATATACATGGAATTGTTAAAATTATGTATAGTAAACCGTAGACTTTTTTCGTAGTCCGTACACGGTGTAGTGTTTGCGTGTACATATTTTTTGGAAATGCGTGTTTAAAATGCGATATTATTGTTGTTTCAGGGCACCATGGTTATCACAAATATCCAAAGGTAAAGCCGAAGGTAATCATCGTGAAAAAGATTATTCCGTTGAGTACCACTACATTTATCGGTTGAGCGTTGACAATCGGAACATTTTGGCGACTGGTTGTTATACAACAACCATCGAATAACTATGCTGTTATAAACTGGACGTGGACAACTTTCTACAATTTTAAGCTTCATAGCATTACGGTTAAAACGATGCGATACTTTACATGCATAATGTTGCTTTAGTTGTGTTCCTTCTAGCCGCTTAAGATATGCAAACCGATTGTGTCTTTACGCACGGAACAATTACGTGGGGCTCACGGAGGGAATAACGTTAGCGCATAAATAAACATGTTCTGGAGCCGAAAAACTGAACGTAGGCCTATATTAATTATAACACTAAAAACGATTATCAACCGGTAGCTTATTACTTTGCTTTACTGAATGTCCGTACTTATTCAATCTACTGTTTTGTGCCACTCGTTTGATTCCGCCAGCCAGTGGGAAATTACACAAAACTAGAAGTTTGCCGCAATCCTAACTTGTCCAAAATGCGAGTACTACGCAAGAGTCCATAAACGCTGGCACCAACCTAATGTCCATATCTTCGCCAAATATTGACCGGCTGGTACAATCTGCGAAAGATTTGCAATAAGGTGATCATTAAATATCTCACCGCACCTTATATAACTGCGTTGCCACACTACCTTGTGCTGCCGTTTAGATAAGCTATAACAAACAAACGAAAGAGACACTTTAGACTAAGATCACGGTAAATAATCCGTATGACGCTGCACCGTGTTAGGTTTATATTGCGGAAGAGCCTATCTCGCGCATAGGCGGCGCCAAGGGGGGGGGGGAGGACAGCTGTTCCCTTTTGCCCATGTTTTCCTCCGGCTGCCCCCAGGAGAAATTTTGATGGCGATAAAGTGCCCTCTGATAACCATACACATGCCAAGGTGTGACTATTAGACGTCATTTTTGCAAGACAACACAGATATTTGTGATTTTTATGCGCTTCTAAATATTAAAAAGTAGGCAAATTTGCAGCTTCCATTAAACGTCCAAAAGCTAAAAATGTTTCAGAAGCTCCACCCCCTGCCCGGCTACGATTTTTTTGATGCACACAACAACTGCATACGGTCGACATTTGGCCCACACAAAAATTATTGCCCCTGTGCCCTGGCCCTTACCCCCACGTTGCCCTTCCAGCTTAAGATTTCTAGCCCCGCCCATGGTTAAACGGTGTGTTCTTGTCTGGATATTGATAACATGATCATTTGCTACTATATGTAATATACGTCTTGCTTAAAACTGAACCGCTGCGTACAATTTTCTAAGCACTATAGAAACGACGGTACCTAATAAGAGTGGATAATCAGCTATTGCTATTTCGTATATCCGGCAGCCCTGCCGTAAGAGCAAAACAATCACAATTCACCAATGACGTCGGTGTCAATTGAACCGATCAACAACTTCTCAGCGGCGTTGTGGGTTAAACAAGTGGCCGGCGCAGGAAGTTGCAATTTTTCAACAGATATACTTCTAATTTTACGGGTGCTCGAAATTTTAATTTCTTGCTCCAAAATTTTCCAAAATAGAGTGTTTTCCGCTCCAAATGTTTTACGTTTAGACAAACATTTTCTGACAAAAGAAATTTTCTGACAATTTTCTGTCAGCCTAAAATTTAGGGGGGAAGTGTACAATTGTCCCTACGTCCCCTGCTAGAACGCTACTGTTGTTGTCGTTGAAGCTGACGTTGCAGCTGACGCTGGTACTGCTGCATCAGGCGTATGTTGTAATAAGTTCGACGTCGTCCGCCATGTCTGCTCCCAGTACGACTGTCCGCACGCTTCGTACAGTCCTCCGTGTCAAATGAACAGCCAGCCACGTCGTACTTCAGACTGCCGGTAACTGATGTCGGTCCTTCGAAACCGAAAGTTCTCGCGCATATCCCCCAGACATTAGCCGACTGTAAATTTGCCTGAAAACAACAAAACTCTGTTTTATAGCAAAAACCTACAGCACGCTAACCGATTGTTGCGTTAAATAACTTACGAATTTTTTCCAGCAATTCATTCTTCCACGCACTGTCATTATTCACTGTAGTTGCACGAACACGCGTTTTATTTTCCATCCTATCCTTTTGCTCAATTTTTTCGTTTTTTATTAACTCGACGTTGTTCGCGATTAGTTTTATTTTCATTTTGTTCCTGTGGTCTGCGAAACTTCTGTTCAATCTTCGCAACTTTATTCTCTAGCGAATCGGATATACACATTAACTAAATTTTGTGTTTTAATGTTATAAATAATCACGACAACTTTATTTTACTAGAAATATAATTTTTTTTACATTACGTCATATCGTATGTTGTGAATTTGTGACGCCGTCGAAAACGTTATTTTACAACAAATGTTTCTGTACATTATAGTAAAATTGATTTTATTCAAAAATTAATAACGTTTTCAAAAAATGAAATTATTGTTTTCTGGTTTTATCTCTGCACTGTTTTGTAACAAATTGCAGGTTTTCTAATATTAGTTCTAACACGGTTTCTATTGACAGTGAAAATTGTATCAGCTCATTCTGCTGTACAAACAAAATAATAGCTATTGCTGCGAGTAGGCTTTTAAATTAAAAGTCAAAACTTTCTCGCAGCAACGGCAATATTTTGTTTTAATATACAGTATTACTGTCGGTCAACTGTTTCATTTTTTTTTTAATTTGTATTCATAATAATTAGTCGTTGTTTGCGTTTTAAACACAATACCAGCGTGAGACAGACAGACAGACAGACGAAGTGACAGACAGGCGTCAGACATTCGATGGCTATGTCAAAGATCTGCATGAAAACAAGCCAAATATAAAATAGATATTACTTCTCATTAGATGTCGCTGTTTTACACTTTCACGTACACCTTTTACACTTCGAAGGTTATTGGTTACATTTTTTTATATTAATATAACAGAAATGAAGACAATAACTTACAATCCAGGCAAGTCGACAGTCACACTGCAGATTGCTGTTGCCCAATAACGACAGCGTACTGAGTTGAGAAGTTGTCTCAGACAACGTGCAAGACGACAACGTGGTGAGATTGTTGTCGGATAAATCAAAGTAACGCAACTGTTCCGAGTTTTTTAGAAAACCGACAGGTACGTGCGCCAGGTTGTTGCCAGACAGGTCTAGCCGATTCAAAGAAACAAGCTTGCCAAAGAGACGACTGAATAGTGAGGTTAGATTTGACCTGCGTAGAATCAGAGTCGTTAAGTTGGGCATATTCGCGAACGCATCACCAGGTAAAAAGGTCATCTTGTTGTCGCCGAGTGACAAACGTTTCAACCGAGTCAGGCCGTCGAACGCTTTGCCGTAGATGAACTCGAGCCCATTGTCGTCAAAGCTGAGTACGAGCAGGTTGCTTCCCGAAAACGAAAATATGTCTGCCGACAAAACTGTCACTTTGTTATGCCTCATATACAAAACCTGCAATTGCAAACACACACACACATCAAAATTTTAATTTGTCATTTGTATTTTTGTAATAAGTGTAGGCTACGTATATTGTGGCGCCACTGTGCTACAAATGAGGGGCTCCATAGCAAAATCATCCTCATCGACAGCGTCTGTATTGCAGTTGCTGCATACATCGAATCACAATGAAAATGTTTTAGATGCTCTAGACTTCCATTAGTGTAATTGTGTTTACTGTTTCCGTGCTTTTTTCCGTGCTTTTTATGTCTGTCTGTCTGTCTGTATATCTGTGTGTCTGTTTGTCTTTTCCTGTTTGTGTTTTTGATGTTTATGGGCCTTGTTGTCTGACACAAATAAATAAATAATTTAATATTTCAGCCCTCGAGAATTGAGTACTGTGAGCTTTAAAAAATAAAATAAAAGAAATAAATAAATAAAAATGTTTTAGCCCATTTTGTTTAAAATCTAACAGAAGTCACTTTGTCGCTTATAAGTTTATTGGCAATTTTCCGCTATATTCAATACTCGGGGTGAATACCAGGGTCATTGCTTGAAACACCTGGTACTTACAATGTTACCAGATTCATAATAAACATCAGCTAAAGGTCGATAAAAATACTTTATAATTTATTAACTATGGGGCTGCTGTCAGTATACTCAAGTGAAACACATTTACAAAAAATATAAATGATAATCTTTAATTCACCGATCACGGTAGAAAAACACAAAAATAACACAATAGCAACACCGAAAAAAATATATAAAAGTACAAAAGTACAAGTACAAAAGTACAGACGTGAAAGTAAAAATACATAAAGTTACCTCTAGATTAGTGAGTTCTTTAAAAACGTCTCGTGATAGAAGTGAGATTCGGTTAAAGTCAAGGTCGAGTTTGCGTAATCTCCGTAGTCCCGTGAACGTGTTCTCGTCAACTGATGCGATGGTATTGTGTGACAGCACTAGCTCTCGTAAACTGTCGCAACCGACGAATACCCGTGCAGGTAAATGCTGGATGTTGTTATGCCACAAGTGTAGCACAATAAGATTGTGCATGTCGTCGAAAAGACCCGGCGGTAGATTGCGTAGTCTGCACGCTCCGAGATATAGTTCTTGTACAATGTCCGAAAAATTTCCGCTGAAGGCAGCCACGTGTAACCTGTCTTCGATGTCGTTGAAGTCGAGCACAAGTCGTCGCGTGGGTAAGTGTGCAAAGGCGTTTTCTTCTAGTTGACGAATTGACTGCTTTGCCATGTATACGCCAACGAACACGCAGTTGAACCCGGCGAAGCTGGGCACATGTGTCAGATTTTCGCAGCGCATCTCCAGCAGTAGTTGAAAACAGTCGCACCTGCCCTCGTACTTAGGAGATTCTGCACCAAGAGACTGACAGGTGTCAGGGACTTGGTCTTCGTGTGCATGAATATGTTCCGTGATTAGCGTTGTGAAATGAATACAATAAAATAGTGTCGTGTACATCACGACTATGAGCGACTGAGAAAGCATGTGGGAAGATAGGCGTCTGTATACCGTCTTCGTCAAATCGTGCAGCCAATCTGAAACTGTATTTTGTTTTTTGTAGAACAAACACACTTTCAAACTACATACAACATTTAATTCACACTAACGATTTAACACAATTAGCTAATTTTACAGCAAAGTAAAAAGCGGTCGATATCACAGGATACTCGCTATGGCTTACTAATTCAAGAGATAATGAGCACAAAAGTTGAACGGGGTTATGCGACGTGAACCGGCAAGTTATATGCCCGTCTACAAAAGTCGCCGTTTTAGGTAAGCCTAAGTAGTTTCGCATTAATTCCGAAACTTATTAAACCATTTTACATGTAGACTTATAGAAAATAGTCTAACCACCGTCTATATCTGACGAAATAGGAAGTGACGCTACAGTCAACAAAACTGCGTCCTGTCCGGCTTACACCGCTGTAAAATAAAACACCGATCTTCAATTGTTTGCAGCAACATGTACTCCGATAACTAGGAAAATAATTATGTATATATTTAGTGAACTGTAATAAACCAACCTCCACGTAGCGCGATGCTAACATTCCTGCTGGGATATACGATTATTTCGACGCGACAACATCGTGACTATTGATCGCAAGTCTTGCGTCTCTAGTCGCGATCTGCTGCGCTCACTCTGCGATCAATAAATGCTTCAATAGATGCGACTGTAAGATCCGTTAGGCAGCTGGCGGACATTTCTGTTTCTCGAAAAGTCATTTTTACGCGCGAGAGCTAGCATACCAACCCACCCAGCTATAGCGCGTATTAGCTACTGTAATTTTGTCGCTCTGTCCGACTGTCACGACCCGGTACCAATTTAAGCCTAGGCGAGATAGAGACTTCGGTTTTTCACCATATGATAGCAGCCCTAGAGTTTCTAGTATGACAAAATTTCATGCTGCTGGGCGAAGGGCATCGGAACGAACGAGAGGCAAAAGAGGAGCCCCCCCCCTAAGAAGACGTTATTTTACCGCTAATGGCTCGTCTAGCGTGAAAATGGTTGCAGATAAGTACAGACATGCTGCTTATCATAACAAGCGACGGCAACGAGCTTCTTAGAAATGTTAACATCAATGATCTTGAATAACTTTAAATCCCCCAAATCGGAGACAGCCAAACTTTCGCACTTATATACATCTGTCCATAGAAGATATCTTGCAAATTTTATTAAAGCATTTTATACGGTTTAATACAAACAACGGTTTTAGCTTTAAAGTTTAGTTTTAAATAGTTTAAGCACAGAGTCACATTTGCGAGAAACGAATTAAATTTGCAGAACTAGTTCAGTTTATTAGTGTAAACATTGCCGCAACGTGCAACTTCGCAGATTGTTATCAAGATGATTAGCACTAATCGCTTTTAACTATAACTCACTCCACGTAAAGATGCGGTAGCGTATGAATAGGCCTACACATGTCGTCTTCAGGTTAACAAACAACAGTAAAATTGTCCAAATCTTAATATCACATCATCTGGCAATGGCGTCAGAAATAGCATTATATTATTACAAATGTTAAACATGTGGAATTATAAATAGTATGCCTACAAAAATATGTAGTTGCTTGTTTACTTTGAGAGTGCATTTTATGTTCTAATAGTCATAATTTTAAATCACACAACATAAAAACAATAAAAACGTGCCACTTCACTTCTTGAATAATTTTGTGAAACATCAACCGATTTTAATAACTTTTTGTACACTGCATCATGAAAAAAATTGACGTAAACAATTGTAGTTTAGCCCACCTGAACTCAATACTGTTGCTACGTTACCTTGTGAAATTTAGAAGTTGTAGTTTGGGTATTTAAAACAATGAATTTGTACTGGGTAACGCATGCGTTTGCTGAACAATTATTAACCAAATAATGACAAACACGAGTAACAGTTATTATCTCTCATAAAGTCTTACGTGTTATATTACCTCATTTTTATTATACTGCATGTGGTCAAAATGTCTTCTTCTAGCATGAACGCAAGCGGTTGATGTTGAAGCGACTCTCCAGCAGCGCATTCAAAAACGCGCGACCCAGAGCGGCTCACTCGCTGTTGATGCACCATTTTAGTTTGTCGACGTATAATCTTTAAATGAATACGATCGATGTTAAATATGCAACAGATTTACAACGATATGGTGGTCTCAGTGATTTTCAGAGCTGACGCATGCGCTTTCTAGTATGAATTCATTGTTGCAAACGACCAAACTTCGACTTCTGCATTTCACATAGTAGTGTAGAGACAGTTATAAGGTAAGGTGGGCTAAACTATAGTCATTCACGTTAAGTTTTTTTTCGTGATGTTGCTTGCCAAAAATTATCAAAATCGGCCAATGTTTCACTGAGACAGAGTTATTCGAAAAATAAAAGTGGCACGTTTTTATTGAGACACGATGGATTGTAACGAAACTCGCTGTACACGTGGCTTAAATTCTCTTTTGTAATTAACACAATAATTTAGACAAAATGTGCTAGAATTCCGGAGACATGGAATTATTCTTAGAGGACCTTTTTGCTACCGCGGTGTGCAGATTTTAGGTTAACTCGCCAGATGGCGTAGCGTGTGTAGTGATAGACCGTTACTAAGACTCAGTTACATATTAAGTTGTGGCTAACTTTGTCCTAACTTTTGCTTGCTATACACGTGTCATGACTCCAAGCAATTGATTTAAAATATTTTCATTTTCATGCCATTTGATCATTTCTGCACTGCTGAGCTATTTACATTCTTTGCGCACGTAAATTATTCTGCGAAAATTGACAATAGTGATCTATTTGCACAACTTTTGTGTAATTTTAGCTGTTTTACGTTATTCGCTTCATTTATATACATCTTTATTCATCGAAGAAACGATAGGTTTATACATACGCACATGCATGCAATTAACAACAGGAAAAGAAAAATAAATAAATAAACACACAGGCGTAATGATAATAGTACTAACAATAACCACTATTTGACACTGGTGCCATAATCTACAAAGCTGCCCCCGCAGGTGGCATATTTAACATCAAACGTCTTAACGCGATTAGACCACAGTGTACTTGGTAATTTAAAATCAAAGTAAGATTGACACTGACTAATGACATCCATGTTGCTCCTTCTAAGCATTTTCATGAAAAACCTATTGACAACAAAGTCTAAAGAAGAGAGTTCTGACTTGACCAGTGGGCATGCCTTAAGACCGTATATAGAAGTTGAATGTATTAGCCGTTGAAAATAACATCAGCGCGTTTGTTCATTCGGCTATCTCTGAGTACATAGGCCTACAAGCAGAAACAGCGTTATATTTACTTTCGAAAAAAACATTCGAAATTGCCCGTTTTTGCTACACTTTAATCTATTTTGAAGTTTCTTTATTGATTTCATTATTTATAACACGAGTTCGCCATGCAAATAGTCGTTGTAAGTTTACGTTTAGGACTGAATTAACACAAACGAAAATCATATTTTAAGCAATAAGCCTAACGCAAACTGATAAATCACTAACAACATTTACCGAACACGTGCGCATTTAATGTACAGTTTTACGACGCAATTACTGAACTTAGTAATGTTCATTTATCAGAATATTTTGTCAAGTCTGGAAATGAGTAATTGACAGCTTGATAAAAAATAAAAACAAAAAGCTCAGTTATTGCTAGGATAGCCAACCGTACTGGTTGTCGATGACCTTTAAGGTTATTCAAGGTCGATGCTTTTCAAGTCATTTGAAAGCCAATATGCGACTTTCTATCAATGATCATTAGCAACCTAAACCCCATCTTGCACCGTTTAGCCACAATAGCCAGTAACGGCCTTCAAGGTCATCCAAGGTCAATGTTTTTTTTATGTAATCTAACAGCATGTTTGCCACTTTCTATTGATTAATAGTAACTTAGGCCTTAAGCTTAACTCTCACCGTTTCCGACATATGGCCAGTTTTCCGT
>Ga0209671_1009803_pt1 | contig 10048 bp, 7 predicted proteins | sample WorMetHERISLAND2_2_FD_187401 | JGI IMG/M metagenome (GOLD analysis project Ga0209671, IMG submission 187401) | Marine gutless worms symbiont microbial communities from Max Planck institute for Marine Microbiology, Germany - Olavius geniculatus... | ecosystem: Host-associated > Annelida >... | reverse complement strand
GTATATTATGCTTAGTTTACGTGTTGCCATTTAAAATCCATTAATCAACCAAAGTCTATTGCAAGCACACATGCCCTATGTCTCATCAGAAAACTAATTTGTAACACAGCAAAAAAGACCACAAAATGCAATAACGTGAACACCATCATAGTAATCAGATCATAATGTTGTTTAAAATCTACTTCAAACTGTAATATTGTAATATAGTTCTGGTAACATTAGGCCTACCTGCTCCAGTTGGTTGCCAATTCTCAGGGATGATACACAAACAACACAAATGTTTGCCCGACAGTAAATATGTGAATGTCAGTGGAAGGCAGTTGGGTTCGATCATTCACACTGGCCAGCTTATTCAAAGACTGCGGTAACGCAGTTGACATTTTAGCTGTTTTACGTTTAATCAAAGGTACAATTTACAGAGAAAAACTGAAATCATAAATCCTTGCGGGGGGGGGGTCGGGAGGAATATGCGCAGTGAACTTTTGGCCTTTAACATGAGCAAATGCAACTTTGAGGCTTTGTATCTCCGTAACGGTGCAAGATAGACGCATGGTTCCAATGGACCACCAATAGGAAACCGCATACATGTATGCCGAGTCCAATGGTCACGTGACCGATGACGTCACGTGACCCCAAAAGGTCAAAACTCGTGACCCCAAAATTTTTTAAGCCCCGTATCTCCGTATCCGTGCAAGATAGATGCATGGTCATCACTGACCACCAATATAGGAAAGTGCCCTCGCCGAGTCCGATGGTCACGTTCCGATGACGTCACATGACCCCTAAAGATCAATATTGTGACCCCAATATTTAAGGTTCAGTGTCTTCATGGCCGTGGAAATTAGCAGATAAATAACCATTGACATAAAAATTACAAAACATCAGTTTATACACTTGTTAACGGCGACAGGCAATGAGTGACACATCAAAAACAGCAAAAACCATAAAAAGGTGATATTATTCAACAGCACATTGACAGTTAGACGATGTGATGGTAAGTGATATCACCTTTTAATGATTTTTGCCGTTTTTGATTTGTCACTCATTGCATGTCGCCGTTAACAAGTGTATAAACTGATGTTTTGTATATTTATCTAGAGTAACTGCAACATCTTGCAGTTTTTACATCAAAATACTTAATGTTCAATGTGTCCGCTTTGCTCTGGACGATGCACTCAAGCCAGCGACGTTACTGACCAATGGCGCAATCAACCAAACGCTGCGACAGTTTGCCCCCACTCAGTGCTCCAGAATTGTTGTAAATTGTCAACATTGACAAACCATCCATGAAAGAGCCCCGCCCCCAAACAGCATAATTGACGGGATTTAAGTTCAAGCTGTTTGGAAGCCATGCACATGTTAGGCTTGAGCAACGTTGATCACGCAATTGGTCACTGTCGTCACCTGCTTGAGTGCCATGTCTGACATTTCACAAGGTAGTGTAACGACACCTACGAGGTGTGGTGGGATCTTTAGTGTTATTGTTGCTACGCATCTTTTGCTAATTCTATCAGTGGAAAGAAATTGAAAATCGGTTAATATTTGATAAAGATATTGGCATATAAAAATGTTGTGCCATTTTCTGGCCCACCCTGTACACCACAGTATGGGGAAATGTGTAAAAAGGCAAACTCGCTTGCGCTGCAAGAGCGATTTCGTCGTGAATTGACTATTTCACTGAACAAATCTATAGAAAGACGACGATGACCAAAACGCTACAAATAAAGACTACGTTGGTTATAGCGAGATGTGGTAACGTCCCTGGTAACGCACAATCTCTTCCTACTATCAACGAAGTTCAATGCCGGGTCAGTACTTAGATAGGTGACCATTGGTCGCGGGGTAAATCATCTCGGTGTGTAACCAGCCATGTAAGGTCAACTCAGTCTGGCCAACCCTCCGTGGATGAGCGCAATGAGTACCAGCGAAAGCTGGGACAAACAGGCACACCGCGCGATGCATTAGCCCCGTATACGTGGTCTGGCAATGGCATTGAAAGATGATGTCTGGCTTAGAGCTAAGGGAATAGAGATCAGCTCGGCTTTGTGACTCGGGAAGAAATTTACGTTTTACGTGTAGAGAGATGTCAGTAAACTCACGATGCGTGCTTGCGACGTTTAGGCTCCTCTTCATACGATTCGTCGTTAGAATCATCATCGTCATCACTGGAATCTTCGCCATCACCACTGCTTTCCTCCGCCTCAGATTCATCAGCATACGACTCATCATCATCATCTTCGTCTTCGTCGTCGTCGTCTTCTTCTTCTTCTTCGTCTTCGCCAGCCCGCTGTACTCGCAATCAGCGCGCAATAAACTCTACACACCGTGGCGGGAAAAGTGGACCTACAGTTTTTTTCTGAATAACTTGTAAAATAAATTTCAGAAGAACAGGTCATGCGGGAGGAAAAGGAAATTTTCTGACTTACACTGTAAATATTACGCAATGTTGTAAGAATTTTTACATGATGGATGCCTTTCTTTTACCCAACAAACACAAGTACAAACATAAGCCCATCTGTCGATAAAATAGCCGACTGTACTGGTTGTTAGCGATCTTCAAGGTCATCCAAGGTTGATGATTTCCATTTTGTCTAAAAGGGCTTATGTCACTTCCTGTTAGTGAATTATAGTAACCTTGGCCGTATCTCTAACAGTTTCCAAGATATGGCCAGTTTTCCGTTGAAAAGCGCACATTTTTCTACCCTCCCCCGCCATTCAACTTCCAATTCGAAAATGTTTACCTTGCAGTAGATGGCTGAAATTTTGCATGCCGGTTTTAACATACACAGCTAATTAGTGTGAAAAAATTTCCCCTACGACCTAAAGCTTAGCCACAATACATCCGTTGCAGACAGACGGACAGATGGACGGACGGACGGACGACAACCATGCTGCTAATAGCTCAACCGTTACTTAAGTACGGTCGGCTAAAACTTTCCGAATTTATGTTCCAGCAGACTAAAAAGCACAACAGCGGTTAACCTAAAGTACACTTACGTTAGCTTCGCCATCTTGTTCCATCGCGTTTGAGTTATCCAGTTTCTTGCGCTGTGTGGCGAACAAACACAAAACAAAATGTTTCAAAAAATTTATAATGGACAAAAGTAGTAAGCATTGTATGCTTTAACTGACCACCTATCTAACTGCAAATTAACTGCAGAGTAAGCCTACATTAGTATCAGTGAAAGAATGTTGAAAATACAGTACGTCATACTTCAATACTTGATGCAGGTATGGCAAAAATTTTGGGACTTGCTTTCTATTAAGCCACCCCTTCTGTCAATTTGATAAGCTGCAATAATGAAAAAAATCGCCGATGATATTTTCCAAGTTATAGAAAGTAACGCTCACACTCGTCACTGAAAGAAATGCCCTTCAAGTCGGCTCAACGAGAGGCGTTTAAAAAGTTTTTGAGTCTAATATATCAAGTTGCATTTTTTGAACGCCCTCCTAAGTTATACAGACCTTGTCTCTTTTCGTCGGTTCACTGGCTGCCGCTGCTTTGCGCTTCTTGACGCTGAATTTTACCTCATCATCATCATCATCATCATCGTCACCATCAGCTTCAGCAGTTACCTTTTCCCCAGCTTGCTTCAGCCATTGCGCAGTGCTGCCGTACTGCTGATAGTTATACGCGTCTTCCGTTTCCGCTGGAAATTCTGTACACATCCCGAAGAGCAAAGACACTGCATAAACATCGTCGCCAAGTAGGCCCTGAAAACTCGATATAGGCCTAACGGTTAATCACTATTAGGCTATCATTTACCAGTAGCGGTAAAAATATTAGCATCGACACAATGAATTACGATGTTTATTAGGCTTACTGTCCGGAATAGCGACTGCAGTATTGTTTACAACATCGTCGCTGTTTTTTTTTGTTTCTCCCTTACCTTGTGAACTTCTAGAACCCTATTAAGTATCATAATCATAGGCCAAAGGTCAAGGTCACGTGAATTTGTTTGCAAGACATCAGCTAGCACATGCTTGATCGCGAGAAAAAAGCAGACAATTTACAAAGTTTGCCTTATCTCTAAATCGGTCTCAGGCCTATACATCTGCAAAAAGTGTCATAATTTGATGAAATTTTTGGTATTGTATTCACTTGTATTTCCTAAGTCACACTGAAGTACAACTTGAATATTCAAGCCAAATTACATTTTAGTAATTTTTTTTCATTCGTCAAATATAAAACGAAAAATTAATTTAGGCTAAATGCAAAGTTACGTATTCTACGGTGCCGTTTTTAGGGCCCGGAGCCCCGGACTGCTAGTAACAAAAGATCTCACTGTTCTGGGCGGAAGATGAAGTTGTAAAATATGATCAAATCAGCAGGACGTTGCAACAGCAATTAATTGATTTATGACACACACGAAGCAGTCAGCAGTGCAGATTACAGTTAAGGAGAGTTGGCTGTCTGCGGACGAGACGACTTTGCTAGCTCTGAGATGATTAAAAGCTAATAAACACACACGAATCACGCAAATTCTGAAGTAAATTAGCTCACTAATTAATTGGCGTAAGTTAACTCAGAACGCACAATTTCCAAAGAAAATATAAGCTATTCGTGATTCGAGTTTACTCATAAAGCCTAAAAATTCATGGGTTTCCTTTTCCTGCTTCAAAATTTTTGCCAGTTGCAACCGGATGCACAGAAGTTTTTAGACCTAGTAGTCCGCGGTAGCCACGACAGTATTGTTTTCGGCATCGTTCAACATAAAGCTGCAGGCGGCAATCTAGGGACGACGCAAACGACTGAAATTACTTGGTACTTAAAACTAAAACGTGGTTTACATCAAACGCAACGTATGCGGCGAAAGCAAAATAGTATATAACAAACGCAATGCAATGAATGCAAGAAACGTACGCAACACACGCAGCTGACGCAGCCGCCAAAGCCCAAAGACAGAAGCGCTAGTTGCGCGTCCGTTCCGTCAGGTGCGTTGCGTTTGATGCGTTAGATGAAAACTACGCTTAAGCTTGCAAGAGAGAAGAGCAAGGCTCGTAAGTAAATTCACAAGTCATTAAACATGGCATAAAAATTGATATTAAGAAGTTTAACGAACCGACAAGATGGGCTCCGGTGATGAAAACAGGTCCACTTCCGGACGTTAGGTGAAAGGTCACTGGAATGTCCGTAGAAAAATTCATGTCCAGAATACACTGCAGTCACGCGAAATTAACATTTCACACATACACAGATGCAGACTATCTTAAAACACCATTGCTGTCTTTTCGGGTTTCACAAATGAATCCGTTTAGAGACTTCGGGGCCAGACCTGTTTTTTGTATATTTCGTATTTTGCGTATATATTTCTATGTTTTCCAGTGGCGTCGTGGCTGGAAAGAAAGCAAAAAAAACACCGCGTAAATTTTGGGCTGTCGTAAAAATGTCAAAAAAATGTTATGGTCGTAAAATTGTCGTTTCAAAATGAAATATCTAGGGTTAAAAAATCCCCATTTTAGAAAAATTTAAAGGCAAAATTGGAATCAACAAGGTTCATGACATACGCATGGGCCGACTTTCATGTTGATGGTTTGCCGAATACTTTCAACACTTTCAACGGACAGGTCTTTCAATAAATAACGCATTGCCTCCCATACTACGTAGTAGCCTACGTACACATTTTTCTATAAAAGTGTTTAAAATAAACGTACACGAAGAGAAGAAAACAAAAAAAAAATCACGTGAACAGGCGGGCCGCGGGCCTATCTGAATATTACAAAAGTGTTAAATTAAATTACCGAATTCGCAGCTCCAGATGTCAGTGAAATAATTGGCTGCTTTACAGTGCGCGCAAAGTAATCTTTTGTCTCCAAAGAAACGATGTTTTGCTCATCGCTCATCGCGCTTGCTCCAAGTACTGCCTGCACATTTAAATACCTGTAATTACTTTTAATCAAACTGTAAAAAAACATTCTCAGTTCGAGAAGTTCAACCGTGGACAGAACTAACAAAAATATCGTAAATACAGAAAAAAACATAGTTTATGAATATTTATTTAGGCTACAAGTTTATTGTTTATGATTAACTGACGCGAAATATTCCTCATTACGAATCACAATAGACTAAAAATAGAAAATGAATTCTACATCCACGCATCGGCAAATGCGCGTTATGGCCAGTTCACACCTATAACACCGACGCAACTCAACAGTCGCGTCGTTGTCTTTGGTGTGAACGGGCACGCAGGACTACTTTTGCATCGCGTAATAATCCCGCGACAACTACACTACTTTTCAACAATTATGCCTGACAATGGCTGGACAGAGATCACTAAAAAACCAACTGCACAAAAAATAAATAATGCTTCGTGTAGGCGTACTTACAAGCAACATTATTTTAGACAAGACTACAGTTACGTGCAGTATAAGTTCGAAATTTTACATCGTCCTCTCAAAGTATCTTGTCAATAAAAATCTTTCATTGCGACGGAGCGAGAGTGCGTGCGTGCACGTCGCGACGTCAGGTAATACAAAGAATTCTTGTTGGAAATGGCCAGTCTGAGACCGTCGAGCGGATCTCAGCAGTGTCAAAAGTCACATGAGTTGAGTCTATCTTGAATCCAGTCTGACAGTTGGCACTGGAAGTGCGTTGACACTATAGAACAGTCGGAATGGTCTGGCCGTAGCGACAGCATATGGCTATGCCGGGTGCACGTGGTTTCTGGCTGAGAAATTGGCGGTGACACACTGGTAAATTGCAGCACATGGTCCAGAGTCACAATGTCATGGTCGTTCGGTTTCTCGGAGAGCCCCGTACGTTGTACGGTAGTACCGTAGACAAACGCCGACGCCTTGAGGCATTCAGCGCCTGAAGCTGTAAATGGCAAATGTAATAGCCCGCCTGTCGACAATGAAAGACAGGTTGATACTGTAGCTAAGAACAGACAGAGCGTCAAGTTACGACTATCAAAGACTGACAGACTGACTCACTCTATACAGAGTTCACAGATTCAGCGGCGGCCTGGCGACTGCAATTGAGTCGTAAAGTCATTTCAGTTTAGCCACTGGTCTGCACTCATTACAGTTTACACGTTGTTCCATTGTGCAATAAACTGTAATATATCGTAGTGGTGGCTTAACTGAATATCAAGCTGCTGCCAATAAAAATACAGTCGGCTCCACTTATATGCACGATTCGGCTATAAGTACGTGCTCTTTTAATTGGTCCTAGCGCCATGACTTACTCCCGTTATAAGCTATTTGGCTGACGCAGTACACAACACTGCCTGTAGTAAGCCACTTAACTTTCAAGCCAAGCAAGGAGTGAGACAGGTGTGCATTTTGTCCCCTTACCTCTTTAACCTGATGGCTGAGTTGTTAATGCGTAAAACACTTGCCGGTTTCGATGGAGGGTTCAAGTGGTGGAAGGTGCATCACCAATCTTCGATACGCAGATGACACTGTGCTAATCGCGATGATCCGAAACCAATAACTGTAACGGTAGCTGGATGCACCCTGAGTGAAACCAAGTCGTTCAAATATCTCGGTGCTAAGTTCAACTCCGAAGCGTCGTGTGATGAGGAAGTCAAGTCGCGACGCGCAATCGCGAGGCAGAGACTGGGCGAGCTAGTCCCAATTTGGAAGTCACGTACGGTGAGCAATAAACTAAAAGCTCGACTCATCAAAGCACTAGTCTGGCCTATCGTCACGTACGGCTCGGAGGCATAGACACTGAACAAAGAATTATGTGAGAATGTAGAGGCGTTTGAGATGCAATGTTACAGACGTGCTATGCGCATCTCTTACGTGGAGCATGTGACGAACGAGGAGGTTTTACGAAAGGTGGGCCAAGACAGGGGCCTGTTGGGGCAAGTGAAATCACGCAAACTGAAATACTTCGGTCACACAACGCGACACGAGAGTTTAGAGAAAGATATCATGCTGGGCATCATGCCCGGAAAACGTCGGCAAGGAGGCCAGAAAAAGCAATGGATCGATGATATCGTTCAGTGGGGCGACAGGAGCCTGGTAGAAATGGTAAGACAGGCTGAAAACAGAAAGAGTTATCGATGCTTAGTTCATGAAGCCGCCTACGCTCGTACATCGGGCACGGCAAGCTGAGATGAAGCCACTTAACGCTCACTGGGATGCCGGCAAGGAGACCTTTAATTCTAGCACCTATTATCGAGTTGTCCATGGATGCCGGTTACGATGTCTAACCCCAGAATTATGCGGGTAGGCAGAGCTAGTGAGCACCACGCATCATGTGGGCTACAGTGCATATCCCCACCCCAGCAGCATGCAGCATCATAATGAACTTCAAACGGCAGTCTGCGGGGTCAATAGTGCTAGGCCACCTGCTGTCTATGAGAGTGATTAAGACGACAGACGGGCGGGCAGCATGTAAACTGACACTACTGGAGTGACCATTATCAGCTGCTACATGCTGGCCTGATGTACGTGAAGGAGATGAGTGAGACGACTGTTTCCTGTGGCGTGGATGAGGGCCTACTGTAACTGCATGTTGTAAATGACTGCAATGGTCATAAAGCTAACTACGGTTAAATGCACGCTCCGCTTACATGCAAGTTAGCTTGCGGTCCCAAGGCCGTGCATATAAGCGGAGTCAACAGTACTGTAGACCAAATCCGTTTAACCATAGGGGCATAATTTTATTACTTGGTAGATACTACAAAAAGTAGTTTTACGACTAGTCAACTATTACTATACATGTACCTGTTAGAACTTTTGTACTCAACTACATTTTAGTAATTAAACTGCATACTTGAGTTGACTGCATTTTTACACATGTCCCACTGTTCATCTATTGTTAGCTCGTACCTGTTTAAGAAACAGCGTATGACAAAGGAAGTCTTCATCGCCGTCATCGGCCTCAATTTCCCACTTCGCACGCGGCTTCTCTTTGGACAGTTCGCACGCTGAAAAACACAAAACAACTATATTAATATTAAGAACTTGGCTTCTGCTGACATTGTCAGCTGGTGTCTGACGAAGATCGTCGTCAGCTGCGTTCTGTCCAGTGCCCACTCAAAAACACGTGTCGCCAGACGAACCTACAGAGACAGGTCTGTGTTGTGTGGACCGGTTCGCTCTAAAAGAGACGGACAGACGTGTCCACGACCAGGGTATATCCACGACGTGTTGATCGGTCCGTCGTCTGGAGAGTGTGACGTTAGATAGGTTTAGCCTCATAAAAGTGAGGATAGGAAGGTTAAGGCGTCGGCGACGTGACGCGAAGCGTGAGACACCTGCTGGTCCCCTATACGTAGCCAGACCTCTATGATTCCTAGAGTGTATTTTGTTAATTAAGAAACGGTGCGAATCCTTGGTGAGAATGCTTACTATAAGACTTCTTTAACGCCGTATCGACGGACCTGGCAATGGTGGCCGTTGCCAGTCAGACTTCACGAACTAAAATTTCGAAGCATTTTTTCAAGTTCATCGGCATATTAATAATATTACATCCTTCTATACAGACACGTGCTATTTACGCCCACTCTATAACACAACAATTCGTATAGGCCATCTTACCCCATATAAATTCACGCGAGCGTCCGTCGGCCATCAAATAGCTGTAGTCGGTGAGTTTCTCATTTTCTAATTTGGCAGGGGAAAGCATCGTCACCAGCTCTTATAGATAGCTCGACGTCAGTCCGAAAGACTTCAGATCAGAATTATGTCGCTTTCTCGATTAGCGCGAAGCAGAGACTCACAGTCGACTTCCTGCACGTGCACGTGCTCTGTCGATCCACTGCGCTGAGTTTGTAAGACCCGCGATACAAGTCACGTGCCGCGACAAATAATAATAGCGCTGTGTGTGCATACCAGTAGTCCAAAGCCTAAATTCCATTACGCCGACTCGCTGACACATGGCCATATAATCGAACGAACTAATATTGCACGCATCACCCGCTTAATAGGCCCGGAAAACACTTCAATAAAGCAAATTTAACTAGTCGTATTATTCTACGATCATGGCGGTCGTGTTTTCTTAAGCTTGCGATTTTAATGTGGTTTTTATTGGATTCTAGAGACTTGAGATAGTTTTTTTTAGTAGTAAATTTATATTTCTGCTATCTACTCT
>Ga0209671_1009802_pt1 | contig 10048 bp, 7 predicted proteins | sample WorMetHERISLAND2_2_FD_187401 | JGI IMG/M metagenome (GOLD analysis project Ga0209671, IMG submission 187401) | Marine gutless worms symbiont microbial communities from Max Planck institute for Marine Microbiology, Germany - Olavius geniculatus... | ecosystem: Host-associated > Annelida >... | reverse complement strand
GGTGACTGCCTGTGGGCAGGTAAACCATCTCGGGATGTAACCAACCGCCTAGGTCAACTCAGCCTTCCATCCCTCCAGGGTAGGTAAATCGAGTACCGGCCTATCTGGCTGGGGTTAAGGCGGGGCGAGTTCACCTCTGTCGGGTGGCAGGTAACAGTGTGTGATCCCATATGACAAGTGACGCTCTGTAGCTCTGAGACGGGTTCGCTCATTAGGAGCTATATGTGACCTTTAACCTTTAACTACAGCAACAACAAAAAATACAAGTATATCTATTACAGCAACAACAACAACAACTACTACAACTATAACTATTACGAGTGCTCAAAATTGCAAGTTCGCCTCTAAATTTCCGCAAAATCAATTTTCAGACCTATATTTTAAAATTTTATGACAGCTAAAAGATTCGGATCATAGATGTTAAAACATTAATTTGCAAATAAAAAACATAAAAACATGTTTTTCTCACTTTTATAAAAATACATGCATAAAAACATTAACCTACAGTATTCATTGAAGTAAGAAGAACCATTAATACGAATCAAGTACAGTTAATAATACTTGCTACAAAACACTTGCTCTGTTCAGGAAATGGAAGCTAAACACAATTTCCCCATGAGATATGCATTATTTTGTACGTCTATGTTTTAACAACAAACACACGACATTAAAAAAAACAACCAAAAAACATGCTGTTTAAACTTCTATAAAAAAACATTTAAAAAACACTCTTTACATTTATGCTTCGGATAGACAATTGCCACCCTAGCTAAAAGTTTTATAGTGTTAACAAGACCCAATGAAGCATTGCGACTGAGACCAGGCCGAAACCAAATGCTTAAGACCAAGGCTGAGACTGACCGAGGCGAGAGAAAAGCCAAAGATACAAAGCCGAGTTTATGGTTTCAAAACTGAGGCCAAAGTTTCGGTCTTGAAAACAGCTACTAACCTGTTGCATCTGTAGCTGTGATTTAAGGAACTTGTAGTCAGTTGATGTGAGTTTCTGCTCTGCTAGCATACTGTCCATCTTGCTCATCCACTCCATCAGTGTTCCCAGTGCCTCCTTGAACTTTCCCGCCCTCAGCAGACCCGCGTTCAACCTTTGTTCCCTCTCTACCAGCTGTAACATACAAGCACAGGCGTAACAAAAAGCCTAGCTTTCGCTAGGGTAGAGCCGCGTTTAGCCTGTGTGCTAATCTTTGACCATTACACTGCCAACCCACTTAAATTGACTAAACATATCAATCGGTAACAGCGCTAAAATAAGCAAATAAAATAAGTAAGCGCTTTAGACTTCTACTTCTCCAATAACCATTTATTTGTACTTTTTTTATGTTTTACGCAACTGTACTTCTATCTCAGTTTCTCTCATCTCATTTCTATTTAAACCACTTTTCAGTTGCTTTTGGTTTACGTGCTAGATTAAACTGACTGCAAATCTTTATCATATCGCAGAGTACACACCCTGTCAGACAGTGTGGTCCAGGCAGTGTTTAGAGCGTGTAGATTGAATTCAATCTCTGCAGTGCTGACCCCTGGCGAGGCAGATTGAATTAACGTTTGCCCCACACGACGAGTTTCATCATATTGTTTACCAAGAGGCTCTACACTCTGCTTCTGAAACTCCTGCAACAACAACTACTACTACTACTACAACACAACGTGCATCAAAACTAAAAGACGAAAAAGTTTATGCAGAGCTGACCTCAAAGAGTTGTTGTTCAGAGTGAATAACGTTCGCCATCAGACTTCTCACAACAGGGCAATATTGTGACAAGGCCGATGGTTTGGTAACAAATTTAACATAGAGCTAACCTCAAAAAGTTGCTCTTCTTGCTGAATGGCCTGCACGTCGTCGGCAATGGGCTGTGACAATTTACTGCCCAGGGCACTAACCCATCGATCTTGTCACAGTAGGGCAATATTGCTCACAATAGTGCCCAGTACGGCAATATTGCATAGAATTTAACGTAAAGTTCACCACAAAAAGTTGGTGTTCGTGCTGTATGGCCTGCACATCGTCAGCAATGGGCTGAGACAGTTTACTGCCCAGGGCATCTACTAACCCATCAATCTTGTCACAGTAGGGCAATATTGCTCACAATAGAGCCCAGTATGGCAATATTGCATAGAATTTAATGCACAGCTAACCTCAAAGAGTTGTTGTTCACGCTGTATGGCCTGCACATCGTCAGCAATGGGCTGAGACAATTTGCTGGCCAGCGACTCCACCAGGCCGTCAATCTTGTCAGTGGTCGACTGTACTGAGTTAGTGAACTCGGTCAATCTGCTCAGGCTGGACTCAAGATCTTCACGCCGACTTGATGCTTGACCATGCAGTCGCGTCAGGTGCTTGCGTAGACCAGCGATCTGTTGCACACACAAACGCAGACAGTGATGCTAATTAAGTAAGTAAGTAACAGTAAGGCCAGACTCCCGAGGCCGAGAACGACGTCAAGACCAGAACCACGAGGCCAAGCCTGAAGCCGAGGCCAAAATTTTAGTCTCAAGATTATTTTGGTCGCTGAACTGAGTAAGTTGTGCAGACAACTTGTGCAGAGATCTTCACGCTGAGCATTTTATTGAAGTCTTATACAATGCTTTCATGAGTGGGCCACAAACAGTTTTAAAAATTTAAATTGTGTAAAAGGTTTAAAAAGTATAAATTTTCAATCTCATGAGAAATCCATCTCAGAGCTATGTAGCATCCCCTTTAACACCAGCCAGACAAACCAGTACTAGATTTACCTACCCCAGAAGAACGGAAGGCTGAGTTATCTTGGTGCTGGTTGTGTTCAACAACAGACGCTAGCTAACCTGTCTCCTGGCTGCGGAGTCTTCATCAGACAAGTACCCGGCATCCACCAGCTGTTGACATGATGACTCGAGCTGATTCACTGTTGACTCCATGTTATCTAGCCACTGATCAAACACCTAGAACAACAACAACAGACACTGCTACTACGACTACGACGACTACGACTACGACTACGACTACTACTACTACTACGGGCAATCTGTGACATTTTATTTTAATGTCAACAAAGCTGCAGAGGCCAGAAAAAGACAATGCCTACAAAGTTTTGTTATTTCCATGGGTTTTCGCCAATAAGTCTTAGCCAACGTCTTGGGAGCCACAACATCTCAGGTTGACCAATATTCCAAATGTCTCGGTCTCGTCTCAGTCACAAAGACATGCGTCTTGAGTTTCGTCTCAATGCACAATGCACATCCTTCGTAAGGTGTCTATGACCATTCAGTTACCAGTCAGTTACTAGCAATTCCACGGCATAACTTATCTTTTGGTTCTCGTTCCTTTCGTGTCTCTGCTCCGAGAATTTGGAACTCCTTAACTCCTCAAATTCGTCAATGTCAAACCTTGGCTACATTCAGATGTCACTTAAAGACTCATTACTTTCAGTCAGCCTTTTCTCTACCTAGCGTCCATCATCCTATGCGCCCTGATTCTTTCTGAGACTTTGGCGCTTTATAAATCATTTACTTACTTACTTACTTACTTACCATTTTATACTGCGCATCAGAAGCCAGTAAGTAAGTAACTGACCTGTATGCCGTTGAGCTGAGACTGCAGCGTGGCTGCGTCACGTGCTGCTGGTAACACGCTGTTTATCTCATCATCATATTCGCCCATTTCATGTTCAACTCGCTTTGCCTCATTCTACACAGACACAAACAGACAGACAGACAGACAGACACATAACTAAGTCACGTTCCACTTGTTCTACAAGTCCACCGCAATGTACATAAAAGCACTCAAACTGTACACAATCCCATGCAAAAACAGTTGGCTAAACTTCATAAACATGTAGTCAAGTTAAGGCTGCTGGAAATTAAAATTTTTTTGATTGACTAATCTGCAAAAATTAATAAAATTTGATTCAAACTGCCGGTTTTCTAATTTCCTCCAAAATGGGTTTTCTATCACCAATTTTTGCAATTTTTTGACAAGCTGAAAACCTTCCAAAAAGTTTCTGAATCCAAACATTTAGGAGAGGGGGGGGGGCATATGCAGCTAACGAGCCAAAAAACAGACGGTTAAACATGGAAGTCCTTTACGTTGTTCTGGTCACGTTCAATCTGTGACAAAGTGTCAGATAATGCAGACACAGAGCCACAGACACGCTGCCTGAATATAAAGGTCTCTGGCTGAGCAAAAAAACCGCCAGCGCACCTCAAAGTCCTGTACATTGTTCTGAGCTCGCTCAATCTGTGACAAAGTGTCAGCGACGTCGGTCTGCAGTTTGCCGTGTCGTTCGATCACTGCGGAGACATTGTCAGCAAGCGTCGCTGATAGTCGACCGGTCAGACGGTCAGCACGACATTTGTCCACCACATCGAGCATGTAGTCCAACTGTGATTGTAGACCATTCACCTCCATCTGCATTTCCTACATAAAGACAACGCACAGACATGGATATAGAAAGACCGACCGACTGACGAAAAAACAACAAGTTGACCAACTGACCAATGGACTGACAGACTGACGAACCGATAAATCGTCCGACTGACCAACCGACCGACCGACCAACTGACTGACCAACTGACCAACCGACTGACGGACCGACGGATCGATCGATCGACCAACCTACCGACTGACCGACCAATTGACCAAACAACCAGTTGACCAACTGACCAATGGACTGACAGACTGACGAACCGACAAAGCGTAAGACTGACCAACCGACCGACCGACCAACTGACTGACCAACTGACCAACTGACCAACCGACTGATGGACCGACGGATCGATCAATCGACCAACTTACCAACTGACCGACCAATTGACCAAACAACCAGTTGACCAACTGACCAATGGACTGACAGACTGACGAACCGACAAATCGTCCGACTGACCAACCGACGACCGACCGACCAACCAACTGACCAACTTATCAATCGACTGACCACCAAATAATCAAACAACTGACCAAATGAATGACCGACCGACCAACTAACCAACTAACCAACCGATGGACTGACCGACAGACTGATAGACCGATGAATGGACCGATCGACTGAGCGACCAACCGATCGACTGAAAGATGGCTAAGAGCCTGGTGGTATAATGGTAAAGTGTTGGATTTATGATCGCGAGGTCATAGGTTCAACTCTCCGTCGACTTGCTGTCAAGTGGATGAGTGACTGTCTGCAAACAGGCAAACCATGTCAGTACGTAACCAACTTCGAGGTCAATTAAGCATATTATTTTTTATTTTATTATTATTACTGGTTTGTTAGATTACAAAAAAGTTGAATGGGATTTGGCCTACATTTTCAGATAAGGTTAAATATGGCCCAACTCAGGGTGTGCAAGATTGTGGAGGCATCTGGATCCAGGGCCACATTTTGCAATTTTTAACCATTACAAAAAAGCAAAAAAGTTTGTCAGCTGGATAACGCACAAAGTTACAAGCGGATTTGGTTGAAATTTTCAGGAATGGTGGGATTTGACCCAGTCTACAGCTGATTAGATTATAGGGAAAAAGGTGCTGCCAGCTGGCGAATACACAAAAAATCCTTTCTGGCATAGCGTTGGAAAATGTTTACACTGTCACAGTGCCCTTATGTTACATTAGTATACTGACTCTGATTTTGTCGAAGTGTCGTCTGTCGTTGGCGGCTGCACCAAGCGCCCTGTGTGAAACAAGCCTGTCCTCATGACGCTGAACTGACGATACCACCTCAGACAGTGTGTCATAAAACTCCTCAATACATTGCTGTGACTCTTCCAGACCCAACGCCGCTGCATTCACATCTGAACATATACCACAACACATACATAGAAGATCTTTCTGGCTGCTTATCTGCATTAAATTCTTGGTTTTGTATAAACGGCTTGGCATTAAATCTGGATAAATCCGATGCAATCGTTCTTGGGACTCGGCAGCGTTCTGCTAGTTACTCTAGTCTTACTTACTTACTTACAACAACACATCACTGGACACTACTACATGTCAGGATACTACACACCAGAAGATACTACAACATTCATACGGTGGTTTAATGTATTAGTTACAGCACTGCTGGAGTGGGTAAGCGAGTATGCACTAGGCAGTACGAGCTTATACCACTTCAGACAGTGTGTCGGAAAACTCCTCTATACACTGCTGTGACAATTCCAGGCCTAATGCAACTGCGTTTATGTCTGAACATGTACCATAGCACAGTCAGACGATTTTCCCTCAAGGCCAAAGCCAAAGCCAAATACTTGACCTTGAAAGTCAAGACCATGGCCAAAGCTTAATCCTCAAGGCCAAGGCCAGGGCCAAGGCCAGGGCCAAGGCCAAGGCTTTGTTTTTTTTGGTATGGACAGCAACATTGCGATTAGCAAACTGACTACTCACTGTCAACGAGTTGTGTCCAGCGGTTTTCGACGTCAGTCAACTTGGAGCTCACAGCGTCTTGATCGACATCTCCCGAGTCCATCAGAGCACGTGCTGCTGCGCCTATCGCCTCATGGTCACGTAACTTACGTTCTACCTCGTTCTAACAGACACACAGACAGACCGACAGAGAGATAGACACAAAGAAACAGATAGACATACACAAAGATACAGACAATGATGAACACACAGACACAATAATAATGTACACCAACGCCCATGTTTCCGCAACCACGCATCCTATGCTTCACCTCATTATGACACTAATGGTAAACAGGCGAAGTACGACTTTAGCATTTCACAAGGTAGTGCGGCAACAGTATTGGAGTGGAATTGGCAAAACCACAGTTGTTGTTGTTGTAGCCCATAGCTCCTCTCTTTCGTCAGACTTTGTTGTCGAGCTTCCAGAAATCAGCAACCGCGTCCGGATCGTCCCATAGGTCTTGAGTTGTTGGTTGTGTTGGGCAGGCAGGACACTGAAACAAATGTTTAACAAAGTGTGGTCTGGGCAAACATTTGTCACGCCTGCAGTGATGCGGGCCTTGTAAGAGTTGAGGAGCTGGCAGCAGTGATATTCCAGTAACTGAAATTCAAACTGATACTGAAATGTTTGATTTCAGTAAAACTCATACTGAAACTAACAGTGAAATGATTTTCAATACTGATACTGTATAGTTATAGAAATGATAACAAAAAAACCTTTACTGAAACTGTAATAGGAATAATTTTGAAAACTGATACTGAAATGATTGGTTGTCTTTGCCTGAAATTTTTCCAGCATGCTTCACTTATTTACTTATTTACTGACACCAGTGCAGTTTCCAGCTTTCGCCATTTTTCAACTCAATTCTAGCATCACAGCCTCATGGCTCTGCGACCACAGGGTCAAAGCTCATCTCCATTTCCTGCTCTGAGATGGCAGCAAATTGTAGACACAGCTCAGTTATATGGATGGTATAGGCCACACCTCTTCCATATATTGTTTTTACCTACTCAGCAGTTAAGCCAGTGCTGAATTACACTGCTTGGTGACCGAAACACATGTGTGTGAACAACTTGCCCAGAGTTGTTAAATGATAGTTAAATGGCTAGGAGTTGAACCCATGACCCAGTTATCGTGAGTGTGGGTGTTCGTGCATTTAACAGGGTTTCCACTTTTCTTGAAAAGTCCTGACAAATCTTGACTTTCTTTCCCTTGATTGTCCAGTGCCTGGAACGTCCTGGAATTGAAAATTTTCGATAGCTGATGAATTTACTGCTAGTAGGCTAGCAGTTTGAGTTAATAAACTTGATGTTGTTTGATAGATAGATTGTCAGTTGCGTCGACAAAAAAGTAACTCAAATGATGTAAATACTGATGCTGAAACTGAACTGAAATGATGTCTGAAAAACGTTATAGAAACTGAAACTGAAAAGAATTTGAATACTGTATAGAAACTTATACTGGAATGATTAAGCTTTTGCTGAAACTGAAACTGAAACTAAAATGATTTTGAGAACTGGAATAACACTGGCCGGCAGCGAGCCGAACGTAACTGAGCAAGAGTAGTGCGGACGGATCTAGAAAGCATTCTAGTAGCATTCGAATGATGATAATTCAGGCGAAGTTTTAGTGAGTGCTGACCTGTAGTGATTGCACTTCAGTCAGTTGTCTTGCAATGGAGTCGCGGCTTGTAGTTGGTGTGGTAACAGAGGACAGTTTATTCTCCGACATTCCCAGCCAAGTCAGCATCATTCTCAGCTCAGCATGGAACACTTCCGCACGCCGAGTTACTTCCCGCAGCTGTGACGATTTGCCAGCAGCCCCATCACGTACAAACCTATATACACAGGATACTACTAAACGCTACAGGATACTACTACACATCACAAAATACTACTACCCGGTACACACAGCCTGCTCATGCGGCGACGTACACACAGGCTTGCATCCTCTGCCTACTCTTAGAATTGGGCCCCTTCCAATCCAACTATGGGATCTGGAGATCGCTCTAAGCTTCCCGAGCAGGTTCTGCGGCCGAGCCTTGGCTGCAAACATATTTCAGAGCATTTATGCACCTTCAAAACTCCACCTGGCGACAACAAATCTTGTATTATTTTTCTGCTTCTAGATGTACGGTGTTCCCTCTGAAAAATATCTGCATTCCCCGGTGGCGACTACATGACTGGATATAGATCAGACCTCCATGATGCCTTGGCTGCATCCAGCGTCGCCGGCAGGTCGGCTGATGCTGGCAAAGTAGCTGAAGATTGTTCCACAATTCGCTGACCTCGATCTAACAACTGACGAAGCTCTGGCTCACGTGTTGACAGCTCGTTCTGAACACCCTGAAAACACACGCAGGTAGGCAAACTCAGTCTTCTACCCTCAACAGAATCACGGAACACAACACAACGCTGTTATACAGCATAATGAGCTGCAATAACTACCGCTACAACAACAACAACAACTACTACTACTACTACTAACCTCGCAGTCTCGTGACTGTAGCATAAGCCTGTCCCTGTCACAAGATACAGCGTCCAAGCTAGCCAGACTGTCTTGTACCCGGGCGAGCCAAGCCACAGTCTCGCGTAGTGAACTGTGAACCCGAGAACTTTCCTGTTCTACCGAGTCCAGCAATTGCTGGCAGTCATCTACAGCAGGCAAACACAGCCTCCTATCCTCAACGAAACAGACAGACAGACAGAAAGTGAACAGTGTAATTGCATGCTCTCTTGGGGCCGATTCACAGATATTGTCATAAGATTTATCTTAAGATATCTTCCTGAAACAAACGTTAAGATGTCCTAAGATATTTTATTCATCTACAACTTACGAATTGTCCTGAGATGCCGTAAGTGATTGTAAGATTTTATCTTCGAAGATATGCCGCAATTGTTCTGCAAATTAAATCACTGTCTTAAGACGATAGCGCAAGTCTGAAAATTGTCCTATCTTAAAATCTGAATTAGGCCCCAGCTCCACGGATTCTAGTGACTGCTTGTAGTCGTTTGCAACAAAAGATCAACGCATTCACACTAAAAAAGTGGTCACACTGGCGGTCCGAACGGCCGTCCGGACCGCCAGTGTAATCCCTCCTTAAGATTCCTATTTTCAGTGATACTCATATATCGATCACAAAATCATCGATCATGGAGTGTAGACTGGTGTTTGGCTGATAGTCAAGGAAAACGTGATCAGCGCTGCACTGGGAACTGGGAACTATGGGCTGGGAACTTAACTTTCCTTTTTTACACAAGAAGCTTTATTCACCATAAACATGGTATAAAAACAAAGGCTAAATGCAAATAATAAAAAAACACACAACTTAAGTAAACAAAATAATCAAGACCATGCATGGCGTACAGAACACAACAAACTGTCAGATTTGTCAAAACTGGTTAAAAATTTATATGTCCGCTTAGCTATTATATCAGATACTTAATCAAAATTAAAATAACGCTGACACTCTTCAATTACAACTTGCGACCTAATATTAAACATTGTGACAAAACAGCTGTTGACAACAAACTGCAACGAAGTGATATGTGACTTTTTCATCAAACAAGTCTCAGTGCCGTACAGCAACACAGGCAGACACTTCTTTCTAAATAGTTCGAGCACAACTTCCTCACTAGCAATCCTGCCAACTTTTCCAAATA
>Ga0209671_1009798_pt1 | contig 10049 bp, 7 predicted proteins | sample WorMetHERISLAND2_2_FD_187401 | JGI IMG/M metagenome (GOLD analysis project Ga0209671, IMG submission 187401) | Marine gutless worms symbiont microbial communities from Max Planck institute for Marine Microbiology, Germany - Olavius geniculatus... | ecosystem: Host-associated > Annelida >... | reverse complement strand
GACCCCCTTCGAATTTATGGAAAAGCTTTACGGTTCCTGAAACTAGAGTCTTCCAGGCAGCCGATGGTGAAGATTTGGAGATCCTAGCTTGGACCGTTTTTGCCTGATCCACCCGTGTGACAGACAGACGGACGGACAGAATTGCGATGGCTAAGTAAAAATTATTATTTATCTGCTGCTTTTGTTGAGAAACACAAAAAATGTATCAAAAACCAAGCATTATTTACTTTTAACATAAAAATTAGTGAATAGTTGCTTCACAAGATAATTTTTGCATATTTAGGTCCCACTTGTTACTAAGATTTTAGTGATTTTTGACCATTTAAGTTTCACATGGTAGTGTAGCAACGCAGTTAAGGTTTGGTGAGATGTTTACTAACCACACTACTGCTACTTGTCTGCATAATATGGCAGTGAAGTAATTTTGCAAATCGGTCAATATTTGATGAAGATATGGACAATCACAAAGTGGGACGTTTTTTGAGACACAATGTAGATGCAAATAGATTTCTTCCAGAACAATATTGGAAACTAATTAAAAAGTGCAAAAAATATCATTAGTGGTCCGATAAAAATTTTAATGATGCAGGTTACTTAAGGACAGAGGGAACTGGAAGCACAAGATTTTTTTGGCCAAGCTATAAAACACGAAATATAATGAAAAAATGGCTGGTCCTGATTGGAGTAGATGCTAAGGTTCCTGATCAAAATCTGCAGTTAGTCCGACTCTGAGCTATGCACAAATGGCATAACAGTGATGCCTTGTTTTTCGACACAAAATCCTCTGTAATGGATTCTTGTCAAGCTGCAGGTGCTGATTTCAAATCGGACGTATGCCAGATTGTACGTGTTGAGCAGTTTTCCACGGCATGAAAAAACTGTGAAAAGCCCAATACCGTATCTCGGCAACCGTACCAGATACAGTGATGGTAAAAACACTAAAACGACCACAATACTAAAGTTTATATTCATGTTCTATGCATATATGGGGTCTAAATGCACTAGTTTTGTTGCTTTTAGAGAAAAACTTTCTGTTGGCAATCTTGGATTTTTGCCATAGAAAAAATGCTCAACAATTAAAATCTGGCATACATTCAATTTTAGCACCACCAACTTGATTAAGACACCAATGGGCTTAAAAACATTATATATGTCGAAAAACAAGGTTGGGTGACCTGTAGCCCAGACTAACTGACAACGATGCTGACGCCGATACTGGTGGAGTGTTGTTGTTATCGATGAGTGACGTCTCTGCCTGATTCAGCAACTGTGAACGTTCTTCCTCCTCCTCCGCATCCTCTTCCACTGCCATCATCATGCTGTCACTGGCCACTTCCACACCATCCACGGACAAGTCGCTGTCCTCCAGAAGCTGGAACTGACCGGAGCCGACTGGGTAGTTAGTACTGGTTGTACTGGTAGTATGTCTGTTCCGGGCGATGACGTATTTCAACAGCACACTGAGTCCGGCAACTGCAACCGCAGAGGCAAAGGTGAGCTTGACGATGACAGTCGGAGAACTGTAGACATCAGCTAGCACTGTAGCGACCACTGGGGCAGAGGCCTGACCGAGGCCTGCTGATAGCGTTGTGATCAACACTGAAAGACTCGTGGTGGATGGTGGAATCACTCGGTGAGACGTTGGCAACACAACCGACGTGGAGAGACCAAAGATGGCCGAACTGAACCAGACGAGAGCATCCCGTGCAGCAACGACCTCATCCGCAGTGAACTCCACCGACCCAACCCACATCACGAGACCAGCCACGCAGCTTAGCAGTGCCCCGGAGAACAGCACCAGCCATGGACGCACCTGCACAGAGAGGAAGTAAACACACATACCACGACCCAGCGTGTAGCAGAGCCAGTAGACACATACCAGCAGGACAGAGTAGGTTCTCGTCCATCCCAGGACCGACGCCGCGAACTCTACTACCAGTCCGGTGTAGGCCCACTCCAGGCCGGACTGGAAGAGATGGAGCAGGGCGCCGACGACTAGTGTGGCAGCCGCCGTAAGACGTCGCTGCTGCTGTGGCGAACTGCTGGCTTTGGTGTAATGTTGTGGTCTGGCTGGTATGACGGTCACGCAGCGTGAAGACACCATCACAAATATCATCATGCTAACCAGCAGCATTATTAGGCCTACCGTCAATAACACTATCTCACAATACAAGTGCGATGCTTTCGCAATGACATCTGCTGCTGCTGTTGCTGATGATGATGATAATAGCAATGTCCCAGTAGGAGCAGTACTTGATGGCAGTAGAGTACCACACCCAGCAGCTGACACTGTGACGGCCGCATGCTGCTGTGACAAACTGATAGTTCTACTATCGATAGCTGCCAGTGCCAGACTAACTTGAGCATCGTGAACAGATGAGCTGTGCGTGCGAAACTCTGACGGTAAACCAAGGTGCTTGGTCGTGTTGTGAGGTGTCAGAGTGGATGCAGTGGTAAGACGAGAACTGACGCTAGACCTTGAGGACAAGTACACACTACTTCTCTCTGACACTGCTCCTAATGCCAATGCTGCAGGTAATACTGGCGATGTCGAAAGATCACTGGCTGCAGGTGAACTGAAAGTACCAATGTTATCATCAACATTATGATCATAATGAGCAGCAGCAGTGGTGGCAGCATTAGTAGTAGTGCTGTAATCATCTGAAAGATGGTCGGACAGTCTATCGCTGGTAATCAGCCATTCAAGTTGCTTCAGTATTTCCTGTGCAATCTCCGCCGATGTTGACAATGATGATACGTTACTTGCCGACAGCGATACATTACTGTCACTCTGACTGTGTAATACTGCAAGTATGCTACTGGTATTACTACTGCGACTAGTGCTTGCTGGTGTGATGGACTGTAAACTCAATGGTGTCCTTATTGTTGATATGGATTGCAGATTGTCTGTATCTTCTGGTGGTATGTCACCAAGTTTGCCTCTGATTTTGTTACGGACATTGCTGCCGTCTGCAGAGCCCGGATCTTGCTTCAGTTTTGAAGCATCTACAAATTTGGGCTTATGAGGAAGAGACATTGTAGTGGTAGTAGTAGCTGTCGATGATATGTTTGTAGTAGTAGTAGTGTGGTTTGTGGTTGCTGCTGATGTATTAGAACTAACATCTGACAACTGCGATGAGTAATCCGTTGAGTCAGATGGCAGTGTGCTGTTCTGTGTATCTAGCACTGTGTCATTATGAGTGCTGTCACTCGGCACTGTGTCATTCAACATTGTGTCATTCTGCAATATTGTGCCATGCAGCGCTCGTCTGTGCTTCAATGACACATCGGTGGACGAGTGTAATAAGTAAGTAAGAGAGCTGGTGTCGGCAGTCTTTGCTGACACGATGACCGTGAGTAATGTGGCGGTGACAGCGCCGACACTGAACGACATGTAATACAGATGAGATGACGACGACATTGTAGTCAGATGATGACTTCCTTGTCTGTCATGACTCCATGACTGATGATGACTTAACTGCTGACGACACTCTAACAGTAATAACAGACAACAGTGTCACATACATCAGTCATGAGCTGCATTTCAATACAACCCAACGGTACAGTACAGGGTGTGCCAAAAAATGACCCAACTTGTTTTTGTCAGGACTTTATCAAATCAACACCAAATTTGATAACTTTTGGCATACAGATGGCCAATACGACAGAAATATGTAAGGTACACTCAATGTCCACCTCACGTAGTTTATGTCAATGCACTACCATGAAAAACACAGATGCTCCAAACTCTTACATTACACAGTGATTATCAGTATCAGATTGCTCACTTTTTGTCTGTTCAATGCAATGGATAGCATTAGACAGAGTATAAAATCACCTTTGTGTCCGTGCGTCCAACATTTTTTAAGCTATCTTCCTTCCACCTTCCCTTTGTTCTTTCCCCTTCCCCATTTTCCTACCCCATTCCCTTCCCCTTCTCCATCCCTTTTTCCTTCCCTTCCCCTTTACCTTTCCTTTCCCCCTTTTTCTTTTCCCTTCCACTTCCTCTTCTCTTTACCTTCCACTACCCCTTTCCTTCACCTACCCTTCCCCCTTCTCTTCCCCTTTCCCTTCTTTTTCCCCTTCCTTTTTTCCTTCCTCTTTTCCTTCTCCCTCCCCTTCCCATCTCCCTTTTTCCTTTCCATTCCCTTTTCCATTTCCATTCCCCTTCCCTTTAACTTCCTTTCCTTTTCTCCTTCCCCTTTCCCTTCCTTTTCCTCTTCCACTTTCCCTTCCCTCCCCTTCCTCTTTCTCTTTCCCTTCTTCCATCTTTCTTTCGTGACCGATGACGTCACGTGACCCCAAAAGGTCAAACTCGTGACTCCATTATATTTGAGGCGCCATATCTCCGTAATGGTGCCAGATGTACGCACGGTGATGATGGACCTTTTATAGTAAAGCGCTAGTGACGAATCGAATGATCTCGCAACTGACAATGTCTGTTGTTTAGTAAAAATAATACAGAAGGATGAAAGGATCTTTGCTGCTGTACAATTTGAAATTGAACTGTTTGATTTTTTCTACCGGTCTAAACGGCTCACTGATTATATTCATACGGTCATATACTGTAAACTATCGAAATGCATTGGACAGACTCCGTGTTCGTATGAACATTATCTTATTTATTATCAATTTGACAGAGAGTGCCATGTGATGTAATAATTGTGTGGTATTAAATATTTTATGCCCAAAATAGCAAACAACAAAATAACTGATTGGTGAGCTTAAAACACATTTTGTCCATGAATGAGTGCTGTGCATTTTGATTAGTTGATCATTAATGCTGCTGTTAGCCATGGCGTCACGTCTAAGCCATTATATACACTTTGGGCATAAATTCTGATAATTTGAAAGCAAGTTGTTACACAGACTTATAATTCTGCTGAATAAATCACATTTTAGTTTATTGTGTGCTTAAGGCATTAAAACTTTTACGGAGACAACAACTGAGCATTATGCAACAATTTGGAGCATCTGTATTTTAAACGGTAGTGCACTGATACAAACTAAGGGAGATGGACAATGAGTGCACCTTACATAATTCTATTGTCTTGGCTATATGTGCACCAAAAATTATCAATTTCGGTGCAGATTTGATGCAGTTCTAACTTCTGACAAAAACAAGTTGGGTCATTTTTTGGCACACCCTGTACAATAATGTAGTGAGATACAACAAACATGGCAGGTGGACAGGACAGAAACACAGCATGATTGCCGCTCTTAAACTGCCCTTAGAAGCTAGTCCAGAAAGTCAAATCAAAAGCAATACAGTACATTTATAAACTGATGGTAGCAAAATAACAAAAAAAAACAAACATAAAATACAAAATATTTGAACAAAATATTTGAGACTTAATTAATAGTCAAATACTCATTAAATCAGTGCTACATAAGGATTTTAAACAGCATACAACATATGAACTGTATTCTCAAATATGAGTAGAGCTGTGTTGAACTTCGTATTTGCATTCGACGACGTTCGAATATTGACCACTTTTCAGCTATTCTATATTTGACGAACAGCTCGAAGCATTTCTGTCGAATGCAAATACTTCATTTTATCCAACACGATTGAATTTTATTGAACTTTAGACAGGTGATACTGACTGAAGAGAACAATGAAATTGGCGATTCCACCATTACGTGTGTGACATTTAGAGCAAAAAACATGTCTTCAGTGATAGCCTGCATGCTACAGATAATTTTCTAAAACGAGACTGATACACAAAACTCTGCTAGATATCGACCTTACTTCACCACAGTTGAATATTAACTTAAGCTGTGATGCTATGAAGCTCGTGTTACGTGTGTGACCCAGAATTAGAAAAATATTAGGTGACTGGAGTCTTGTTGAAAAATCTGTCTGTGAATTGTAAAAGAGTTAATACTATGTTCTACAGTCATACAAATAGCTTAGACATTGAGCTTTATGGCAGACTACATGCATTTTAAATAAATCAATACATGTCTTATTGGTTAATTTACAAATGTGCATTACGTGTGTGACCCGTGTGAATGCGGCCGCAAAACTCTTACATATTTCAAAGCTATGTACCATTAACGTGCTGTTTTGTTTTTATGCACTTACTGTCTGCAATACCCGCTTAAGTATCACTCATCAAATGGCATGTAAAATTGTGCATTCACAACAGAACAATTATAGTGAACACGATCCAGTGCATGCTGCAACAGAGGTATGTGAAAAAAATATAAAACGAATAAACAAAGCAAATAAATAAATACACAGCTACTGAAAATATGTTTGTTCAGTTGTGTTCAAATCACTTTCTTGCAGTTAATGAATAACAAACACTTGCAATTGTAATTTGTAATGTGTCATACACCTAACGGTCACACACGTAACAGAAGTTATGCGAGTGACACATCTTTCAACCTCTTATTTGTTAAAAACAGTGGAAGGTACTGAGCAATGTTATTTTACACTGCATTGCTACAATGTATTGATTTATAATCAGATTGGATTTCTAATTTAGGTAACTCTAGACAATACAACAGTAACTTTTGTATTTGTGCATTATGTATGTGACCGCTAACTTGTAACATGAATTCAAATGTATTCTGTATTTCCATTGACACATTGCCAATTACTTCTCTCAGTAACAGCCAACTGTCATGCCTTCTAGTAGTTTCAGCAGCATTGTGTAATGTTGAGGAAATTGACAACACATTAGATTAATCTAGTATTTTCATGTTAATTTTTGGCAGAAATACAGGTTTTCAAATGACAGCTGATTTCTCAAAAACTGTACAACATTTTACAACTAAATTCGAGGGAGATACAGAAGAGACTTAGGCCTTTTTATTAATAGAATTATTTTGTGGTCAGTCATACTTTAAACTTTAAACATAACTGCAATGGCTAAGATGTCCTATAGGGTGATCCCACACTGTCCACAAAATAAATAAAGAAATATAAAATAAATAAAAAAATAATTAAAAAAACAAATAAATAAATACACAGCTATTAAAAGTATGTTTGTTTAGTTATGTGTTTAATTCACTTTCTTGAAATTAATGAGCAAAAGACACTTGCAATTGTAATGTGTCACACATGTAACAGTCACACACGTAAAAAAGTTACATGTGTGACAATCTTTCAACCTGTTATTTTTCTAAACACAGTGGAAGATGCTGGGCAATATTACTTTACACTGCATTGATACAATGTATTGATTTATAATCTGAATGGATTTCTTATTCAAGCAACTGTAAACAATACTAGAAATTTGGGGCAAAGCCAAATGTGAGTCCGCCTGGCGCCCTAAGTCCAATTGGGGGAAATTAGGGGTGGAAGTAAAATTTCCTCGGCACCAAAGTCACGTGGCCCGAACTCAAATGCATTGGCATACACCGAACGCGTATTGTCGACTTAGAGTAGGTCAACACGAGCGCTTATAACTTCATTTGTAGTGGACGGAAGTTCACAAAAATTTTTTTGTTCAACGCCGAAAGAATCATTCTTGTCAACGCAGTTTCGATTTTGTCGCTATCTTCATTGGTTTCAGAGATATTTGCGCTCAAAGTCGAAAGTTGTCGTAAATCGCACCGATTTCTGAACGTTTTTTGCCCTCCCAAATTTTAAGGGAAGTGGTGCCCCCAAAAGTTGTACTTACGTTAACACCCCAACCTAGAGCCGCATCAAGTGCCAAAGTTTCGTCAGGCCACACCCCCTAACTCCGAAGTTATAAGAGCTCCTTTATTACGTTTTAAGCCAATTTTTGACCCCCACTTGAAAAAAATTGTAAGGGGAGCCCCCGTCCCCGGAGGAAGGTGCGCTATTAAGACTTGGTCATTCTCTAGCGCATGTAAAAATTTGGGGGTGCAGCACCCCCTAGGGGCTGAAATATGTTCTTCCGAAATATTCACTTTAGGTGGGTACGATTTCACATCGAGATCTCCAAGGTTACTGGACCAAACTTCACCAAACTTGTTTCACCTAACGCAGGAGGAATCGCGGTAGATGGAATAAAAATCTGATTTTAAATTTCTTCATCCGTTTCGGAGATATTCGCCGCCGAACTTCAAAGTCGTCTGAAATCGGGCTAAATTTTGCATGTTTTTGGCCCCTGAAATTTTTCGGGGGTGTGCCCCCCAAAATTTTGGACCGGCATTATAAAATTGGGCCTAGTATTGACCATCGTGCAAAATTTCACGCCGGTCGGCCCACGCTTCTCGGAGATCTCGCGTTGAAGATGAAATTAAAAAACATCACGGGTAAAACTTAAGTCCGCTCCGCAAGCTATCGCTTCCGGGCGGACTAATAACAGTAACTTTTGTATTTGTGTGTTACGTGTGTGACGGCTAATTAATGGCATGAATTCGAATGCGTGGTGTACACTGTATTTTACATTTCCAATAAAAAATTGCCAATTACTTCTCTCAGAAACAGCCAACTGTCATGCCTTCTAGTAGTTTGAACAGCATCGTGTAATGTTAAGGAAATTGGCAGCACATTAGATTAATCTTGTATTTTCGTGTTAATTTTTTAAAGAAACAGATATTCAAATGACGGTTGATTTCTCAAAACACCGTACAACATTTTCCAACTAAATTTGGAGGGAATACAAAAGAAACATAGACCTTTTAATTAACAGAATAAGTTTTGCGGGCAGTCATACTTTAAAACTTAGATCATCAGGCTCATATTTGGTAGAATAGCATGAATGCTCTGGATTTTGCATTTTCTTAATGGAACTTGATTGACTGAACTTTGCCTATTTTTACTGATTGAACACTGAACAACTACTTTGAATGTTTTGCTTTATTCAAAGTTGCAAAGGTACAAAATACCAGTATAGTGAAGTTTTCATGAGGCTGAATAAGTATTCGCATTTGTTATTTGACAAATAGTAACGTTAATATTTGCATTCAATGAATGCGAATATTTTCCCGCTTTGTCACATCACTAAATATGAGCAGAGCTAAGAATGGATTTGTGAAGAAGACAAAAGAAAGTAAACAGAACTCAGATTTCTATAGCAAATACTATCTGAAAAACCTCAAACGTGCTTGTCACACTAGTACAGGCTAAATAAGATTGTCTTTAAAAATTGTTTGTAACTAACAGAACCACACGCCGGATCTCCTGAGCTCATCAGGGAACAAGTTCCAGAGAAGCAGGCCAGCAGATGAAAAAAGCTCAATGGTCGTAAGAATTGTCAACAGTGACAAATGTACACTGCAAAAAGTACATAGATACTTTCTTTTCAGTGTACTGGAAACCACAGTGCTAAGTGTAAAGAAAGTATTGAAAAATCTGTAATAATGTACTGCTGATATCTCATTCACTCCATTTTGACTCAAAATATGTCAAACAAAAAAATTACTGCACAAATCACTTTTTTTGAATTGCTGCAGCAATATTTTTACAATGCGGACTGCCTTTCCTGCTGCCCAGAACATGCCACGAAGTCAGCTTTGTGAGTAGAGAGTCAAATTTACAGCGATTCTCAATGTATCATAATAACTTTATAAACACAACAGAGAGAGTATAACACTTACTTGTAGCAACCGTGCCAAAGGACAGGCCCTGAACAGTGAAAGCAGCCAGCAGCCACGGCAAACTAGTGCACCATGGTAAAACTGCCACCAAGGCAGCAAGGACGACCAGAGATGCAGCTACACTGCCGAGACCAACCGAAACATAGACAGCGACAACTGAACCCACCAAAGAGCCAGCTGCGTGGCCGACAAACAGGCGTGAGATTTGTGAAAGGGTTGTGTTGGTCTGAATCTGGAAATCATGAAGACATGGACCGATAAATGCACAGCACATGCCCTGCAGACAACACAAATAACCAACTTTCATTGCTGTCACTAGGACAGCTGACCGTACTGGTTGTCAGTGACCTTCAAGGTCATCCAAGGTCAATGATTTTCATGTCAATATCGCGAAAAAAATCCATAAACCCCCTATTTTGGCGTTCAAGGTCATCAAAGGTCATTGAATTTGGCGCCAATCGACAGCCAGTATACGATTTCATATTAGTGATTAATAGTAACCTAGGCCTTATCTCGCACCGTTACTG
>Ga0209671_1009795_pt1 | contig 10050 bp, 5 predicted proteins | sample WorMetHERISLAND2_2_FD_187401 | JGI IMG/M metagenome (GOLD analysis project Ga0209671, IMG submission 187401) | Marine gutless worms symbiont microbial communities from Max Planck institute for Marine Microbiology, Germany - Olavius geniculatus... | ecosystem: Host-associated > Annelida >... | reverse complement strand
TCCTGCTCCTCTCCTTTTTACTCCTCCCCTCCCTTCCCATGCCCTCTCCTTTTCTCTTCCCTCCTTTCCCTTAGAAGTAGGACCCCCTAAAATCCAGCTAGTGAGTCTCAGGGAGCGCTGTGAGCTCCCCCAACAGGATCTGGGGCAAAGCCCCAGCCGAAATCGAATTTTGTGCATTTCAGCTTTAAAAGATGATATCTGTTGGCAACAATTTTAATTATTTTCCCGAAAATAAACTGACCAAATTGGGAAATTTTGTGGAGTTTGTACGTATGCTTATGTTTTGTCTGGAGGATTGGGGGCCTGGCCCCCCTTGGCTACGCCACTGGTCTTTCGAAGTAATTTTTCGGCCCTGGTTAACGGTGATGCAGGCATTTCTGAGCTGATTCACTCGAAGTTTAAATACATATTGAAACTGTCTTTACCATTATTTGATTTTATTTTTGCCCAAATATTACAGGAAAATGGTTGATAAATGATACATCATAGAAAAAATTAAAACTTTAAATTGCATAGACGTTACAGTTTAGCAATTAGCATATATATAACCTTTGCCCAAAAACTAAACAAATGCATATTATGAGCAAGGAAGATGAAGACCCTCTTTGTGATAGAGGGGATTTGGATCTTGGAGCAAAAACAGTGGAGGACTGGACATTTCTCCACTTTGTGATCAACAGTGATAGGCGATAGGAAATTTGATTCTGAGCCTGAAGTTTGCTTATAATGGACGTCCACAGATTTCAGCAAAGTTGGGAGAAGTTAAGTTATGAGACCTAAATAGTTATATGATCGAAGGACTTAGGCATCATAAATATTGCGACTCTATCTGTGTTTGTGTATGTATGTGTGTGACTGCGTTATGCAATAACGACGACGTAAAGAGAACAATTTAGATAGGGCCCAGAGACGAGTAAAATGAGTCGCATATTTGCTTTCAAATGATATGAAAATCATTGGCTGGATAACCTTGAAGGATCATATAACCATGATGACACGCACTGGTATGCCCATCGTGCAGTATTATAACGGTAAGTTTCGGGGGGACGGCGATAATACCATCGGATAGGGCGTTGGCAACTTCCTATAGGCTGTTAATAGTAACCACGCATGTCGCTTCCTGCAGCGGTTTGGCCGCAATTTTCAATGGAAAGTTTCAATTAGCAATTGGCCGTATCCTAGGGGGTTATGTCCTGGGGGGTTATACCCGGACACCTTGTTTTATGAAAAAGTTAATATGTACCTGTAATCGGGTCCTTTTCGGTAAATAGTTTTGCCATGGTTGTTACGTCATGTTTGTTTAGACGCGAGGGACATTTTTTTTCGAAATTTGTTGTTTAATAAATATAGTTGTCTAAATTTTACATGCAGAAGTTTATATCTAGGCACGACATACCGATTTTAAGTCGTCTGTCGTGCAGTTAGAACCTGCTGGTTTTAGATGCATACTTTTTAGTTCCCGCCTGCTATTTGGACCGTCAGCCACTCATAGACCCTGTTCGTTTCCTGGGGGGATTGCAGCTAGTGTTGGTTTGAAAGAGGGTATAGTAAGGAACAAACTGAGCCAAGAGCTGCAGCTCAGTATTGGAGCTTTTAGCTGTAGCAAGTCGTTGAACATGAGGGCCGGTAATATTGCCATTGACGACAAGTCAGAATGTGCACGTACAACATTACCAACGGAGTACAGACATTCTGAAATGCACATAATCATATCAAACACACAGGCAAACTCAGAGTTGATTCCTATTAAAGTAGAGAAGTAACACCATTTACATGCCTACACAGGATGTAACAAATTAAGCCGAGCTGAGTGATCGACTCCAGAGACAATAATATCCATAGGCTGTGGGCTGCCCAATAACTTCCCCCTAACCATGAGGAGAAAGAGTTGCAGCTAGTGTTTTCTAGGTAGAGGATACATTGGGCGACTTCACTTTTTGACTTCGACTTTCGCTGAGCCAAAGCTAAAGCTGAACGCTAAAGTCTGTACTTAGGCCAAAGTTAACTAAATGAATAAAAAATGGCGGAAAACCGGTAAACCTAACAGGAAATAAATCAACCAGTTATGCTTGTACTTGCTTATTTAATTTCGCCACGCACGCAAATGATGTAATTACGTAACGTCTTACGTCACTGTGTAGCCATTACAGCGTTTACTTTTGGTACCAGACTGTTTTAATTTACTAAACTATTTGTACGTATATTGCTGTAAATAGTCGCCATGTTTTTGCTCAGCGAAATCACTTCACTTTTTGACTTAAGTAGGTACTTAGACCGAAGTTTAGGCTCAGCGAAAGTCTAGGTCAAAAAGTGAAGTCACCCATTGTACTACTAGGAAAGCCAAGAGCTGCATATAGGGCAGACGACATTACCACAGGGTTGCTCAAAAACAAATTGCAATTTTTGTTAATTTCAAAAGTTGCATGACATAGTCAGCCAGATAGACAGAGAACCTGGAGAAATCCTGCCAAGCACAAAACCATACATCATTAAAACCATAAAGAATATTCTTTTACAGTATCTGGTAGCACCATTTGTATCTGTGTCACAGTGAAATAGAATGTCTAAAAACTAGGTCAAGTTACAGAAATTGCAATGCAAAAGCACTGCAAAGTAGTACTGACAGTTCTTGAGGCAACAGTATTAGTTGATAATGTAGAATGTCCAAAAAGGCCACAGATTGTCTATAGGGTTTTCTTAATGATAATCCATTTCAGAGTTATCGAGCATCACCTGCCATATACGATCACAGTCTTAACTGCCATCTGACACAGGTGAACACATTGCATTCACACTTCCCAGCAAGACAGGATTGTACTCAATTTGCCTATACTATCCTAGAGGTCTAAAAAGCTGAGTTAACTTGGGTGGTTGGTTTTATTTGGAAATGGTTTACTTGTCTTCAGACAGGCACCCATCTTAGGATTCTGCTGCCAAAACTGTTATTTTTGCGTTCATAAGAAGTGCACATTTTGTTAATAATTTTGCTACAGATTCCGCAATTTTTGTCAGTTTTCACCATTGAAAAATGAGGCTTTCTAGCAGTGTATAGCTGTTACTGTTGTTAACTTATTCTGTGAAGGCTTGCCAAGTCTAAAGCATTTGGCTTTCACTTTTCTAAAGAAAAAACCTCAAACCTTTGTGACTTCAGAACCTTCATAATTCGGACTCCACTACATCACTGTTGTGCACCAGCCATTCTTCGCTACTTACGTCAGTGTTTTTCAACCGGGGTTCCGCGGAACCCCAGGGTTCCGCGAGCATCTGCTAAGGGTTCCGCAGCTGGCCAGTAAAAAATAAGCTAGTGTGTGAAATCTCACCAAACAACGTCGTAGAAATACTCATCATGAAATATTTTGTCCAAAATTGCGTTTTTACATGTTTATTTTTGCATAGACCAGTTCTGTTAAATCATTTTTGCTGTTAGTAATCTTGGCATATTTGCATTTTTAGGAGCGCAGGCTTTCTATGCCCGACATTAAGCTACTTAACTCCGAGGATAAGTGCATTATCGCAAATAAAGATGAAGAAAAGAAAAAACGCATTGATTAGGGTTAGGCCTATGGTTACGAAATCGCTTGACCATTTACTTAATGAATTCAATTTTTTAAACACTATTCTAAGCAAAATTTAAAAAAAAACATATATCTTTAACGAGGACGTTTACATGATGAATTATTTCAGTTGGTACGGCGGGGGCTAAGCGGCCGTCGACGATCACCTCGCCCTCATGTTACGTTAAATACAATAACGTACTTCTACCTATTAATGTGGTCAAATTTAATATTGGTCATCTTTGCTTGCTTTCTCGTCCTCATAGGGGTTTTGCTGTGCTAGGCAAATGAGTCTGTAGACACTCCGCAGCTTCATCCTCGCATACGCCGCTGGACTCACGGATCAATTCATGGGGTTCCGTGAGTGACCTTCGCGGCAGCAAAAAGGTTGAAAAACACTGACTTGCATCATATCAGATGCTGTCCTCACTACAGTGGTGCTGAAGAGACAGCAGAGCACTTGGTTTTCTTGCTCTCAACTTAGCTTGGAGATAGTAGTGGCTCTACCTCAGAGTATCATCCAATACACAATGCCTGCATAATTCCTGGAAAGGAATAGGGTGGTCCCAGCTCCAGGGCAGCGGTGTCCTGCCGCTAGACCAGGAATCAGTGGTGTAGTGAGTTGATAAAGGCAGGGCAGAAAATTGCTGTTTTCTAACAGACACCGAAAATCTTGGACAGTATTCCAAAGACAGCTGCAAATCTTCAAGCATGTGCTCAGAATTTCAGATTTCTATTTAATTTCTTTAAAATTTGGGTTCTTCCACACCAGATATTGCATTTCTGGACAAAAATTGTTTGACAAGAAAATTGTGTGAAAATTTTTTGACTGACAAATTTCATTGAAAATCAGTATTTTTGTCACGACCGCTATTTTTCATCATTTCATCAGTTTTTTGTCAAAAACAAAATTCTTTGGAGCCTAGCTATAGCTAATCTAAACTTTATCACTGTCACTGCATGTTGGTATAGGAGGTGTCAGAATAGGAACTGTCTTTCACGGTACATGTGAGAATTATCCATTTAAGGTTAGGATCGTTGCGTTGATAATATTTTTGAGTAGCTTAAGTTGAAACTCAGTTTTGGGGTTGAATGTGCATGAAAACAAGTGTGCAATTTCAAGATGAAAGTAGATGTACAAGAAATTGCTATTACTTGGTTCTGATATATGCAACTAATGTTTTAAGAAAAGTACTTGTTTGTTCGTGTGTTGCAGTTTTATTATAGTGACTAAGGAAAACAGCTAAATGAGCGCTTTTTCTGGAAGTGGTCTATTTGGTAATGCGACTACTATCGATGCAAATCTATCCAATGGAAATATCGTTATGGATGCTGACAGAGCAGCAGAGGATGTTTCAGTACCAGTGTCATCCTCTGGACTTACTCCATCTATAACCATTCCTTGTACATCAGTGAACAGAATACAGACAAATAATTTTTTCACCGGATATTCAGTTTTGACCCTTCCGTCACCAGGAGGTTCACCACGACCATCTCCAGCAAAGAAACCACGAAGCGTTTCACCTCGGAGTTCACGATCACCGGTGTCATCTTGTAGGCGCCAGTTATTAACTGACAAAACTGCATTAGAATGGCAGCCTCGCATTGATCAGTTCTTTTATTCAACAGTTTCCAGTTCTCCGTCAATGCATCAGTCTTTTTCAGTGCCAGTATTTGAACAGAGTTCTTTGTCAGAAAATGGTCCGTGTTCTATGTCGCTAGATAGAAAGCAGACGCACCATGATCGAGTTGCAGTGTCACCACTATTGAGCAGAAATTGTGAACGTTTTGCTGAACTATCTACAGCAAAAGACTTTCAGCCATATATCTCGGCTGTGGGTACCAACGGTTCAGGTGAAAATCAAAATTGTACTGTAGCCAATATGCAGAGAGAAAGCTGTTGTTTTGGTGCAACAACACCTATTAAGCCTGTTCTTGCAGAACTACCAGTTTCCGCAGATGTTATGCAAGAGACTTCTGTTGTGAAAAATATTCAGGTGTCTACAGCTGAAGAGCAGCAGGAAAGTGTGAAGGTTAGTTCTGCTGAATGCACCAACAGTACACACGAAAAAACAGCCACAGTTCAGTTTCCGCTTAAGATATCAATGCCTATGCGGCAAAAGTTTCGACAAATCTTGGAGGCAAATTGTGCGACGATGTGCGAAAAATCCGTAAAGTCACATGTGTCGAGTGAAGTGACTTCTGAAGTTTCCGTTTCACTGTCGTCATTGGCTGTCAGCACAGAAGTCAACAGCGTGGCCACAAAAAGCATAGCTCCATCGGCTTTTTCATGTGCCACGTCTACTTCTGCAGCTGCTGAGATGTCTGCTAGGAAAACTGCTGTTTCTAGTCATATTAGTTCACCCGATGTTGACACACAAGTCGGTGATACTGTGGCCAGCGTGGAAGCGTGTGGCAGTAAGGTGAGTGACACTATCAAAGAAGAGCTCCCGCTGAGTATGGATGTATCAACTGAAGCATGTAATGAATTCACCCCTACTGCTGCTGATGATGAAGTGATCAACACTGCTACACATAACTGTCTTGACAGCTCCCACACGGAACAATGGATTGCTAGTGTAAAATGTAACAGAGTTGACAATGTTGATACTGTATCAGCACCTGCAATAGAAGTGGATGCAACAAATAAAGTGGAACCATGCTATTTGAATGGCCAAGGCAACCATTTGAATCTCGGAGACAATCATATGGACGTTGACAGTTGCGAGTTAGAAGATTTTGCACCTGTTGAAAGTAAACCCATGTTCTCTTTTGCTTTATCAATTTTAACAGGAGCTAAAGATTGTTGTGATTATCACCAAAACACTCTGTAAAAAGCAAGTGTTTACACATGTTGTCATCTGCCTTATTTTGCGCTTGCATTATGTCTAAAATAAAGCTGTAAACACTGAAATATATCTTATATCTGTTATAATTTTATTACTTTTGCTGCTGATTGTGATGTTTCAAGTTACTTTTTCGTACTTGCTTAACCTGAAGTTGACTAAGACATAGTAAAACGTTGAAAATCTGTAAACATGCAGCAACAGGCACACTATCATCTTAATACCATACTAGTGAGTGATAGTTCTGTCTAAACATTTGATGTGGTCTTTTTAGTAGCAACTGACAAGATGTTATGGCAGTATAATGCAATACACATACCGGTACATGACATGCGAAGGTGATCTACGTACAGTGACCAGTGGTTGTATGGTCTGCTTGTAGTACTTGATGATGGGGATTGCTTGCCAACAGTTTCATGTTTCACTGCTGCTGATGCTGCGGACAGCCAGCAAAGGTATCCACTGCTGTTCAGATTCTGATTTCATCTTGTGGGCATCTTGATAAGCTACATTATGGATCTTGCATGTCCATTTGTTTGTCTATCTCTTTTTTCAGTACAGGCTGCTTGAAAGTAGAAAAAAGCATAGAAAGAACATCATAGAAAAAAGCAGAATTGGTGTGAACATTTTCCATTACAGAAGTAACTGTTGTTCCAGTTTTTAGCTCAAAAGTTAGGATTAGAGTTAGGGCTGGACAGTGCAGTCAGCATATGTCTATAGCTATGTGGACAGTTAGATATTATGTCAGTACTCACTTCTTGGTTGACATTTTCAGTGATGATCTTAAGGCACAACAACTGTCTTAATGCACCAGCTTTAGTCTCCAGGCCCATTAATTAAATGTTAATTAATTAATTAATTTAATTAATTAAATGCTCATGAGTTCTGCATTATTTTTGTCCTTTGTCCTCCAATAGACATCATTATCACGTTGATGACTGTCTGGAGGATGAAAGGGAAGATTATTAGAACTGCCATTATGTTAATTACATATGCACGCGTATAATGGAGTTCTTACAATTTTAGGTTAAGCTAATTTTTCTATGTTTGTGTTTCTGTAAAGGTTAAACTTACCATTCCATTACTATGTGTTCGTGTGCATTTTGCCTAAAATGCCGTCTCCAAAATGACCTATACTGTGTTGGGCGGGACGTTAAACCCTACTCACTCACTCACTCACTTACTCTGTAATATTTTTTCTTGTTAGAGGACTTTGCACTAATTGTAATATTAGTAGTACCTGTATGCTATAAGTCTGTATGTATTTTATGATAGACAGTAGGACATTGTAGAGGATGTAGCAGTATATGAAATTTCAGAGTTATGTACTATATGTGTTTACAACTGCAATTAATGACAGTAAACGTCTTCTGGTATACTGTATTACTAGTGGTTGAATTAGAAGTAGCTGTTGTACACGTTTATATGCTGTGTTTGTTAATTTACAGTGGAGGCAGCACTGGAAAAGTGGACAGCAAGGTATGAAATGTTACTGAAGTTTGATTGGCTGTGTGCTGGTCTTAACTGTATACAGTGTATAATATGTATGCAGAGCAATACTGCAGTGTTTTCAGAATCAAAACAGGACATTTGGTTGTCAGGCCATTTGGGCACTTGGGAGAATTTGCCGCCGCCGTTTGGGCGCCGGACGTTTAGGGCGCTAATCCATGATGATGCCGTTAATAGGCTACTCAGAAAACAATGGTCTGCTGACTCTTCTTTGTCACTTGACGATGACAACACACAATGACGACATAGGCCGACAACAATGCGCAACAACATACGACAAAGCGATGACGCGACGCATGACAATGATGCACATAGACTATATACGATGACATCGCATGACGATGACGCGGGATGACAACGTATGATGATGAAGATGTACGACAACATGCTGCAACATACGACAAAGAAATGCATTGACGAAACGAAAGGAAGTTATTATTGCAGAGCCATTAAAAATCGGATATGCCACTTTACTTGTTTTGCCAACTGATGATTTTAACTCATACGATATGCAAAGTACGGTAGTTTCAATAACATGCCAGTCACAAAGCATGGCACCCAAATGGCAGCGCCCAAATGTCCCGACACCCAATAGTCCCAGTGCCGAAACAGTGAACGCCCAAACGGCAGCGCCGAAACAGTGGCACCCAAAGGTCAGCACCCAAGTGTCGTGTGCCCTTTCAGAATAGTACAACTGCATTTCTGCTAACTACTGCTGCTGCTGGTGTTGTACTTTGTGGTGTTCTTACCCGTGTGATGTAAGCTGCCTGAGAAAAGTTGGTTTACACATTTATTAGTGAGTACAGCGTGGAAACTATCAGACAGAGTGTATTTTTTTGCATTGCAGTGTATTTTAACATTTGTTCAGTTTCCCAGTTATTTAACAGTTACATTGTAAAATACTGCATTTTGTGTCGTTCTTTTGTGAATGCTTGGACTGTCAGAATTCGGGATTGGGAGTACTTCATATTAAGTGTTCAGGATCGGGATCAGTGTTACGTTTAATATTGTGGCTTCGGTTAGTGTTAGGGTTGGATAAACGGGAAATCATCAGCAAAGGTTAGAGTTGGTTTATATGTGTGTTAAACCAAGGTCTAGAGTGTGAGTGTTGAATGAACTGATACACTCCACAGAGTTATTTAACACACTTATTTCACACTAGCTGACATTATCTACACAGTTGTTCATTTGGTCATGCATGACTGTATCCATGTGTTATCAAATGTCGATGTGCTATCTGATTTCACTATAGATGGCAGTCTGAGTGCCAGCATGAAAGTCATTTTCACAAGGGAATCAGTTGACACATTGGCCGGTGATGTTGACTGTTAGATGGCAGCTGATGAAGTGTCGTCCGTCAAGCCGACAACACTGACACTCGATGATCTGCTTGCAGAGAAGATACAACGAGAACAACAACAGTCAAAGGTTACTCAACCTCTCAGAAAATGAGTGATGTTGGATTATAATTAATTTTAATTACCGCATTATCATGCGGCTATCCCGATAGGTACATGCAGTCTTACCCGTTCCTCCGTCTCTCCGTCAGTCCATCCTGGGCATGGGTTGACATAAAACAGCTGACATTAACCGTGTAGTGAAGAATGGGCTCATAATTTGAAAAGTAAAAGGTTAAAAAACAGAATTGGTGTGAACGTTTTCCAGAGTGTGCCAAGTTGCAGTTTAGAAGGTCATTGAAAGGTCAACATTAAAGTTAGGGTTACACAGCTGTAGGCAAACAGCTGCACAATATGTTGACACTGAGCTGGTTTTCATGACACAGTATAATGATCAGTGTTTGAATCTGAAGCAGTTTTGCAGCATGCTGATATCTAGCGCCAACGATCTTTATGATTTTCCAACTTTTGCTTTAGAAGTCATTTTATCATGATGCTGGTACTGATTCATTAGTGCATTGCTCTGTCATGTTGGTGTTACTGTCAGTATTTCTGGCACTGTGCATACAGGTTACGAAAATGGAAATGGATGTTGATAACTGGCAGGCTCTTTGCTATGGCAGTGTAAGTTTTACTGATAATGTAAATAATGTTTGTTAATATGTTAATATTATGTTAAGAATATTAATAATATTATTAATTAATATTATTAATATTATTAATACAATTATATTAATATTAATT
>Ga0209671_1009794_pt1 | contig 10050 bp, 11 predicted proteins | sample WorMetHERISLAND2_2_FD_187401 | JGI IMG/M metagenome (GOLD analysis project Ga0209671, IMG submission 187401) | Marine gutless worms symbiont microbial communities from Max Planck institute for Marine Microbiology, Germany - Olavius geniculatus... | ecosystem: Host-associated > Annelida >... | reverse complement strand
ACTATTGAAACTAATTGCAGTATTAAAAGTTGCCGAATAAAACGTTTAGCATTCGATAAATTTCACTTATTCGCATCGCGCATTCTTACTTAGCCCATGGAGCTGTAACTAGGCTCGAGCACGCCCGTGATTGCAGCAGACGACAAGTCAGGCCATATCTATTTTTAGCTGCAGGCCGGCCGAGGCAGAGTGCGTTTAAACAGGAAATTCCAGAGTCAAACTTACCCAACGTCAACTAAGTCGCGACTAGCTAGTCGCTCGCTACGACAGCGTTTTGCATGCCGTCGAACGCAACTTTCTAGTTTGGAAGTAGTTAGTTGCGACGTAGGCTTTACGTCCAAACTAAGCTACGACGTTGTTATGCATACCGCCCTAGAAGACAAACCTTTGCTTCCGATATGACACTTTCGCTGTAGAAGTCCAACAGAGCAGATCTCAGCAACTTAACAGGTACAGTTCCGTATTTACACAGCAAAAAACAGAGAGCGTCGTTCAACACAAGCGCACGCGCTTCCGCCATATTGCAACAACTTTCCCAGTTGTCTTTCCCCTTAGGGTCATTTTTATTGCCATAGGTGATCTTACACATCACACAAGACTCGTGGTCATCTTCATCACCCATGACATTCAGGCGAGCCACTTTTGGAAATGGACCATTGTAGGATGCATTTTTGTGTTTCTGTTTATGCCCTGCTGCTGGCCTAGAAGCAGCATGCTTCACAACAGTTTTCTTCTTCTGGTTGGCGACAAAATCATTAACAAATTTCATTGTTGCGTCGCTGGTTAACTCTGATGATGGTGGCTTCTTGCGGCCAGCTTTTGTTAATGTTGACCGTGCACGATGCGGAAGTGGCAACAGTTCCTTGAATGTGACAGCAGGCGCTTCCTCGGGTGCCTGAATCACAAACAAGCACCCATTAGGTCTATTAGCAACTTCCACGACGTAGCCTACCTGTGTAGGCCTAGCAATCAACCGTAGCCTACTAATGCAAGTTTTATGGCAAACCACTTCAACCATTTTGCAATCAACTGAATCAGAAAATCGTATCAGGCCAGCGATTATAATTAGGCTACACTAACTTAGGCCTACAATTCTGCCTCTGATTTGAGCTTGCTTGACGATGGCACGTAAATGCGCCTTGATTCTTTCCATGCGCCCTGATATTTTATGCGCCCTGATTCTTTCGGAGACTTTGGCGCTTTATAAATCATTTACTAACTTACTTACTTTACTTACTAAATCCTCTTGTATTATTATTCTACACGTGAAAGTGAGATTTTGCTAGCACATAACAATCATATATAATATGGTTTATTGTGAACATGCAAAATTTGGCGTGATTTCGGACGACTGAAAAATTTCATCACATCGAAGATATCCGAAAACGATGAAAATATCTAAGATCGGTCAATGCAGCGACTGACATTTATTCAACCTGCATTCGGCGAAAAAAGTCCATTATCGACAACGTAAAGCATTGGACCCTCCAAAATCGCGTTTTTCGGAAGACCATATTTTAACTCGTAAAGAGTGCTGCACCCCAAATTTGCACCCTGGCTAGACAATGTCCAAGTTTTGCTAGCACACACCGCACCGGGGACTATGTTTCCCCAGCAAATTGTTACAATAAGGTGCCAAAGATAAGGTTAAAATTCTGCTACAAGTTTGGCGGTAATGGGAGTAACCAAACGATACTGTGCCACATGTTGTGCCACAAGGTAAGCATGATAACTTGGGTACACTTGTCTAGTGTAAATTGTAAAATGGTTGCACATAGGAACAGATATGCTGCTTATCATAACAAGCACTGGCGACGAGCTTTCAGGCGTGTCAACATCAACGACCGTGAATGACCTTGAACTTACAAAATAATGGGTTTTAATAAATTTTTTCATGATCTCGAACTTGACACACATTTCAAGATCGAATTGTGCCGAAATGGTTGATGATAGACCAAGATAACCTGCATAAAAAAATTTCAGCGTTGAATTTAGATTTTAGCAGTCCAAGTCCCGACCCCGTAAAGTCCTTCCCGAGCCTTACGGCCCATAGGGCGGCGCTGATCTCCGTTTCCTTGGCCCTCAGCCAGACACCAGTTTTTACACTGCGCAACCACGGATACGGGGCCAGTGTATCGCGCGGTGTGCCTGTTTACGTCCCAGCAGTGAAGGCGGTACCAAATTATACTGCTTGGTGACAGAGGCACATGTGTGTGAACAACTTGCCTAAGGTCGTTACCCGGCAGTGTCCCGGTGCGGAGTCGAACCTGCACACCTGAGTGACCTCAGGTTTACAAGTCCGGCATGTTACCGTTAGACTACCGAGCCACACCTAGAGTCAAATAGAGCTACCCCCTAAAAAGTGGTTGTTTTTTCGCTATTGGCTTCTCTATCGTGAAAACGGTTGCAGATATGCACAGACATGCTGCTTGTCATAACAAGCACTCATGACGTCGTGCATTTTAGTGGTATTAACATCGATCACCTTGAATGACCTTAAACCCGAAAAATAAAAGCTTTAGTGTTTTTGTGATTTTCGGCTGCAAAAGAGTGAACTGCGACAAAAATGGATGCAGATAGACCAAGACAACCTGCGAACAGAAACTGCTATAAGCTGTCGCGCGTCTTATGAGCATTAGCTCATATGTCTTGTCAAGCTCAACAGGTCAAATGGCAGGGTTGTAATTGGGCGAATACCAGTATGTACCGGTGTAGTCAGTGGACAGCCGCAGCCTACGTGGCATTGGATCAACATATTTGCTTGTTGATTTAAAATTAACTAATAATCAAGAAAGAGACAATACGAAACTAACCAGTATTAGCTAAATCAGTGACCACCTCATCTTGGTGCAACTGCACGTTGTCTCCTTTGATGCGTTCTGCGAAACTTACAACCATAACACGATCATCACTCAACGTAATCCCAATGGTTCCTTTGATGCTGAAAGATGACTCATGTGGATAGGTGTTTATGCACACACGTCCAATGGTCTCAGTAAGAAGATGTTTCAGCCTCAGCTTCGAGCTGCTTTTCATCGCACTTGCAATGCATTATAAACACCATGCATATTGCACACACAAAACACTGACAACCATGATGTCTAGTCTACTTGAATTCGTTCTAATGCGTCGTCGTTCTGATGGGATGTCGGCGTACTTTAAACTGCAGAAGTGAAAACCTAAACATTTTATAGGAAAAACTGGGGAAACAAAAAGCACTGACACTGAAGTCGTTTTACTTATTTTGGTAGCCTTGAACTCCGGTGAGTCAATGGACAGGGTTCTTTCATGCCACGGGGTGGTTGATCAACGATCCATGACTGCTCCTCGTTCTGGTAACAGTGGTTTCATCATTTTCCAGTCAGCGCCAAAAACAGGATTCTCTGTTTTCTGCACAGTGTTCGATTTGTCAAAAAACCACTGGGGGTCGCCAGTGGCGAGCGCGAGAATGGAGGCGTTAAATATTAATTTCACATTTTTTTAACCCCCAAAAGGCACATCCTTGCGCGAGACCGCGTCGTTTGAGCCATCGCGCGCAAAAATCCGCCGACGGTTCTGACCTGTAGGTGAGTCTGTGAAAAAAAGGTATATGGACAGCTATAAAAATTTTTGCGTATATTTCACCCATTTGCCGGGAAGCCCCCCTTAGAGGGATTTGCATTAAATTTTGTATGACGGGTCCCCTCGACGACGTTATCAACCGTGCCACATTTTATCTCAATCGGGTCAGGGGTTTTGATTCTGTGGGGGGGTCGAATTTTTGGCTTTCCCATAAGAAAGAGAAGTCGCCGTTAACACAGGGCTTGAACTACCGTTCAGCCTGTGATGATCAATATGGGCTAGGGTCATGACGTCACTGCGGGTACTGATAGATTAGAATATTTCGCATAAAGTAACGTAATGCCGCATTTCGTTTGAATTCACGCATTAATTTCATATACTTATGAAGCTCAAATTGACATATTATATATGCGAGGTTAAATGTCTAATTTAAATCTACAGAAATTGCGCGACAGAGTTTGACCGTGGCCATGGACCTTTAAGTAGCTGTTTAAATTAGTGTCGCATCTAGTTAATGCATAGCGTATGTCAGGTAATGCTAATGTGCACTTAATTATCTTGTCACCTACTTATCACATTGTAAACGAGTACGCTTTGTGTTTTTTAAAGCACATTAAAAGTTATTATCACCTTACTTATTAACACACGCACACACATACATTTTAAAAAATTGTAACCACCAATTTGTTTTGCTGACTTAACCCTACCAATGTAGTTATAAAATAAAAAAAACATCAGGAAGCAACTCAGCACTTCCATGTCACCTTTCATAATTTCCAAACAGTGAAAAATGATTTATTGTTTCTTGCAGCGTAATAATCTACAACAAAGTTTTTTTCTGTTTTTTTTTATGCTACCGATACGCTATTAACAACCACGACGTAACTACGGTCTACTCAGTAATTTTCACATAGGCCTAACGCTGCATGACAGATGTTTACAGTTTGACTAGGCCATGCTGTCTTGAATGTTTTCGGCAAAAATTGCAACCAGATTTGCATTGAGCCAGAGTTTGTCTTCCCATGTCAACGGGTAGCCAACTATTGGGTTCCAGCTTTGGATGTTCTCAGTCAACTCTCTTATCGTTATCACCTGCGCCTGCAATTCGTCCTGGCTCATACACACTTCAGCTTGCACTCCACCGGGTACAGCTTCAACAGGCAATATTCCTTGTATCGCCATACGTGCCGCCATCGCCGACAGAGGCATACTTTACAGCGCACCTTCCTTTTTCCCACCTGCATGAACAAATAAAATATGTAACATATAACACTACCCATACAATTTTTTGTATACTGTATAAGTTTCCAGTTACATGCAAATTAATGTCTATCAACAACAGCCAACAAGAAGCTCAACTGCTGTTAGGATAGCCGACCGTACTGGTTTCCATTGACATATAAGGTCATCCAGTGTCAACGATTTATATATCATTTTAAAGCTGGTATGCAACTTCTATTAGTTAGCAGTAGCAACATAGGCCCTATCTTGCACCGTTTCACCATGGCTGCCAGTTGCTGCAGCAGCCAGGTTTCTAACAGGCCGTTTGGTTTAGTTCACTCCATCCAGTTATTGGTTAAGTTGAGAGGGCCCGATTGCGACACCCGCCGCTCTCTGGGCGGCAGCAAGACCATGCCGAGGGCTTGGAGCCAGGCAGCTGCGAAGTTGTGGTGTGCTGTGCTGCTGTTATTTTGCTGTTAGAGTGCAGAAATGGCATTAACAATGCACATTGCCATTGTATACACATGTTTTTTTTCCATTTATGCCATACAATACAATGCAACAAATAACTGCAAAAGCACATGTTTAATATCACCATGTATGCATGTTAGTTGGAATGAGTGTACACTGTAGTACACCTACCTCGGCAAACTTCTTTCACACGCATGCATAACTCACAGACAGCTACAGTTAGTCACATGCAAAGTGACACAGTTGTATTTACCTGCATGGTGGTGCCTGTGGAAGTGCGAAAGCAGCTCCTGACGAATGACATTGCAAGCACTCAGCAGTTGTACTGTGCTGTTAAGAAAATGTGTTGCCCATGTTGCGCAGCGGCAGGTGCACCGTTGACACCTAGACATTCAGAATCACAACACGCAGTGCTGTACATGGGTATCATTTGCAGTGTGAGTAAATAGTTAGCAGTAAATCGGATCGTCATAGGAAACAGACATAAAAAATTTACAGGCATGCATGTTGACCCACCCTAAGTCCACAGTGCGTGTACCGCGTATACTAATGCATTTGACTTTGAGCCACGTGACTTTGCTAAGAAGAGAATTTCACCCCCTAAATTTTTTCTCAATTTCACTTACGATGCCGAGTGAATTCACGTTGGTTTCTGTCCATATTTACAGTTATATTATTAAAAAGTTGAGTGACGCTAATGAAAATGATAACAAATTTGACATTAAAGCAATGCTAAAAGCTAAAAAATAATGTCAGCCATTTTTAATGGCGCAAAACGATAGATAAATACCAGAGATTTAAGTACCCCAGTACCAGAGATTTATCATCAACTGCTGCAATACGTAAACAAAATTTGTATTGATATATGGTTTTGCACAAATACAAATGGCAGATGTTGTTTTTTTTATTTTCAAATATGGCCTTTTGGTACAATCTGTTATCAGTTTTATCAGCACCACTTAAGTTTATTAATTATATAGTTTAATTTTATGCCACACTTTTATCAACGCTTATTGCCCATGTAACGCAAAATTTAGTGGAGATAAATTTGCTCATCACTAATGCCAGTGTGGGGAAACTTTCACAGCTCTAATAATAAGAGGTGACTACCAACAGCAGTGTTAAATACCAGCACAGTGTGCGGACTAGCAGTAGTAAAGACACAGGTATACATACTGTTAGCTCTTGCATGCCCTGCTCTACATCAGCTGACACATGATGAGGAACGGCACGACCAGGAGCTGTACGACCAGGAGCTGCACGAGCAGTAGCAGAAACCGGCGAATCCGGAGCAGGTGAAGGGTGGACATCAGCAGTTGTTGGCTGGTCAGTAATGACTGCTGCAAAATGCCACCAGCATGAGAAAATGCTGCATAACAGCACTGAAGCAAATGCCAACAAACACTTATATACATTTACACATTAACCTGATATGGTCTTAGACATTATCACTTAGCCCCGTAACCTAGCTCACTTTCTTAGACCACAAAGCATCCAGTGTTTAAGTGTCACATCACACAGCAATGTAAAGGTTCTTGCATGACAGTAATCCCCTTCTGCAGTGTGGGTCTAGGAGTATTATCTGCAGCAGTTTTGTCATTTACACGCACATTACTGCATACTGATGCACTTACAACAAAACAAATGAGTACTGCAATGCATATGACATCACAATGTGTTGTAGTAAGTAGTCTGAATGTTCATTACAAATTTCCACATCACAGGACCCCCCAGTCACCTATGCACTGGTAATTAAGTAAGCAAATAAATAAGTAAGTAAAATGTGAATTTATCCAACACAGCAATCCCCAAAACACCTAATGCAAGGTGTGAGCCGAGTATTCTGTGCTGGGCTTCAATGTGATATATCCATACTGCACACTGCAGTGATATATTTACCGCTTACTGTGGTGTAAACAGTACAGGACAATCAAGCGCAATTTCCACGTATGCAAAAATGCATACCCCAATTCAGCATAATTGGTGCGTTCCAGTGTACATTGCAGACATCTTCATACTGTACAGGATGTCTTAACCCTTATACCGCCATATTATTTGTGGGTTTTTGACCCCCAGACGCCAAATACTTCTTCTGCACATCTTGTTATAAAATAATGAAATTATATCAGAAATAGCTACATTTTTAACTAAAACATGACAATTCTTTAATATACTGTGTTTCTAATAGAAGGCCAAATTCACAATATGGCCGTAGGATTCGTGGTAAGGCCCTGCTAAAACACTGAGGCTACCGTTACCGTCAATATTTTCTGGCGCCATCGGTCTCATTACAAGTAATTTCAAGTCAGCGTGATATCATTTTTCCACCCAGCAGTTCTTTTCCCATCCTCATGGAACTCATCTGAAAAAAAACTTCTGTATATTGGTGAACTTGTGGCTGAATGGGTGCATCGATCTGTGCACGTGAATACTGAGTGCAGCTGAGACTATCTTAGATCTACTTTTTTTGGCTGGGGGCACTTGTACGACCTTTCGTCAGAATGTCCAGCAACATCACTTGCTTCACTCTGTGATTTACCATGGCTGTCGAATAGGACCTCATCACTGTCACTGTCATCAGCTGATTCAGCGCTGTCAGGTCACTGAAGATTTCAGCCATCAGTCTTTAGACGTCCACATACAGAACCGATTTTACTGCTACTAGGCCTACTACTACTGTGTAAGTAGCCTACTGTTGATGCCAGTTACAGCGAACAAACAATAACATAAAAAGTCACAAAATGAGTTTTATGAATTTTATTTAATGCTTGGTAACTGATAACATTTCAGTTCCAACCACAGTCTTAGCAATGCAGTGAAGAAATGTGGCTGCATTCTTACATTAACAACAAGATCAGCGCGACTACAACAAGTACAATCCGCTACAAGTTACAACAGATACAAACAAGAAGACCGTTACCAAACATAGATAAGATATACCATAGATTATGGACTCAGCAAAAACTCTGAAAATGCCACGCCCACTCCGCATATAGGGCGGGCGGCCGCTCACTTATACCCCGTTTACACGATGAAGCTGGCTCGACGAGCTGGCTCGTCCAGCTAACATATAGAATTGCTCGATGTTTATTCGATCGTGTAAACGGGATATTACTGGCCAAGAGTAGAATGTGCTGAGCGTAAATTTTCTCGTTTCGTTTCGTTTGTAGGCCTGACTTTTAAATCAAACTGTACCGCCTTGCTGTGTTTGAAAAATTATAATTGCAAGGGCACACAATGAGTTTTATAAAAGACACACAATTTGGAATCCTGCAGTGTAGCAAGTAATACAGCTGCAATATTTCAAACCTCTCTTGCGATGCAGATGGTTGAGCTTAGCACGTCGCCTTGCTTTGATTGCAGCCAAGCGTCGACGAAGGCGGCTGGCCACAATGTTGTGTTTGACGAGTCGGCGAGTGCGTCGAAACTGCTGTCGACGGACATCAACTGTCTCTGCAATGATCGCCCGACAGCTCTGTATCTGTGCTTGGACAAACTCCAGACAGCTCTGCAGCACCTCGATATTGTTGACAGAGTACGTAAAGTTCATCAGAACCCCGAGAGCTTGACGTACAGTCGACTGCAAAGCTGACACTGATGTCCCACTGACTGCTGTCGGCATTGGTGAGGCCTGAGATGTGTCACCAGAAGTCCGCACATACGGCTGTGCTTGATCAGGTACAGCAGCAGAGTCGACATCTCGTGAGACAGCGGCTGGTGCAATGGCTGGGTCAATGTTGAATTGTGGCAGCAGTCTGTACATCTGTTTCAGGGAGACTGTTCCAGCCATCAGCAGCACGAGTCATAATGACTGCCAAAAGGTGCTTGCATGGTAAGCCACGACGAGTCCAGTCGGGACATTCGCATGACGGGACGTTGCTGTCGTGTAGACTCTCCATGCGAACAGTGTACGTTACCTCATCATCAGCACTGCTCCGCACCATGAAGCTGCCATCGTCACTGTAATGTGGTGTGGTGGAATGGCCGGGCTAGGTGGCGGAATACGCTTCATACAATGTGCCACGAAAAACTTTAGCCTATTCTACAATAACTCCGGTACATCTGTACTGTATGCCCGAATAGTTCCCAAGCATGCCACATTTCTTTCTTCATACCTGCAGAACACAATGCAGTAATGACTGACAAAACATTTATCACACTGCTGTCAACGAAAAGTGAAACCATCTTTGTGCCCAAGGTCACGTAATGGGCTGACAGACAGTCGAAAAACAGACAATTGGATAAACTATCAGCAGAAGAAAGAGACACCAGGTGCAGCGAGAAATTAAACGGTCATTTGATGGCCAGTTGAGTCTGAAATACTCTTATCAAAAATGTTTAAAAATCTGATCATTCTTTAGCTACAATCGAAAATGTAAAGGATGTTTTTCCGAACACACTGTATGTAGTTAAGTGCACAGCAGGCAAGAGCACAATCCACGTAGTGTGTAATACAGACAGAGTTAAAGTAAGCAGGGTGAACGTGACATAGAAAGTGTATTTGCGTATTTTCTGTTGGATATGCAATAATGTATAAAGTAGTTGAGCAGGCGTGCATAGTCCTCTTTGAGGTCCGCAGCAGTTCGCTGCTCGTGAAACCAGAAGGTTCGGATGATCGTCTGCCAGGAGTTGCCATACCTGGCCTTCAGATGATCGTCTTCAGCTGAGGTCCAGTCCTCGACTGGAGTCCGGCTGTCTGTTGTTCGAAGTTTACTACGAGAGATGACGACATTATACGACTGAAGTAAAGAAAGTCCAAATGACCGACTGTTTTTAACCTTTTTAACATTACAATAA
>Ga0209671_1009788_pt1 | contig 10052 bp, 8 predicted proteins | sample WorMetHERISLAND2_2_FD_187401 | JGI IMG/M metagenome (GOLD analysis project Ga0209671, IMG submission 187401) | Marine gutless worms symbiont microbial communities from Max Planck institute for Marine Microbiology, Germany - Olavius geniculatus... | ecosystem: Host-associated > Annelida >... | reverse complement strand
GTTTTGATTCTGTGGGGGGTCGAATTTTTGGATTCCCCATAAGAAAGAGAAGTCGCCGTTAACACAGGGCTTGAACTACCGTTCAGCCTGTGATATGGCCGTTTAGAGTTCTTCCAGGAAGGCTCTTCCAAGAACAGAGGTCGGTCGTTGGTCGGTATGTTAGGAACGTAGCGCGCGAGGAGTAAAAATGTACAACAGAAACAGAGAAGCAAAGGAAAAAACTTAGGTCTGCAAACTTACTAAATATCCACATTTTTTGCAAACAAAAACATCAGTAACGAACGAAACACAAAATTTATTCGTAGTCACCTGTTCTCTTTTATTCGTTTAGGCCTACATTCACTCGCTCTAAATAAAGTGCACAATTTCTAATACAATTTAGTAACATACATACCGCATTAACTAATAACTACCACTCATTTATGCACATATCCTGCGACGTGAGACTTATTGAATATCCACTACAAATATCAAAACGGCCGATACAGCCTTGGAACGAACAGTCTGGAACAAGCAAAACGTTTATAACACATGTCGTCCTAGGTTTCCGGTGCAAGAAGCGTCATTGCTGTGACGTTATTCACTAGTGACATCATTGGTTGTTGCTGATGACGTCATGTTAATACTTCCGGTGTGCTGCGTCAACAAGGTGGACGCTGGATGGTTGTTTGAGTTTGCGGCACCCGCAGCAAGAAGCGCTGAAAAGCGCCGTATAGCTGCCAGTTCACGGCCGAACAGCTCCTCGACGGTCGGGAACCGAACGGTCACTTCCGGGCTTGAGTCGGAGGATCCTTTGACCGGCGTCGAACTCTGGCGCTGGGTAACCGGAAGTGAACTCTGGCTGTTGCTGACGTTCGTGGACAATCGGCGTCTGAGTTCCAGACTAGGTTTGGGTTTCACAGCGGGCGGTGGTGCGCGTCGTTTTGATGTTGTCATTGAACAGTCCGCGGGTTGATCTGATGAGATGATGTTCCCGCCTGCACACGCTTCCCACGTCGAGGTCAATGCCGATACACGAAGTTCTCCGCACGATTCATTACAACGTAGTCCTCCGTTCGAATGTTCCAATCTAACTTGATCGGATGCAGAATGATCACGGGCTCGAGAGTTGTTTCCAAACGTCGTTGAACTCGACGTTGGAACGGATTCTTCCACGGCCGACATACGGCTCAGACCGCACATAGCAATGTCATTCTTTGGCATCGCGTTCGAAGCTCTAGCGCCACGAAACTCAGGCGAAGTAAAGTCATCATGGTTGGCGTCGTGAGTAACACGTGGGGCGGAAAATTCGTTCTTCGGGGTGAGCGGTCGGAAGACTGGTTCGACGTCATCTCGGCGGAACGCGTCGCCGTGCAGCCGCTGTACGAACTCTGACAGACCGACGCCGGAATGATGGTGGTAGCTTGCTATGAGTGCTGAGCCGACTAGGCGACGGTACGGCCGGTAGACACGGTGAAAGTCGTCCGTTCGCGCCGGCACCTCGAGATCATAGAACGTTTCCTCATCGACGTCCAAATGGTACAACGGCTGACGTCCACCACGCAACCACTCCGCGTGGAAGTCGCGCGCCAACAGCTGGCCTCGGTAACCATAAAGCACCGCGTCCGTCCCGTGCTCGGTCGAAGCGTAGAAGCGCCACGGAATCGCCCCGTACTCACCCAGACCACCCTGAAACTCGCCCCCGGCGACCAGAAGTCGTTCTCGGCGCAGTCCAGGCCGGCTAAACATGTGGTCGAGGTTCCAGTGCAGCTCGCGGTGTGGTCCGATGATCACTGACACGGTCGCCGGTGAAATGAGCACAGGTAGACCTCCTTCAACTACGCCTCGCAGCAGACAGTTCACGTCCACGTGACGGCTGGTCGTCCGCAGGTAATCCATCGCCCGCTCGGCCCCACGCTGGGCGCCAAGCCGCGCCGCTAGACCTTTCTCGTCACCGAGTAGCACGATCTGGTACTCGTACGCCCGCAGCAGCTCGCCGGCTGCCTCGCTTGCTACGTCGGCTGCGATGTGGCGAGCCAGTGCCACAGGATCCGTGGAGCTGCAGCCCTCCACGCGAGCCCGGCGCACCAGGTCGAAGTGGGCGGGGCTGACGGTGAGGGCGTACTCTGACGCCGGGAGTTGAAGCGGGACGTCGGCGCAGGAGCCCGGTGCGTCGAGATACTGCTGGAGCGAGACGACGACGTCCGGTAATGATGATGATGATGATGATGTGACTGCGCCGGCGTGGTTGACTGAGCGACGACGCACCGCCACCGACAGGGCAGACGTCTGGATGGAGGGCGTAAGGGAGGAATAAAGCGCGAGGAAATGTTCTACGAAGCGACGTTGGAACGCAGCAGTTCGACGCCGGATCACTTCGCAGTCCGGGAACTCAACTGGTAACTCACCTAAGCATAATACATCGCACACATTGGCCAAGTCTAAATTCGCAGACATGCTGCTTCTTGCTATAATGCAACGCAACTCATCCGCTTGAAACAAATCTATTTTATTTTCATTTTCTGAAGTAAGTTTACCAGTGTATGTAAGACATTAGATGTGTTTACTTCAAAGCAAAATTTCCCCTTTTTTGTCTATTTTTTGCCTGCGTGTTTTGGATTTTTGTATCAACGTGCGCTGGAACCTACCTGTAATACACCGTGGGCCATAAAAACGTGGCACTTAACTTTTGTCCATATCTTTACCAATTATTGACCGATTTTCAAATTTTTTTTTCACTGACACACTTTGCAGACAATTTGCGATAATGTGATATTATAAATCCTACCACACCATAAACGCATCATTACACTACCTTGTGAAATATCAGCGAAATATGCATGCATAACGATAACAACAAAAAATATTTTGGTAAAATTGAAAAAACACCTCAGACCAACATTGCAATAAATGGTCTGTATGACACTAGACTGTGTGATTATAACACAGTTTAGTGTCATACGAATCATTTATTGTAATGTTGGTCAGAAGCGTTTTTTTAATTTACCTAAATTTTTGTTGATATCGTTAGTTTTTTCTTACATTTATATTTCACAAGGTAGTGTAAAAACGCATTTACCGTGTGGTGGGATATATAATAATCACATTTTTGCAAATTGTCAGCAAAGTGTGTCAGTGAAAAAATTTTAAAAAATCGGTCAATAATTGGCAAAATATGGACAAAAGAAAAGTGTCGCGTTCTTATGGTCCACCCTGTATTTTAATGCCTGAGCCAAACATACGTTAATAATTGTTAAGAGGGCAGGTGACAAATATCGAGAAATTACACAACAAAATATACAGTATAAAATAAACTAATTATGATTATATGAAACGAACTCAGCTAAAGCAGAAAAAATCTGCAAATTTGTTCTGTTGACCTGCGGTCTAACAATACCCGGTACTCAAAATTCAAAAAGCAGTGTACGAGTGCTAACCGTCATCGACGACCGACCATTGTCGCAGGTCCGTCGTTAATGTTTCGAGTTATCTGCGCCGCGGTGCAAAACATAGATGTACCTAATAAATAACTTTGATATTTGGGTGTTTATATTGTGCGTTCCTCTTCGTTTAAAATCTCTCTCGATAAACCCAAACGCTCGTTCTATCGTGCTGCGAACAATGTCTTTGGCAAAGTTGGGCGTGTTGCCTCTGAAGAAGTTACTATACAGTTATTTAATAGTAAATGTGTTCCTGTATTTGCTTTATGCACTTGGAGTCTGCTCGCTTAGTAAGTCGGATTTGAGTTCAATTAACTTTGCATTTAATAGGTTCTTTATGAAATTATTTAGTACAAATAACATTAAAACTGTTAAGAGTATTCAATTGTACCTTAGCATATCTTTACCCAGCGTTGTCTTGGGTAATAGATCCGCAAAGTTTGAACTGAGTTTCGGGCTTTTCGCTCGTTAGTTAAGGCTTTCATCTATTTGTAGTCTATATCATCCTACTGTCACTCTGTCTTACCGTCCGCTGTGTTGTTAACTATGTTTGTGTAGTTTTTTCTTCTTTTTATGTGCTACCATTTCACGGTGAATAAAGTTGAATATATAAACGTTTTAACGGCTTTTGAAGAAATTTTTCAGGAACGTTTTAGCATGTATGGTGCAGAGTAACAGTCTCTCTACCTGTCAACGTGGTTGCTGCTGCTGCAGTGACATGGGGGCAGTCAGAGAGGACCACATCATCCCGGGCACAGGTTGACGCGGAACTTCGACAGCGTCCGAAGTTGCGGGGCAGAGTCCGAGCTGACCAACTGTTGTTGTTGTTGTTGCGGATCGCCTGCGGTGGTGGAGGAGTGTTCACAATGTTCGCTGTCGCCAGTCGACCACCGTTCACTGCCGTTGCGTGTCCACCGACGATGCAGCTGCGCCGATGTAGTCGGAAATCTGAGCTTTTCGCGTTGCCGCCGTCAGACTACCAGCATCCATCATCGGAACATCATTACGCGCGACAGCTATGCTAAGCCCGTCTTAGCTATCGTCGAGGCGTCAGTCCGTCCGTCTGTCCGTCTCTCGGTAATTTTATTTTCGTGCTTTTGGGCTGTGACGCCTATTCTTAACAGTAAATTGCACCGAAATTACTAGAGATAAACCAAGACAACCTACGTATGAAATTTTTACCTTAAAAGTAGATTCTTAAAGTCCAAGCCCCGACGTCGTACGTTCAAAAGATTCTTTCTACGCGGCTTTAAATCTCGGTGGCCCGTCAGAAGGCGTCATCATTTTATTGCACGTTGCACACTGATTTTCCAGATGACAGCACCGATGCTGTCGCGCGTTACGTGAGCTTTGCTAAAATTACTTGTTTCATCATTGTCGCCGTCATCGCGGTTAAACCACATTTAGCCCGCACTGCGCGTTTCGCTGTGCGTTTTGTGGCTGCATTCGTGCGTCAGCGAGCAAACGACGGTGTGTGTGGTCTCTGCGATAAGAACGTGGCTTAAGTACGATACCGCACTGCCTGGACTGCGTACAAGCTTGTACTGCGTACTCGCTTATCCATTCCAGCAGTGCGTTGCCTAGTGTAGGAAGTGCAAGCATCATTTACAAAAATGTGAAGACAATAGGTTAGGCCTGCTATACTAGATGGCGAAACCGGAACAGTGTTTTAAATTATGACCTAAGTTTGGCCCGGGGTCCTGAACCGACAAAACCGGGAACGACAAAACCGGGACACAGTGATGTAGGCTCAGGTTTAGGTAATAAAGTTAAGTATCGGGTTAGGCTTAGGGTTAGGGTATAGGGCTTGAAATAAAGCTAGGGTTTGCTAGAGGGCTGGGATTAGGGTTTAGCGTTAAGAATAGGGTTGGGAATAAGAATAAGGTTAGGTAAGATTAGGGTTGGGGATTAAGGTTAAGGTTAGGGTTAGGGATTATACATCACATTTCACACGATAGTGCGAATGTTGTAAGGAGGACCTTCAAAGTGTATGGGAAAAGGCAAACTTTGATCCTCAGCCAACCAAAAACCCCTGAACCGATTGTCGCCAAATTTAAATGGCGTGATTACGTCGTGGACCCCTACCAGCAAAAAAATTTGAGCTCAATCCGCCCAGGGGTTTTTGCTCCCCATATAGGTGAAATATACAGCCCTCTACTATAGCACAAATCACAATTTAAAAATTCAAACATCACCATTACACAATGTCTGGAAGAACTTTGCTGACTGTGTAATGGTAAAGTTTGAATTTTTAAATTGTGATTTGTGCTGTTTTATATCTACAACCACGATGTCACCTTTACACTGTATATAAACTGAACAGTTTTTTTTACATAAATATAGTATATAGCTGACCCCCCAGCACATAATTTGACAGTGTGTTAAGGGGGTTGAGAAAACAGTTGGAAGGTTCAACCCCTCAATCCTCCCCCAACAATTCAAACACTGGATTTAAATCGCTAAATCTCAATTGAATCAAAATATTCAACTGATCTTAAGCCTGGATTATTCTACGAACTTTGAACTACACGAAAATATTTCACTTTTGTGTAATCATGCAAATGGAATCGAACATTTTACCACAGCGCAGAGAGAATTATAGGCATGGTGGTGCTGGTTGTTTATTGGGGTGATCCATTGCGGTGATAAGGACTCTTCGAATATTATGCGACCCGTTTCAAATCGTAGGTTTCTAATTTACCGCTAAAACTTTGCCGAAGAAAACCAATGCTTATTTTTTGGGTCTACTTTTGACTGTCCGCCGGATCACTCGAAAAAGTTGCGTATGAATTTGATTACATTTTTCGGAGGGTATACGAAGTAACGAGTGATTACATTATCGGCATCGGTCCACAGGGGCTCTATTAAATCCGTTGCATTCGCAAAGGAAAGCAGCACTGGTCTCGATCTCGGCGGAGGTTTGAATTGTCTGATCGCTTTCGGATATTAGCAATACTATTATTGTAATTATTATAAGTGCAGTGGATACCTGATCACGCTGTGAAAACGAGCGGTACGTCCTGAGGTTTAGGCTCGGCCGTCGATCAACGAGTTCGTCCGGCTTTGTAGGTGCATTCGACGTGTTATAAAGAGCAGCTGATTGCGTTCCATTGCTCTTTACTTTCTTTCTTCCGACGATGCCGTATGCACTGTGTTTACTGCCCGATGATGAACTTCGATTTCCCATTGTCACTCTACAGATATCGCTGCAACACAGCGCGTCGTCGCGTGTAAATTTTATTAGGCAAGAAGATTTAAAACTTAGGCCTAATTGTTTCGCTGTACTGTATCTTTAATATTAAAAAAACAAAATTAAGTGATTTCCAGAAATGGAATTGACTAAAGGACAACCACACAATGCTAAAACGCCTCAGTTGGTCGAAAAAGACAGAATTATTATTTCAGCCGAATACAGTTTCGACACATGTCAATACGACGTGTCAATATAACGACTAACAGCTCACCTTATCGATATTTTTTGGTTTCCATGAATGCAGACACCTGACTATATCTAACGATCTGTCGGAGGATAAACTAACTTTCTTATCGTATGTGCGTAACGAACACTTCAGCTGTGGTTGGTTGTTGACCGACCGACAGAGAGAGCATAGCTTGCCGATACCCACCGCTGACACTGTGACCGGCTGCTTTCTGCTTTCACGCTGTGTCAGAGCTGTGCCTTATTTTGACCAACGAACCGATAATGTTCGAGTATAGTCAAAAAGATAAATTTACCATTGAGAAACGAAACCTAGTAGTATAAAACGACGTTTATCGGACGACTGGAACTCATGTCAGCTATTATATAAGATACCTAATCAATCAATCAATCAATCAAAAAAATAACCACTTATAAAAGTGACCAGTGGTGTACAACACACCTAGAAACTAAAATAAAACCTAAAGATAATGTACAAAAGTAAAAACTAATCAGAGATAAAAAAGCTCGTTGAAACAGTAAAGTTTTTAAGTTTCGTTTAAATGACGCAGTGTCAGATAGTTCTTGAAGTGACGGCACTTATGTTAATGCAGATATTGAGTTTGCTTTATGTAGATGAAAGTAAAGGGCGATGCTTATTATAGTTCCTATTTATTTATTTAGTATTACGTGTATTCGGTAGTTTCCTATTTTGCAGTCGCTGTTTTGAGATTATTAACCATAAACACATTATGCATTACACTCTCGGTTTTCAGTGTTTTTCTTTAAATTCGCATAGTTACGTGCATGTTTGTTTTATTGAATATTCGACAAATAAACATGTATATGAGCCTATATTCTCATAAAACCACAAAACTAATATCAGACGTTTACTTCGCTAACTAGCAAAATTAGACTACGGACAATTGTTTACGATTTACAGAGCTGTTGTTCAAGCTATAGGCCTACTTCCTCTGCCTATCTATCGGTAATAGAACAAAATGTGATCCGCTGCTAACTAATAGAAAATATTCAAATCGCTTAGTTTCTAGTATCGTGTTTTAAGTATCGAGTACCGGGCTCCTCACTACAGTAACGCCGGCGGCGAGTGTGGACTCTATAGCGCATACAGCCGGCGCTCGTCGTAGACGACCCTAATAATAGTCGGCGCACCTTGGCTCTACCTGGCCATCAATTAGCATACCTGACGTTACCTGAGCGGCGCCTATGTACTGAATGAATGAATGGATGACGACCTATATTTTACACGCTACAGTGACAGTGAGTGAGTCATCAGACCTTTGTGACCACAGGCACTTCTAAGAATCTGCGGTTAAGAGAAACCGTTCTCTGCTGCTAAGTTTGCGGGCTACTTTCGTGCATATCGCTTCTGTTAGGTCTATCGCGAAGTAACCGAGACAAAAATGCTTGGTTTGTGTGCAAAGAAATAGTTTAATTATAACGCTTAAAAACTTACAAGTTTCCGGTTGCAGTCGGTGATAAAGTGGGAACGGGAGAAGTGGTAGAATTTTTGTTTTTATTTTTATATCATGAGAAGTCGTGCAATAGGCTTTTTCAACTCATAAACGAGTTGACACATTAAATAGAACCCATAAAAACTATTGTAAAATTACTGCAAACTAAATGCAAACAGTTTTTCAGCAAAAATGAACACAGCTAAAAAAACTGCAAATATATTGAGTCCAATAAAAATTTCAGAGACGAAAGCTAGTTAGAGCTGTTTTATTTGACTGAGGTACAACTTTTCTGTATGCATTTCCGTGTAGCCTATAAAAAAACTAAACAGAGACTGAATGACATTTGGTATACTGAGGATTTTCTTGACAATAATTTCGAAAATAATTTGTCTGAGCATGGACATTACTTAATTTTCGGACAATTTTTTCGCCGGACACTAGGCATACAACAAACGCAATCGGAAGAAAACGAGTTATATCAGGTCTATAGATTAACGACTGCACGAAAATTGTTTTCAGTAAAACATTAAAATAGAATAACTGCTACAAAACTTTTTAGTGCTTTTACGCATTGTATTTACAAATCAAACCGCTAAACTGTCACAAATTAACACAGCAAGCAGAATATTATTGTCCTGGAAATAAATAAGCGAGGAATAAACACATCTCATTATTTACAATAGAATGTCAACGTTCTGCAAGATTATCCGCAAAGTGTTGGTCTTGGTGCACACCACATTTATAAGCTTCTTTATTTTCAAAATTCGCTCGTATAAGACAACTTTCAATAACCAGTAAACTTACGATGCATTTCACTGTTAAACCAAAGACAGAAAATAATAGCCGCTTTTACTATGAACTGTGTTGAGCTTCTCAGAAATGCTATATAGGTCAAGATGTAGAAGGCCTGCATGCGCCATTTGCACCATGGTTAATCTATCATACGGTGACGTTGGACCGGCGGGCATTGTACTGAAGCCGAGTGGACAAGGTGATATTTAATTTTATGCGGCACAGTTTCAGCTGAATACGTTGTTATTCGTTTCACTAACGTTGACCTGTAAGCGGTACAGGGTGACGCATAAAAGTGAAGCACGGACCAACATGCTTTACGCAAATATTTGCTCAATCGTCGTTTCGGAAACGATGAGGCATGATCTTTTCAGCAAACTGCGGTCAGGTTCAACATTTTATACTGCTGCATTCTGTAGAACTTTTTGACGTTGCATACAACGGCCTGCACTGCCTAAAACCAGAACTTGCATGCGCTTTTATTTTAGGCAGTTTTAATGCAATTTTAAACTGTCGGACGACTGTCGGAAAAAAATTCTTCTGGTTGGTTAAAGTTTATCAGAAACTGCAAAATTTGGGGGCCGAAAATTTAGGAAACAAAATTGAAATTCTAAGCAGACATAATCTTCTCTGTCGGTAATTTGCGGTGGTTGAACAGTTGCAACTTCCCACGCCGGCTATTGTTTGACCCACAACACCGCTACGTCCAAGTATTTGCGGAAAGCAAATGATGTATATTGCATTTTCTGACTACGTTACGATCTAGTTGTTAAGCCGCCTATAATTACTGGTGAACTAAAAGCCAAGGCAAATTATTGAGATCCCGACACTTTGGTGTATCACCTGTGCATTCTGTTTGCCGCCATGGCGGGGGAGCAAAAACGAGTAGACTACTCAATACTGAGCTGTTTGCTCGACGCCAGTGTTCTTTGAGTAAAGAGCCCT
>Ga0209671_1009785_pt1 | contig 10052 bp, 1 predicted proteins | sample WorMetHERISLAND2_2_FD_187401 | JGI IMG/M metagenome (GOLD analysis project Ga0209671, IMG submission 187401) | Marine gutless worms symbiont microbial communities from Max Planck institute for Marine Microbiology, Germany - Olavius geniculatus... | ecosystem: Host-associated > Annelida >... | reverse complement strand
CGCGTCGTCAACCAGTACACCTGTAAACCGTCGCTAGGCAACAGCCCGTTGCTTAGCAACAGCCTCGATGATTCCGCCCACCACAGCAACGCTGTACAGAGCCACCGGCATCGCGCGGTGTGACTGCGACATTGTTGATTGTTGACCGTTGATATTGATGATGAATTACGGACGCTCCCCCTTTGACGTTTCGTTCCATTGTCGTTTCGCCAGTTGGACGTTTTGTCCACTACAAAACTGTACGACGGCAAAATTGAACGGACGGCGAAGGGGGCAAAACGTCCTGGGAACGAAACGTCTTGTGGGCGAAGAGGGCGAAACTTCAAAGGGGCGAAACGCCCCGATACCATATTAATGGTGCTGCTGCTGTTGGCTTTTGACTCAACAACAATTCTGCTCACGCCAGTTCTTGCTTACTGACTATTTACCGATGTATTAGGCGAAATCGCTTTTGGCAGGGCGAGCGATTCCGCGTAACCCTATTTCCGCCCATTGCTACACTTTTTTTCGTATCGTGGTCTGCCAGTCTGTAATCTGTCGTCTGTTGCGTTCGCGCATTTTCCTTTGGCCGTTTTAGATGTTGGCAGGCGAGTACAAACAAAAAGTGATTCCGCTTTATACCAAATTACGAGCGTACTTTAATATTACTGCGCTGAAGAGGGAGGTTATATTTCATGTTTGTCCGTCCTTGTGTTTGTCCCCTTGATCATTCAGAAAATTATGATGAACAAATTTTGATGAATGTTTACAGACAGGAGTGGGGTTTGGTCCAGAGACAATAATTTGGTGGCGTCAGACGATACGCTATTAACTGCGTGTCTTCTGCGATGTACATATCGAACATAACTGGAAAAATCTATTTAATATTTAGCGCGACTCGTTTGCGGTGCGTGACAATTATTGTTTTGCTGAGTAATACCCCGTTAACACGATGAAGCAAACGTCAAGCAAACATTAAGCAATTAGAGCAGACGTCGTGCACATGTATTTTGAATACATTTGCTTGATGGTTGCTTCATGTTTGCTTGATCGTGTAAACGGGTTATAGCTGAGAAAGTATAGCCTAGTGTAAATATCGGTGTATATCTGGCAAAGATCTTCGATTACGGCTAAAAATTGGTTCTAAAAACATAAATTATTAAGTTCATTCAAAGGGCTTTTATTTGCGCTGCAATTCCAGCTACATTATAACTATTTTAATTATGTTGTTTTTGAGTTTTGCTGTAATTTGTAGAAACAGAATGGTGTATTATGATGCTTTTCCTGGATTGTAATTTTGTGTCCGGTTTTCAATGTAGGCCTACACTACAACCATATTAACCTTTTAAGCTAAAAAGACACACGCTTCCCGAAGAAACTTAAACTTTTTAGTCCTTAGTATTAAGCAGCATACATGTATATTGTATGATGTGAAAAACTCTGCTTCAGAAACCAAATCCGTGTAAAAGTCTGCGACTGGTGCTTGTTGCTTGTTGCCTTAAAAATCCGGCGCAGAAACGTGATCAGAAAGGCTGTCAGGCAAGTGTAACAAATAGGCCTACGCCATTTATTTACGATCTAAAGCCAAAAAAACGGTGTATATATCGATATATAGCCATTTAAATGAACAGTGGCCAAACACTGAATAAATATCAATCCGAATGCGACCACATACAGACTGACTAAACCTGAGATGGGATGAAAGTATGTGTTTGGACGGCGATGTCAGCGATTGACTATTGATACAGAATACCCGATGCCAACAGCATACAGCTGCCTGCCGAGCATTTCAGGCATTTAAGGTTTTCGTCCTGAAGTTGTCTTACTCAGCTTTCTATCTCCTTGAGGTAGGTAAATCAAGCACCGACCTCTCTGGCTGGGGGTCAACGCGCTGCGCGTTCATCTGTGTCGGGTGACAGGTAGCTGTGTGATCCCATTATGGCAGGTGACGCTCCGTAGTTTTGCTACGGGTTTCCCATGAAAAGCTATATAAACGACTTTTAATCTTTAACTTGTAACAGCATCTAGTAATAAACTAGCGGCTATTCATACGGTTATACGGCATGATTAGAATTTTACACTTTTGTTCAGTTTCACACGTAGGTGCGCAGTGCACGCCCTAAAAAGTTTTAGGTATATATATATGAGATGAGTTTTATTCGCCGAATGACAGCACAAATCTAGTCGGTGGGTCTGCATCTTGAGTTAATTATAAATAGGCCTAAAAGACAGCACAAGCCTAATACCCCGTTTACACGATAAAGCTAGCAGTGGCATAGCCAGAAATTTCAATGGGGAAGCTTGTTTCCCTTCCCTTTTCCCTTCCCTCCCCTTCCCCCTTTCGTTTCTTCTCTCCTTTTTCTCTCCCCTATTATCTATGTTCTCTTCTCTTTCCCTCCCCTCTCTTCCCTTAGAAATATGACCCCCTCCCTAAAATCCAGCTCGGGGTCTGGGATAGTGCTGTGAGCTTCCCAGTGGGGTCTGGGGTGAAGCCTCAGCCGAAATCAAATTCGGTGCATTTTAGCTTGAAAAGATGAGATCTGGTGGCAACAATGTTAATTATTTTTTCAATTGAGCTGTCTTGATTAATGATCGATGCTTGTCTGGTGAGTGCTTGTCGAAACAGCTTGATCAGTGCTTGACTTATTAGATATGTTTGATATTGCACACATTCGTCGAGCTTTTTCGACAAGCTCACATCAAGCACACATCAAGCCAGCTCGATAAATGCTCGATAAGCGCTGGTCGAGTTTAAATAAGTTACAGAGTACGAGGCGTACGTGCCTTGTCTCCTCTAAAGATGTGTCCATATCGAGCAATGGCAATTGTGCCCTTGATGTCAACACCCAACTGTCTCGTGAGTCTTTCGTAGTCTTCAATGCGTCCGTAGTTCACATAAACTAGCTGCCGGCCCTTCACACGGTGTAAACAGCGTCAGTTTTACGCGCCAGTCAAACCGTGTTTTGTGATAAATGTTACCGTAACGTGGTCCGACCGTCCGTCTGTTCTGCCACACTCGTGATAAAGTCGCAAAACGAAATGAGTTCTTATTTAGCAGTAACACTTGCAGTGTTGCCCCAAGTATGCCTAACATTGTATTAGACACTGGGGCGGAGTTTTTTTTTGTCACAGAAAAAGATATCTGATTCTGAGTGGAATCGACAGGTAAGTACCCCACCCAGTAGAAATTTGCACTGCAACTCTGCAAGTTACGACTAAAACGATACACAAAGTTTCCTTGACTTAATGTCAGGGTTGCGGCGATACCTTTTAACGCCAATTTTTTTTGGTCCCATGTTTATTTTTCAGTTTATATAATAATATAATCCAGTACAGTTTCTTCGCCCTGACGTAGGGCCTTACAGGAATTGCAATTTTGGCCCGGATACCAATTTGCGGGATCCCGGCCGTTTTCGCCGATCCCGAATCCCGGGAGTAAAGTAAAATTATGTGCACTTATAACACTACAAACACTATAGTGAGCAATAGAAAAAGTGAGTATATCAGGAAATAATCTTACTCACACTAATGTGGCCAGGCGGCGAGTAAGCGTTGAAGGGTGGAACAACATCAGAATGATTCTGATCGGAGCTAAGAATGTTCTCGAACACCTGACTTCGATAGACTTCATTGCCGGTGGCAGCGTCTAGCAGACGTACGTAGCTCGGGTCCGAGCGGTTAGGGTACGACAGGAGTACGTCGTACGTGTCGTTGGTGACGAAGTCCAGACACTGTCGTACCCAGGTGCTGTAGATCTCCCCGGCTAAACGTTCGTCGCCTTCCGTACTCGCCAGGTGGGGATAGCGAGTAAACCGTCTGCATGGCAACATTATTAAGATGCGCGCAGGCCGACATAAATGAAATATCGTAACATGAAAGCCGCGCTCTCCGGCGTTTATATCATTTCTGTCGCTTTGCACGCACCTACCCCGTGATTAATAAGACACGTGCCACTGTTATTTTTTGAACAGCTCCGTACAGCATGGGCCGATTTTTAAATAATTTTCGGTGTGCAACATCAGAAAAAACGCGACGTAAGAAACTGTAGTTTTGGCCACCTCATTTTAATACTGTCGCTACACTACCTTGTGAAATGCAAGTTGTTGAGCCTGCTGTTTGCGAGTGGTGTGAAGGTTTGCCGGTTGCATTCGCGCTGGTGGAGGACATTTTGAGTACAAGCTGTAATAAAGAAAATGTGATGTGACACGTGTGACTTTTTGAGATGCAACAGTTGTCAATCGTGTTTGTTGCTTTTCAGAACCCTCTGAGGCCCAATGGCAATAACCTTGCCAGTAAAACTATAGAGGGACTTTAGGCCCAGTGGTGACATTTTTGCCACATATTAGTGTAGTTGTAATTCTCTAGAGGTTAGCACTAGTGGCCCAGTGGCATTATATTTGCTAGTGAAAACTAGGGGGACTTGAAACTCAATGGCCACGTTTTTGCGATTGGTCCAGTGACCCATTGGCTACGATATTGCCACATGTCAATAGGATGAGGCCCAGTGGCAAATGGTTTGCCACATTTTCCTAATAAAACAATGAAATCAAACCAAAGTCTGATCATGCACTAATCCAGTTTACAGAAACTAACTTTAATTTCGCAGTCAGTAGTCACTGTAACTAGGCTGCCTTCTTATGGGTCCCAAAGGGTTCATTTCTGAGCCGACGCGTGCGCTATTTAGTATGAATTTATTGTTGTAAATGGCCAAACTACGACTTCTGCATTTCACATGGTAGCGTAGCGACAGTATTAAAGTGAGGTGGCCAAAACTATGTCACTTGCGTCGAGTTTTTTTGATGTCGCGTGCCAAAAATTACTAAAATCGGCCAAAGTTTCACGAAGCTATTCAAAAATAAATGTGAGACGTTTTTATAAACCACGGTGTATATAAACACAGCATACGTTAACAGTGGTATTGTGGCAGATGGGAAAAGGGCAAAAGAAGCAACTGCTCCCCTTATCTAAATTTTGGACTGTTAGAAGATTGTCTGAGAATATTTTTGTCAAAACATTTTTATTAATCCTAAACTGCAAAAATCTAAACTATTAACCCACATTATGCGGAAATTTGGGGCCGAAATTAAAATTTTGGGCACCCGTAATCTTCCCCGTCGAAAATTTGCACTGTCTGGTAGAAAATTTTAACTTTCTGCCCTGCTATTTTTAACGTTGCAGAACGTAAAGTCAAATTCAGACACCAAAAACCAACCTTTAAGATCGCGTAATACAAATACCACTCGTATTTCATGTATTTATTTAAGAATAAAAAACGACAGCACGTACAAATACGTAGTGATCAACAGAGCAGCCGCATGTAACAAGACTTAGACCATAGATGTAAAAACATTTTTAATGTTTTTTTAAAACGACGAAAAACGATCCGCTACGGAACAGACGACGAAAGGACACACGACAATAGTGCCGTAGACACCTAGGGCTATGCGTATAGCGCGGGCGCAAGGGCACTGTCCGTGTGTCATGTGTGTGTTATTATGAACAGAATGATGACATTGACGTAGCGCCATCGGTCACAGATCGCGGAGGCGAATATTTAAATTTAAAAAATTTAAAAAAACATTTTTTAAATGTTTTTTTTATAAAAGTTAAAAAAACATGTTTTTTGTTTTTACCAAATTTTTTTTTACTTTTTAAAAATATTTTTTTTGAATTTTTTAAAATATTTTTTTGAATTTTTTTGTGCTTTTTAATGTCGTGTTTTTTGTTCTTGTTAAAACATAAACGTACAAAATTACAAATATAATTTATATCTCATGGGCAAATTGCGTTCAGCTGTTTTTGATCTGTACATATAGTACATCCCGGTTTTTAGTCTTTACAAATGGTAGGTTTTTGTTTTTAATTATCTGAGTTAGATATTCTTCGCGTGTATAATGGCAAAAAAGTAGTGATTGGAAACATCTGCAGTTTAATGTTTTATGCATATTTTTATAATGTTTTTATAAAAGTGAATAAACATGTTTTTTATGTTTTTTTTCTTGCAAACCAATGATTTTAACATTTATGACTTAGACTAGATACACAGTGATGTGAAAAGTATACACCGGTGAAACTGAGAGATGCTGTCGGCACTGGATAGAGCGATGATACGCTGAGTGATACCCGGAGTAGCATCTTTAAAGATCTTTGCCACTGCTAGGTCACCGGTAGCGAGACATTGTGTCGATTGATATGACGACTGATGACGAGCGAAGTATCCGATAATGAGACCGACGATGAATAAAAACGATGCTGCTACAGCGGCTGATACCATCAGGCAGACTCGAGACGCCATCGTTACACTTCACCAGAATATCTGTTGACAACAGATTCGAACAACAAACATTGTATCATTCAGATTTTTATTAGTTCGGTCAGATTTTGTCAGTTTTGTAAGTTAAGTAAACTATTCATCGTTCTTTTTCTCATGTTGCTACATTTAGGCTATACTTGGATGTTATTGACTTAACGCTAGAATGTGGACTTTTTTAAAAATTGTTTTAAATTCGTTCCATTATGTAGGCTACATTATTGTACACTGTGTCTCAAAAAACCAATCGCTTGTTACATTTTTTCCAACGATCCCGATCAAATATTAACAAATTTGAGTACAAAAAATAGTTATATAGCCATAATTTTTACCTCTTGTTACTTTGCAAAAATATTAAGAACAAAGGACCAGCTGATGTTTTCTCGTACTGCGTACTCGCTTATCCACTTCAGCTGTGTGGTATCTAGTATTTAGAGATTACTTACTTACTTACTTAAACAGATATGGGTTGCGTGCATTGTGTTGATGAAAACCACAGGAAACGGCCTACTGACAAACGTTCGACGTCGGTTTACGATCTATCCTGAATATGACCCAAGGCTTCGTATCTGTCATGTGACATGCTCCCAAACCAAGCTAACACTAAACAAAATGACTAAGTGACTAGTTTCTTAACGGCACATCAGCACACAAGAAAACCATTTCGTGACATAATAATGTTAATAATAACTGACTATACGAGATGTGACCCGCTTATAGACTGCCTGAAATGGCTGACAGCAACCTCGAACAATAACCAGGAAAATGACGAATTGGCTGCCGTGTATAGCGGTGTTGGCTAAATTGCACTGCGTTGCTTCGAAAGATGCCAAAATCCAGACAAACACTTGAAAAAAATTATAATTAAATGCGACGAAACGAAAAATTCGTAATCGATAAAATCGCTAAATAACCACTGAGCCCATGACCCGCCCATGGTCATCAAATTAATGATAGTTGCTTTAAACGAAAAGTGTGTTTGCTATAAGCTTATACTGTCATCACATTTAAGGTTTTCACGTCCTAGCGCTATGTGAATTTATTTTTAGTTACCCACGCCACCTAGTAGTAAGGACTGTACCACCAATAGACTATCAGTTTTAGGCCAATTTTTATAACATTTTGTAGGCTATATTTGGTACAATCTAGGCGCATTTTACTTACCGTATGTACGAGGCCTAAATAGTGTGAAGCTAAACCGACAAGAAGAAAGACAACAAAGAACTGTTCAGACAGACAGGCAGATAGGCTTAAAATGGTCAGTGTACTTAGTCACATTATTGACCAAGGCATGCAAATATTTTAGATCAGTGTTCAAAGTACTGTGCGTCATTGACCTTCGCTCGATATACGATATGCTATACAGGTATCTTAGTAAAACATGTTGTGGGCAGATCAGCTTCGCTGGCTAAAACAAGAAATCTGAGCTAATGCTCATGAGACGCGCTAGAGCTAAATGGCAGTTTCTGTTCGCAGCTAATATCGGTTTATCTCCATCTATTTTGTCGCACTTTACTCTTCTGCAGCCAAAACCGCACAAAATCACAAAAATTCTATATTTTCTAAAAATTATAGCTTTTTGTCTTAATTTTCGTTGACATGACAACAAGGGTCGGTTGGGGTAAAATTTTGTTGGCAGTATTCGATGGCTTAATCCCGAAAACTCCCCTATAAACTCAAAGATCTCGCAGATATCTCTAGCAGAAGCCGAGTTATAGCTCATTTTGTCCCAAATTTCGTTGCCATGGCAATCAGGAAGTGTCTGGGGGTAAATTTGAATGACACTGTTAGATAGGCCATCCCCGAAAACAATACCCTAGAACTGAAAATTACTACTCTATCTTATACACAACCAAAGTTATGGCTGTTTAAATAATTGTTTAATTTTTCCCATAGGCGCCATTGTAATTTTTTGAATTTTTTTGAATAAATACGTTACGTATTAATTTCACGGCATGAAATTTTGTCACGAAATACTAGAGACAATATGCTATCATACGGTGAAGACCCGAAGTCTCTATCTCACCTGGTCTTAGATACGTTTTTGATGTTTGTAAGCAAAAGCAAATGATATTATTGTACGCAATAATTTTCAATGCGGTGACGATATACTGAACGATAAATAGTGAAACTTCCTTTTTCCGGACACGGTGTACTGCGCATTGTTCACGGGTCACGAATCAACCCAATAGAAAATGCCGCCACAGAGTTCTGCATGAATCACGCCGTCGTCACTCCACTCTAGGGACACATTCTGCCACTCGGAAGCAGCCGTAGATCGTGTTCTGTGGTAAACAGGAAAAGATAGCCGCGGCGCCGAGTGTTGACATGATATGCGGTCGTCCATCTAGTTGTCGAGCGTGCCGGGCATTGTCAGTATATTAGCTCACCGAACAACGGTTAAACCTAGCTTGCGGTAACGTTTTTCGCTAGTTTATTCAACAGTCGTGACGAAATCACAATTTATTCGCATAAAAGCAGAGCTTGTTTACGTCGGCATAAGACGAACGGCGTCGTTTAGTAAAAATAATAACTGAGTAAATAAAAACTTTAAATATAACACATCCGACAAGGAAGTAAGCTCACTAAAAGGTGTCAGTTGTGGTCCACCCTGCATACTCTGAATATATGCGGCATTTTATCCGCCGTCCCTAAAACCCCTATACCTTAGCCCCAAACACGAAGGGAATCGGACAAACTCTTGCAAAGATATTACAGCCATTTGAAATTTTCCAGGAAGCCATCGGTAGGTCGGGTCTCAGTATACGCTAATGTCATGTTATAAATTACAAGAAAGCCCAAGGTCGATTATTTTTTATCTCATTCGACAGGGTGTATGCCACTTCCTAATAGTAATTAATAGTAACTTCGGCCACATCCGATTGTACTATTTCCGACCTTCCTACGACTTGCCGTTTAGCCACAATATATCCGCTACGGAACAGACGACGAAAGGACACACGACAATAGTGCCGTAGACACCTAGAGCTATGCGTACAGCGCGGGCGCAAGGGCACTGTCCGTGTGTCGTGTGTGTGTTATTATGAACAGAATGATGACATTGACGTAGCGCCATCGGTCACAGATCGCGGAGGCGAATATTTGCTGCACAAGCTAGGGACGCAATAATTTCTCGATCTGCGTTAACGATTAATGACGCTGGACAATAATTTGTGGAATTTATTGTGCGGAGTTTGAGGCGCGGATATTGAATACTGAGTGCCGAGCATTGTGCTTTGCTCTGCATTGGCGTCGATCGGTCGGTCATCATGGTACCCCGTTTACACGATCGAGCAAACATCGAGCAAACAGCAAGCAAGCCTGATGGAATCCCGCCCCCTGGCTCAAATGTAAGCCTAGGCTTAGCCCACAGATGATCACGTGTTATATAGGCTTTCCAATTACAACCCGCCCGCCCTCCTAATTAGCATGCAAATTACCATAGCTCGTCGAGCTAGCTGGATGAATGCTAGCAAACATCGAGCAGACGTCGAGCAATTAGCACGTGTATTTTGAATACATTTGCTCGATGTCTGCTCGATGTTTGCTCGATCGTGTAAACGGGGTATAACAGTGTAATAATTTTCACCTCGAGGGTCGTTGCGGTGGAGAACCCGGGTCCCATCTGTTCATCAACACCGCACTCAACTCTCTGAGTGATCTAGGCCAAAGGATCGCCAAAATGATAACAATAATTTAGAAAGTAATACGGTTTATCGCTGTTCTGCTACGTACGTGACAAGCCACTGCACTGTCCGAAAAC
>Ga0209671_1009784_pt1 | contig 10053 bp, 12 predicted proteins | sample WorMetHERISLAND2_2_FD_187401 | JGI IMG/M metagenome (GOLD analysis project Ga0209671, IMG submission 187401) | Marine gutless worms symbiont microbial communities from Max Planck institute for Marine Microbiology, Germany - Olavius geniculatus... | ecosystem: Host-associated > Annelida >... | reverse complement strand
AAAGTTTCGCAGGGTTACGCCCCTTTCCCCCAAAGTTATTAAAGCCCAAATGCTAAATTTTGAGCCAATTTTTGACCACTTTGTAAAAATTGTTGGGGGAGCCCCCATTTCCGGTGGGGTGCACGTTAGCAAGACTTGGCCATTCTGTAACGTCTATAAAAATTTTGGGGCCGAAATACAGTGTTCCAAATAAGTGAATTTGGTGTGTAAACATTAGCCGCGAGAACGCTGTGGAAAGTGAACCAAAGTTCACCGGACTTTTTCCATCTAACGCGAAAGAAAACGCTGTCGATAATTTAGTTTTCCTTTTTTGTTTTTTTTTTGTCTTTTTATCTCTATCCTTTTCGAAGATATTTGCGCTTAAAGTGGGAAGGGGCTTAAAATCGGGCCAAATTTAGCGTGTTTTTGCCCCAAATTTTTTTGGAGGCAGGCCCCAAGCTTTTGGACCGGCATTTGTAAATTGAACTCGTTCTCTACCGCGTGGCAAACTTTCGCGGAGATCGGCCCACGGACCTCGGAGATCTCAGCAATAAAACATAAGGCCTTCCGGGAACTACCATTCCGGGCGGCCTAATAAATGTAATTGTCATTCGCATGAGCAATCCAGCGTAAATATGTTTTTTGAAGTTTTGAGCCCCCTAGAACTTACGGGCTCTAGAACTTACGGGCAAACAACTATAGCTGTTTGCCACTACTAAAATGAGAAAAAATGCATAATAACGTTCGTCTTTTTAAAAAGTTGAAATTAACAGCAATCTACGCTTTGAGTGATGAGGAATGTAGTGCATGTCACAAACCAGATGCAACATGTGAACATTATACAAAATATTCAAAAACACGCAATACGTCAGCGGACATTTTGCACATAATAATATTGCTAACACGCATTTCAAATTTAGGGGGCGAAGTCCCCTGACGCCATTGCCAGGGGCATAGAGTTTCTGGACCTCGCTGGCGGCTAAGCCCTAGAACCCAGACACTCATTATCGGCTCGCGTCTCCATGCCTTCCCCTTTCCAGCAGTGATGTAGGTAAGTCGACAGTGGGTAGGCCTATTATCCTGTGCTTTAATCGAACCAGCTAGGCCGATATTTTACAGACATTTGTTATTACAGACATTTGTAACTTAAGCTTAGCTGTCAGATATCTACGTCGCGTAGATGTGGACATTGACCAGTCACTCGAAACACAGTAAACCTCAATATTTGCAATCGGATAAAGCAGGTCAAATAAGGTTTGACATGACATTGGCCTACAAAACATTTCATCAGACTGGGATTTATATCTAAGAATTCTTAGACGCTTTACGTAGTCTATACGTAGTCTATGAACGATCACAACCCCACATAAGTTATCCGCGTCTCGACGGGCTTGTGTACGGTAGGCGTGAGTCAGTGTTTCATACGTATCGTTGGTCTGTGAAATTGTCAGAACGGGCTGGTGTCTGGAGCTCCGTATCTACTAATGTGGATGATGATGATCCTGGCTGGGACAGTTGCTGATCTTTTGCAGAAGAAAAAACTGCTGTCGACGACAAACGTCAGAAAACTGGCAAATGCTACGGGTAATGAATAAACTGTGTCTTCGACTGATCGTTATAGTTTATAGAATAATTAGACTAATTGTCTCGGTGATGATAAGGAAGTTCGATTTATCGGATGTCAGTAATTATGTCAGAATATCTGCGTGATACTAGACAACAGAACAACTACAACTAGAATGACGAGACACAGCACGAAGGAAACCGTTAGCCTGCAAACCTGTAAAGAGCAGATAAACCCTCAAACGGAATACGATTGCAAGATTCAGCTTCATGGGTATCTTCGGCCCCGAAAGATAGGCGGTTACCCATGCTGGTAATGAGTTCATGGTAAACGAAGGGTTGCCGACGAAAGGGTCTTCGTGAAAAGACCCTGAATGGACAAAGATATAGTTAGTATTAAACAGTGGATTTCGTTTGGACGAAGGAAGCTTCGTTGGTTTTCGTTGCTTCGTTTGGGAAGGCGAAGGCTCAGCACCTTGTCAGTCGATGTGCTCTGTCTCAGCGCTCGATCAAACTGATCAGTTATCATCGCTGCGCTTCGCCTTTTTTACTGCCGGAGCCGGCCAAAAGGGCCAAGGCTGTCTATCACGTGACTGCCGTTGTCATAACATAACGTATTTTATAGCAATTGTTACATAACGTATTTACAGGGAGCTCCGACAGCACCTATATGTGGCTTTATATCACACTAAAAGGCGACGTTTGATGACTTTTTTAACGAAAGATTTTCTGGTACGAAGCCAGAAACCACTTTGAGTTGCCCGAAGGACCTACGAATGGAAGCTAAACGACGAATGACCGAATACGAAGAGGACGAAACACTGTTATTAAGTGGCACAGTGGACTTAAAGAAAACATCTACCGAAGCAGTTGTTGCTTCGTCATCGGGGAATTCCGAAAACGCCTTTTTGCCTCACCAATAACGCATCCAAGAGCTTCAACGCTTCGTCGAGGACGACGCACCGAAAGCTTTAAGGGGCGTGGTCAGAGCGAAGACGTGGTGAAAATACGAAGACCGAAAGACAAAGACGGCGATTTTCAGCACCGTGATTCGTCTATGCGCCGTTCAGGTCGTCGTAAAGGTTTTTCGTGGGCTGGATCTAGTGGTAAATGGAGCTTGGCAAGCCTTGATTTGTCAAGGAAACCAAAAAAGCATTTGACCTTTGCTTCGTCTTCTTCCGAAGACGAAGAAACCGACAAAGATTGAAGCACTCTACTCAGAAGTAGGCCCAGCAAACCCAAATTTTCGGCCAGGCGTGGACGAAGCACTACGAGAAAACTTTCGACAAGAACGAAGTCAAGATATCGCACACCGTGCGAGTTGAAGACTCGCACGGTGTGCGATATTTTGACTTCGAATCGAGAAAGAAGTCGACGAAGTTACCGTACCAAGCCCAAATCAACGACTGCTTCGTCATTTGAGAGTACTTCGTCGGACGACGAAGACGACACGAAGACGACAACCGTATCCAGACCGAAGCATATCCTGAAACCGCCGAAGTTTGATGGAACGACTTTGTTTAAAACGTTCTGGGCCCAATTTCAGAATTGTGTTTGACACAATCGTTGGGACCGAATCACCGAACTGGTTTACCTTCGTAACTCGCTGAATAAAAATGTGGCCAACGTTTTGTGAAATTGTGGAAATAAAGTGACCGAATAACTTTTCGGATTGACGAAGATATTGAAGATGCGCTTCGGAGAAAAAACTTTTGCCGACGAGCATCGTATTAAAATACGAAACCGACGAAGACAGAATGATGAGACTGCATAATTTGCATTCGGACATACGAAGACTAGCTGCATTAGTTTTTTCGGATATGGAGTACCGAAGCAGAGAGATGATATCGAGGGATTATTTCCTGGATGCTCTGGCAGATCCAGACTTTGCGTTGAAGGTTCGCAAAAGACATCTGAAGGACTTGGACTCAGCACTACGAATAGCCTTATAGCTCGAGGCGTGGACCAAGGACAGCAAAAGGCTGAAGCTAGAAAGTCTAAGGACCGCACGAAAAAAGTCGAAGAAAATAATAAAAAGTAACGAAGTTCAGTACGACGACCGCATCAGCGACGAAACGAGATGCTGTGGAAGAAATTAGAGAATAAGACAAAGAAAGTTCAGGAGTTAGAAAGCCGAATACCGAAGTCGTGTGCGACGGCTGACGAATGGCTATTCGTACGAAGTACCACAAAAACCGACAGATGGGCGTATCAAAGAGATGTAGAATACGAAAAAAGAAATGGACGAAATACGGAAGGAAATGGCTGAGTTGAGGACTCAACTGCCGAAGCCACACGCTGCTAGGTCAGCGATCGAAGCACCTGCTTCGTCCCGGACCGAAGCACCACCGTATCGATATACTTGCCGACGCAGTAGTGGAATTGGACATTTTGCCAAGGACTGTTTTTCGCCGACATCCGAAGCAAACCAAGGCCGAATGCTGTAGCCTTCGTACACTGCACAAAGGCCTAAAGACGTTCCTCTAGTACGCAACAAGCAAGTTAATACGTGCATCGAGATGAGGTACCAAAATAATAAGGTATATAACGCCCTGGACAATACTGGAAGTGATATTACCATTGCTGGATTGGACGAAAAAAGAGTCAGATTCTGACGAAGGGGACAGAGCTTGGTGAGCCGTTTAAGTAATGGACGAAGTACAGCCCGAAGACGCTACAAACGAAGAGAAGAAGGCCATTGACAAGCTGATGATGAAGTTGCCCGCAGACATGACGAATGAACAGCGAAAGCGGGTGAAAGCTTTGCTGTTTCGTTACCGAAGTATCATCTCGACAGGAGAACACGATATTGGACGGACAAATTTGGTGGAGCACCGAACTGATATTGGCGAACACCGACCGATTCGGCAGGCTCTTCGGCGTCATCCTTTTCGACACTTAGACTAAATCGATAACGAAGTCAACGAAATGGTCCGCCACGGTATAGTGGAACCAGCCGCTTCGCCATGGGCTTCTAGTATCGTTCTGGTAAAGAAGAAAAACGGATCGCTTCGGTTTTGTGTCGACTACCGAAGACTCAACGCCGTGACGAAGCAGGATACGTATCCATTGCCGCTGATTGACAACTGTCTCAATGCCAGAGATGTAGTACTTGGTACTTGTGCTTGTACTTGAGGGTTAGGTACTTGTCGGCATGTGACAAGTACTTCATTTTTTGATTTTCTAATATCCTAACATTCTGTCAAGGAATAAACATTGACAGAGGCAACATTGCAGTAAAATCCTTGTAAATAGTAATTTAGTTTGATGACCTTTTTAACGAAAGATATAAATTTAAAATTTTTATTATTTATATCCGAAAGATAGATAATTTTAGGGAAATGGACTTTAATTTTATTTTACCGAAAATAAGAAGGCACATTACGACACAAAATACACTGCAGTTAGAACACGGAAAGAATACTTCAGCTAAAAGGTAATAACTCAAAAGTACCTTTTGTCTAGAAATAGAATCTAGTAAACCAGGTTTGTGCATCATTCGGTGCTGTGCTGTCTACATTTTTGGACAAACTTGCACGATCGATGAACGTTTGAATGCATGGCGGCGGCAGTTACTCTTCTAGGCCTACTGAAGCTTGTAGCTGTAAGAAGTTGCGCAATCCAGGCATTAGCAGTTACCGGCTGCATAATATTTATCACCGCGCTGCAATACTAACATTGTGAAATAGAAGTAGGCGAACTCTAACAAGCGAGCGGGGCGCCGAGATCGACACCGAAAATGTTGCGAAGGGAGAGGTTTGGTGTTAGGGATAGATGTCTGCTTTCCCAGATGACTAGAGGGAGCATCGTAGATTTTCCAGCGGGATTTGGGGCAGAGGCCCAGCAATTGGCTGTATTTCAGTAATAAAATTTAGCTTTTGATGACATTTTTTAACGAAAATATATGTAAAAAACTTACCAGTTTACAAATATGTGTAACGACGATGTGATGATATCAGTCCTCTAAAACAGCAAAAATCATTTGGGTAACCTTAGATGGAGCTATGCATATAGCGTCCTTACAAGCTGACTTTAGTTGGTATTCACCAACATAGTCTAAAGCCTTCTTCATTTTGATGTTATTTGTTGAAGCGCCATATCTCCGTAACTGTGCCAGATGGCCGCTCACTGATTATATTTATACGGACATATACTGTAAGCTATCGAAATGCATTGGACAGACTTCGTGTTCGTATGAACATTATCTTGTTAGTTACAGTTTTTATTATACTAAGATGTTTGACCTCATTGCCGCCGTTTTGATACTGATTCTATCATCGTTTTTCTAACTTTTACGTACATTATTGGATATTGCGAATTGTCAGCTATTTTCAGAGCAATATATTAATGAACGAACGAATGAATAATCGGACGTTATGCATTGCAGGGTTTATACTTCCGGCTATTTGTCTGATATCGACTGGCTACGTCAACTGCAACGCGTTACTGGCAGTGATTCTGATTACTGCCGCTGTCGGATTATCTGGAATCTCTTTTGCCGGCTGGAGCGTCAACCATCTCGATCTGGCTCCTCCCTATGCCGGTCTGTAGGGTAAATACCCAATTTGTAAAATAGTTTCATTTTGTACTTCAGGTGAATGAACGTTGTTTACATTATTATTTTAAACTGAATGTTTATCTGATTTTGCTTATATTAATTATCTAATTTTTTTTTGGTTAGGGGCGTGGCGTAGTTGGTAGCGCGTTTCGGCTGAAACGAAGTTACTCTACGCCGGGCCCGGTTAGTACTGCGATGGGTGACTGCCTGCGGGCAGGTAAAACCATCTCGGTGTGAAGCCTGCCAGCTAGGCCGACTCAACCTTCTACCCTCCGTGGGACGGTAAAATGAGTAGTAACTCATTTATATGAGTTACGAAAGGTGGGGACCTTGGTACAGCTGACTGGGGTTGCCTAGCCGGCCGCTGCGCCAGCCTGTGTCTGCAGGCTGTACGCGGTGGCCGTGCGGCAGGCGGCTCTGGTTAGTGACGAAAGCACATTAGAGGCGTGCGCATGCTCGCGACTACGCGCTATACAAATTGACGACCTTTACCTTTGCTTTACTAAATCAAAGTTAAATACGTGAACTAACAGAATTGTAGTCGAGTTGCATAATGACTAAGTCTCGGAAATCGGTCGGGTGATGGTCAAAATAGTGAAATGTCACGCGTGTCATAGTTAACAGTTTACATGTGGAATCTGGGCGTAATGTTTAAGAGACTGACAGTTCTATATCAACTGTCACGTGACGCAACTGTGACCAATAAAAACACGTCGTAGTTTACGATATAACAAAAAAGATGTAGACCTATTTACGTTTTGGCCGGTAAATACGCCGTTGTTTGTAGCCTAGTTGCAATGTGTGCTTGAGCATGCTGTGCTTGCAATGAGGTCTGCGTTTGTAGGCACAATGATGGGGATTACAAACACGGTGGCAACATTGTCCGGTTTCATTGGACCTGCTGTCGTCGGTGCTCTCACTTACAGAAACGTAAGTACAGTACGGCACTGCTGCGTGGATAAAAGAGTACGCTTATACCACTCCAGACAGAGCGGTATTGTACTTAGGGCCTAATCGGGTTCACGTTCGGTTCTGAATGAAACAAGTTGAAAGTTGTTCGTTGCGGTTTTCTGGTTTCTCATTTGTTAAATAGGGTCTAGTCTTATTTGCGACCTAACTGAAGCTCAGGCTGTCGCCTGTGTACCTGTTAGTACTTTGATAGTTCAGTGTTTTTTTTCTCATTTGTTGTTTTGCACTGTGAACGACTTCATAATCCGTAAAAAACGAGGCTAAATGGTAACTGATGACAGTTTTTGCGTATACTGTACAGCCTGCAATCTCTCATGCGATGTGTGTACAACTATAAGTAAATTATTGTTCGCTCCTATCTGTTATATTGCTTGATTTTCAGTATTGGTTTTTCCATGTTATCTTTAGTAAACTTTTTTCGTTATTTTTTAATTTTTTTTTTGATTTTATTTTAATGTCATTGGTACTGGTATTAGTTGCGTTACATCTGCATATACGTTTGTTACGTGCTTGGTTTAATAAATAAATAAATAAATAAAATAGTCGTAGGTCTGTGTAAGAGGGCTGAACTTGTGTCGTGGTCTGTGACGCAACGCAGCAAACAGTGCAGGCTTGGCGCGCAGTGTTCTACATAGCAGGTGTCGTCTATGCCTTCGGAACGATCTTCTACGGACTGCTCGGCTCCGGCAAGCTGCAGCCTTGGGCCGCACCGGCGCAGCCCACCCACGATGATGCCGACGTCGAGCTCAAGGCAATTCCGGCAGACGACAAGCAGAAATCAGTAGCTTAGAAAACCGCAAACATTAATGCGGTTTACACATGTACGACGAGATAAAATGAAATTAATTAAAACTACTGGAAACGGTCGCCGTCGCGACCTTCCTTATTTGCTGTTCGTCACAGAGCGGAACGCAACGCTGAAAACTTGCAGAGAAGTTTTTATTTTATCACAGGGGTTCGCGTTCACTGCGAAAAAACAAAGTTAGATTTTTATGTCTGTTGTAGGTTGTTGTATTTTATTTTTACTTTATCGCTCATGTGCGGACTGCTGCAATGAAACAAAGGTCATGGAGTGACAGTTGACCGTCTACACTTGTTTTGTTTTAAAATTTTAAATTTTACCTCACCGCACATGTGTAAAACTATAAAGAGGCGCCCAGTGTGCTACTAGTTTGCAATGTTGAAACGTTCTGATATTATTATATGCTGGGTAAATTATTATAGTCGGCGTTTTGTTATATTTTGTTAGCAGTGAACAGCGATGTTAGGCCTTGGCCTTGTACTCTGTGGCCTTGTCAACATCCCTGGCAGTGAACAGTAGTCAGTCTTTGTGAAGATATGTTTTATTTTACATCATTCATCATTATTTATTATATACACAACTTTATTCGTCATACAATGACAGCGAAGAAAAAGCAATCAAAAACAGTCAACAAGCAAGAACCGGAATCTAGGCTAAATATAAACATATCAAATCATTCAGATCACGTCTCGCGCAGCCTGAAACTGAGTTATCAGTATCCATAAATTTTGTCAGAAACTTCTATCTACGACACACAATTATTACTTATCTCAGACACAGTGTTCGTGTTGTGCTGTTATTTTAGTTAGCAATTAGCAGTAGTTAACTTAAAATTTGAGTAGAATTTTAGACCCAAAAATGTAAATATTAATAACAGGAAGTTGGTGTAATTGTTGTAGTCTTTAGTTAGAACTTAGAAGTGCTTAAAAACGCAGAAAGTTGGTGTTATGTTGTATTTGTAATTGGCAGTTAGCACTAATCAAACTTCAAGTACAGTTTTTGGTCTTGAAGTCTATTCCTGTAAATACACTTCAGTTTTGTGTATTTTATACGTTAGCAAATGCATGTTGTTTGAATCGCCGTCAGTTTGTTTGAATTATTTGTTGCGAAAGTATATTTTCAACCAGCATGTAGTCCGTATAAGCCATGTAGTCCATCGTCCTATGCGCCCTGATTCTTTCTGAGACTTTGGCGCTTTATAAATCATTTACTTACTTACTTACTTACTTACTTACCGGTGTTGAATGTACATGTTGTTAGCTACGACCGTATAGGTAAGTGTAAACTATAGCCTAATAACGGTAAATTGCATTGTAGGCTATTTATGTTTGCGCGTATCGTTTATTTTTTTTTGTTATTCTGTAGATGCTAATTAAATCGTATCAGTTTTGCTGTCTGTCCAATGCAATGCATAGCATTGGACAGAGTATAAAATCACCTTTGTGTCCGTCCGTGCGTCCGTGCGTCTAACATTTCTTAAGCTATCTTCTTTCCACCTTCCCTTTCCCTTTCCCTTTCCCTTCCTCTTTTCTTCCCTTCCCCTTCCCCATTTCTTTACCCCTTTCCCTTCCCTTTCTCCATCCTTTTTTCCCCTTTCCCTTTTCCTTTCCCTTCCGCTTCCGCTTCCTCTTTTCTTTACCTTCCCCTTCACCTTTCTCTTTTCTTCATCTACCCTTCCCTCTTTCCTTCCCTTTTCCCCCTTCCTTTTTTCCTTTCCTATTCTTTCCCCTTTTCTTTCTTTCCTTCCCCTCTCCCTTACCCTTTCCCTCTTCCCCTTTTTTCATTCACTTCCCTTTTCCATTTCCATTTCCCTTCCCTTTAACTTCCTTTCCTTTTCTCCTTCACCCTTCCCTTCCTTTTCCCGTTCCACTTTCCATTTCCCTTCCATCCCCTCTCTCTTTCTCTTCCTTTTCCCTTCTTCCATCTTTCTTTCGTAACCGATGACGTCACGTGACTCCAAAAGATCAAACTTGTGATTCCATTATCTTTGAGGCGCCATATTTCTGTGAGATATGGAGCTTGCTCTGCACTATGCGACCTTGCTGCATAGTTTCCTGGTGGGCAGTAAGACATGACTGACGCCATCGCCCGTGGTGAAATTTCGTGGGAGTAAAATCGTGAATAGTTTGCTAAGAAAGACCACAGTCAGTTGCAGCTTGCAGCTGTATCTCTCTCCCACCCC
>Ga0209671_1009783_pt1 | contig 10053 bp, 7 predicted proteins | sample WorMetHERISLAND2_2_FD_187401 | JGI IMG/M metagenome (GOLD analysis project Ga0209671, IMG submission 187401) | Marine gutless worms symbiont microbial communities from Max Planck institute for Marine Microbiology, Germany - Olavius geniculatus... | ecosystem: Host-associated > Annelida >... | reverse complement strand
GATAAGGGTGATAGGGCCCCACCGTGGTCAGCCACCTTGTCGTGGTGGTGGGGCTTTGCACCGATGACCTGAAAGATTTCTAAAATCTGGAGGCAAGGAGCTGACGAGGCGCTGACCAAAACGTGAGAGCAGATTGCTGCACGTTACCACTGCTTTTGTGCTGGTTTCGGCTCCACAGCCGACTATGGCTTCACAGCCGTCTATTTTCGGCTTTACAGCTGTCTGTTTACGGCTTCATAGCCGTCTACGGCTTTATAGCCATTACCTGTAACCTTGTGGTTACATTCGGGGATGCGCATTGGGCCGAGCTGATACGGCCTCAGCGCTGGGCAGGTGTAAGAGCCTGCCCACCCCGGAGGTAAGGTAAGGTAAGGTAAGGGTGATAGGGAACTAAGTTTGTGCTACTGATGCAGAACACCCAAACTCTTTCCTAATTTCACCAAATATTTGAGCTGTTTAGAATAAGAGTGGACCAAGGCGAATTGTGGTCATTTTGATATATTTCGGTTTTTCGCATCATCGTTACATGTTCTACGTAGTGGACTATGTGACAGACAATAATTTTAACGATTTATATGTTTATTTTAGCATATTGGTTCTTAAATTGAAGTATTTTGTCAAATGTTGTCTGATTAACAATGGACCAAAAAACACTTGGTCAGCAAAAGTTAACAAAATTTGACAATTTGTTGAGTTTTATATGCGACCAAGTACACATGGTCCATTGTTATTCGCATCGTGACGGCAGCTGTCGTGCGGACTACTGCGGACCAAGTTGACATGGTCCATTCAACTCACTTGTTTTGTACGCGGTATGGGCATAACAATGGACCATGTCATCTTGGGTCATCGTTTGGCCGTCGGGTTTTCAGCGTAATAACGGACCAAGTTCACTTGGCTCACTGTTTGCTAGTCGTGATTAGAGTAACAATGGACCAGACCTAAAGTGTGTATTTTTGCAAAAATTGTTTAATTTAGCATAAAAATAATTACAGAGCTTGAAAGCTGAAGCTGACAGCTTTCTAATGGTGTATATAAAACGACGCGATCGGTTTGTAACTGACTGAAGTGCCAGCGTTTAAGTTATTTTGTCGAATTCTGAAAAATTTACCACATGCACTTAATCCACTCTTATTCAATACGGCTCATTTACTTATCTTCAGAGTTTTTTTACTGGTACATTTTTAGTAAATTTGCGATAAAGCAGTTTTGAATATCCTAAGCTTTTCCTCAGAAACCAAGCAGAATTATTTTGTCAGTTGTTGAATATCATTGCAGTTATATTATATGTTTTGTTGTACTGTATAAAACACAGGAGGTAGAAGCATTGTTCCGGGGTGACGGGTGTCCTGCGTTTCTGGACTGTGTGTTTGCACACAATGACAGTTGGTACGTGACATTCAGCAATGAAGATGAGGCTTATCGCGCCTACCTCTATCTACGAGAGACCGTTCGCACGTTCCAGGGCAAACCCATCATGGTCAGTCTTCAACTTAGGCACCAGTTGCTCTGCATATGCTCAGAACTTTGTTGTAATACGATATGGTGGCCACAAACCTGGAAAACTTAGAATACTCAGGGAAGTCTTTGAACCTGCAAAAGTCAGCCCTGGAATTACCGGGGAATTCTCTGCAGGGAAAAATTGTAACAAACAGAATAATGTCACAAGATGTGGTTTTGTGGGTGCAAAAATGCTCCAATATACATTTGTGGATAGGACATAGCCCCAGTCCTCGTTGCTTGAGTTTCCATTGCTTCCTCAGATTACCATTATTACAATTACTTTTTGTAGCGATAACCTATGGATAAGTAAGTTTATGGCTCTGGAAAAGACTGGAAAACTCGGGGAATATGCTGCAGTTATGCTCAGTAGCTCTGCGATGTGTTTCCCGTAAAGAGCTGTATATACTACACAAGCTTCAGCCTTTCTACATGCAAGTGTGTCAGAAGCGTGTTATTGATGTCTAGGCTCGTATGAAAACTCGTCCACCACTGGCAGTGAGCACTCCATCTACATCGGTGTCAGCGCCACCTCCGCAGTCGTCGTCGTATGTCGCCCAGGGACAGAACGGAGTCGTAGCATCGCCCAGCTACACGGTGGTCTCTACTGCTACCGTCGGCCCTCTCACGACACCGAAGCATGCGTTCCAGACTTTGCCCGCCGTTCAGTATATTCAGCATCCAGTAAGTCGTTCCGTTTCTTGACTGTTTAATTTGTTGTAAGCAAGTAAACTACAGAGATAAAGTGTAACTGATTTGCTGATGTTTATGTTACAAGTGTGTGTGTATTCTATGAGATTTTGTGAAAATAGGTAGCATAAATGCCAGTCTGCATCTGTGCAAATACGGATGTCGTGTTTATATCTCATTTATAATTTTTTATATGTTTCAGAATTAAGTGCATGTTTGAATTGAGCTTGTACTAGATGTATTAGTAAAAGATCACATTATTCCATAATCTGCCATTGCCATGTCGTTGTTGCATAAGCGCTAAATTATACTGCTTGGCGAGTGATGGAGGCGCTTAACTGCTGAAGCGGAGCAATAGCTCTGCGTTCAGTGGTGTTCTTTCTAATGCTGTTCTTTCTAATGCTGCTGACAGCAGAGTCCAGTTGGAGCTGTTGAAATGAAGCTACAGTGCTGTGATGACATGACATACATTGTGATTGATTGTTCAGGGTTATCCGTCGTTCTTCACACCAACGAATGTCTGGCCGTCGTATTATGTGGATCCAAGTATTTCTAACTTACCGGTTAGCAGTCTTGCTTCATTCATTTCATCGCATTTCATCATTTATCAAATACTTGCCTGGAGCTTAAATACAAAAGATCATGAGTTGACTGTGCCAAAAAATGATGTTAGATTGTACAGCAGATGCACAGACTCCAATGCACAGTGCATGCTATCATTTTAGTGGCCATTTTGTCAGTTAACTTAGGCTGGCAGGTTCCCAAGTGATTTTCAGTCTGACCAAAGGTTTGGAAGTGCTAAGTTTCTCATCTGGTTGAAAAATGGCAGTTTACAGTTGATGCCTGTGATGCAAAGTGGCCTGATAGCAGATAGCAAAGTGCTAATGACAGATCGATGTCTCAGGCCTTGATCTGCTTATGCTAATTATTTGCATGGTTATATTTTGTATTTGTTTTGTGAATATCTAGTCTGTGATAGTCTGCAGAGCAAATGGTGAATTTACGCATCTGTGTGTACTGTGTATATTATGCATTTGATGAGTTCAGGCGTCTGTGTGTTTGTAATGTTATTTGTTAGTCTCTGTCTCCATGTCAGTATGTCTCTCTATGTCTCTGCCTGTGTGTTTGTGTGTTAGATGTGCTTTCCTGCTGATGTGTTTCCAACGCATTTAGCACCAGCTCCTGCAGCTGCTTTTTCTGCCATCCCGACCCCCAGCGTTAGCTATTATGCAAACAGCATGCGGCCACGGTAAGTTTTTACAATCTTAGGTTTAGGTCATTTTTTGTGTACACGTTTTGTGTTTCTGTAAAGGTTAAACGTTCTGTTACATTATTATGTCTATGTGCATTGCCTGAAAAGGCCATCCTTGAAAAGACCTATACTGTGTTGGGTGGGACGTTAAACTCTACTCACTCAGTAACTCGTGGCCACGTTAATAACATACACCATACTTGTTTTATTGTCAGTAACATAACTTAGCTGTCACTATCGTAGTGGAATACGCTTACTAATATCTGGTGCTGCGGATCATACTTGTCTGCAGCTAACTTCTTTAAGCTAAGTTGTAGTTGTCATTTATTTATTGGTAATTTTAAGTAGCCATTACAGTAACTTCTGTTGAAGTGTGAACTGTTTATTAAGTGGCACAAACACCATTTATGTTATTGTAATTTTTCAACAACTCTGCTTCTGCCGAAAGGCCCGAGACTAAAATCATCCCGAATCATTGCTGACACTCATATAATTGAGTGCATTTGTATTGTGTGTTGATAGTGTCATTTTATGTTCCTTTCCTTTAATATAAAGCCATGCATCTGCATCGAATTGTGATGTACTTGTCATTTGAGATCAGCACCAACATTGTCAGCAGGCCCAGAGGGAATTCTGAGTGACATCTCATTTTGACGATGAAGTAACCAAAGGTCCCAACAGAAATGCCATGGTGCTGAAGGTTGTTTTTTTTCTGGCACTCAATCAAGGATCATATGCGACCGGCTACTTCGGGTTCGTTGAACAAAAAAGTGATGGGATCATCTTCATCAAAGTGGTGGCTGTGTGCATCTTTCAGTATCAGACATTCAGTCATTAAGTGTACCAGCGTCTCCTCTGCCTGACCACACTGCTGACATATGGCCGGCTCAGGCTGGTCTTGATTCCTCGTTATTCTGTTGCGGTACCATGCTAGCTCTGTTGTGTCCCCTGTATGGAGGTGCAAAAGCAGAGTTCATTGTGCAGGCGTGAATGAATTCTTTTCTTGGTTTCTGTTCACATATGTAGCATGTGATATTGCTGGTGTTTCCATTCTACCACACTTCTGAGCACAGTGGTGACGAATAACTGTTTTAGCAGTACTGAAGTCTATTGGTGCTGCTGTCTGTTGTAATGTGGAGGCATCCTTCGCAATACTATCAGCCTGCATGTTTCCCTCTATTCCACAGTGATCAGGGATCCACTGAAACGTTATATATTTGTTACCGCTTGCTGCTATTTGCTCAACCAGTGAAAGTATGTGGTGCACAATTTCTTCCTTTCCAGTAGTCTTTGCTAGCTTTTGGATGGCAGATCAAGTCAGTATACAGATTAATATGAGCCTCCTTGGGTACTGAAGACCTTTCCTGGAGTTCAGCAATTTTCTGTAATGCGACACTGATTGCTGCTATCTCAGCTGAGTATGTAGATGTTCTTCCTGGTTGTGGTTGTCAATATTGAGTGCACCTGTTCCTTCTTCTCGATATCTTCTGAATACAGATGCATCCATCTATATTTCAATGGCAACAGGTCTCAGATTGCTGATTGTCTCCTCAACTACTTCACGCTTGAGTTCGGCTGGATCATCTTTGTGTACTCACTGGCTGAGCTCGGGGTTGTAGACATCCTCCGAGAGAATGTTCTACAATGCAATGGGCTGTACCACTAATTCCTTTGCATGGATTGCAAATGGCTGCAGATTAGCCTCAGTAAGTAAAGAGTCTGTTGGTGTTGATGCTGTACAGTTGATAATAACCCTGGCGGATGTCTGCTGAGTGGGTGGGATCTGGAGGGCAGTGCAGTAGCCTCTTCTCAGTCTGGGAGTTTCGGGTTACGGGTTTGAAAAATCATTGATGAAAATTGCATATTTTTGTAGGCTCAGATAGTTTTACCTGCAGAGTATTATTGTTAATGTTTTATGAGTAGGCTGATTTGTTGTTTTTTCCCGGAACAACTTATCTTCAGCCGTAACCAACTCGTCATTCTCCTAGGCATCAAAAAACGTTTCTGGGCTTTAGACATCGAGCATGAATTAATGCATCGGGAATCGTGTTGTGACGCTGTGAAATTTAACTTGAGAATTATATCTGCCATGTGTGTCATGTATGTGTAGTCTGCGGCGAAGCAGTGGTCCGTTTCGTGGGGGCGGTCCATCCCTCCCGCAGACGTTTGACCACCGTGGTCATCATGCCGGGGGTGGCGGGTCACTGGGCGGGGATGGTCAGTCGTCGATCAGTCAGCCAGCGCCTAGGTTCTCACGTCGCGTTGAGTCGACAGTGATTGAGCCTCAGCGTGTGACGGTTGCTGCTGCTACGCCTAACCTGACACCGACACAGCCTATTGCAGTTGTGCCTGCCGCTGTAGTGCCACCGCCGCCGCCGCCACCTACACACATGACACTGGCTGACCAGACCTCTGCACCTCCCGCCAGGTACATTTTTCCCTTAAGGAAATATGTTTTATGTGCATAAGCTTCAAAGGCACGGTGAAAAAGTGCATTGTTATTGACATCTTGTATGTTTTAAGATCAGGCCATAGTGTATACTCATTCATTGTGAAACGACAACTTTAATTTGTATATTGTATAATCTGTAGAAAAGGTTAATTGGATATTGGATTGCAAGTTAAAACGATGTAGGTATCGGCCTACAATACTTTCGGTGAGCAGTTGAAGCCTTTCTGTTTCTACCGTAACTCTGTAAGTGTGTGTGTGTGTGTCAGTCAAAGGTTGGGAGGGTCAGTGAGTGGCGGTGGTTCCCGAGGTGCTGTTCATGCCACACGAATCATCTCGGCGTCGCACACTAATCACTTGGTGGCGCCACCAGCGTCCTCGGGCTTTGATGCACCAGCAACCAGCGCCGGTCACCACGATCACACTTCCACTTCACAGCCTCCAGCTCCACAGTCCGGCAACCCGACACGACCTCCCAGAGATTACAATGCATCATTCCCCAGGTAATCGGTACACATAGTCTCAAGACATTTTATTTATCATCACTTATGGACTTTAATGGGTTTTATGATACAGCATTCTAGGTTTTATTATGGATTTATTACATTGTAGTGTTTGGGCCTGGTGTTTTTAATTGTTGAGGGCTTCCATTCAGGACTTTGACTCTGTTTATTTTTGGATTGACTGGTTGCCGCTGGGAAGGAAATCAGTTGGCGTGGGTTGGTGGCGTGTTGTAGTGGTAATGCATTTGATCTGATCAACAAAGTTACCGTATGCCGGACCCAGTTAGTACTGTAATGGGTGACTGCCTGTGGGCAGGTAAACCATCTCGATATGTAACCACCCACCTAGGTCAACTCAGCCTTCCATTCCTTCGGGGTAGGTAAATCGAGTACCGGCCTATCAGGCTGGGGTTAAGGTGGGGCGCATTCACTTGTGTCGGGTGGCAGGTAACACTGTGTAATCCCATATGGCAGGTGATGCTTCGTAGCTCTGAGATGGGCATCCCATTAAGGGCTATGTCACCACCTTTCTTCAACCTTTAAATCCGGAAACTGTCTAAAAATGGTTTTATTATGCTAACAAATTCATGGAATTACAATCTTTATTTGCTAGTTTGTGGCATTTCTGCAGCCACTGATTTCCATTCATTGCTAGGTGTCACTGTGGCAAGCAAATAGTCGTAGACAGACGTGTCAGTGAATTAGTTAATAAATGTTGTTTTTTAGTGAATTTACATTGCTTATTAGTCACTGAGGGTCTGTTTCTTGTTCTTCAAGTTAACTATAACCACCCGCTCACAATTGTTCATTCATTGCTTCATAATTACGGTTGTTAATGGACATTGGACATTGCTGATCAATCGTGTGCAGTAAACAGACGAATCGTTCAACATAGGCACAGATATTGTGAAATATTAATGAGCTAGATTGATGAGCTGCTTAATAACTAGCAGTCTGCCATGAGTCAATCTAAATTTTTTCAAAGAGAATGGGGCTGTAATGTTGAGCATATTGTATGACAAGGTGAGTTTATGGCGGCAGACATTGCTAGATTGTGAAAGTAAATGTTCATCCAAATTGAATTAAAGTTACCGGAATCTTTGTCTCATAGTTGCCGCTGTCTGTAATAAAGGTGAATTAATTCTGTGGGTGAAGAACATTGCTACAACTTTCATTTTGGTTTAAAATAGTGCCAAAATATTTCCATTAATTTGATGTAGATCGATCGATAAAGGTGATCGGGATTTGGACAAAGTGTTTTCCATAGTGACAAAAGTAGCCTTAGTTTAGCGGTTGCTGTTTATGTCGCGCAGCTCGCTGCCTGAGCTGGTGGCTTAGTACTGTTGTTGATTGTTGTGGTCGTAGCAGGAGAGGTGGTGGCCGAGGCCGGAGGAAACCGTGGATAGAAGATGGACTTAACGTTAGGGTCCGTTCCTTGTTTTGTTTCAAAGTGAAATAGGTCACTCTCTAAAATGTCATTTTTTCTACATGCTTTCTAAGCTACAGTTGCTCATAGAATGGTGTCAATCTGCTTTTGGTGTTGTTTCCAGACATCACTTTGCACTGCAAGGCAAGGGAAATAGGATGTGTATATGGTCCGGTGGCAAGTCTGTGTGAATCCATGATATAGCAAGTGACACTCCATTTCCCTGTGATGTGTTTTCCGTGAAGATACATACGCTCCATTTAACCTTTTAAACGTTTATAACTGTTTCTCATCTCCGGTTGCCTCGGTCTACCTTGTTCTTGTATTACTTGTCATTACTTTTCTGTTGTGATTTTGCTGTCTGTTTGATTGACACTAAATGATCTGGTTTCAGGCTGCCCTCATTGTGCTATTAATGATACAGAATTACAGATACATGTACACACGCGATGTCCGTGCTTCATTGAGTAGAGGTATGTCATGGGCATTGAGTGAGTAGGGTTTAACGTCCCGCCCGACACAGTATAGGTTATTTCGGGGATGGCCTTTCCAGGCGGAATGCACACACGCATAGTATGTGATGGGGATAGATAAGATACTGAGTCACTTTGCTTCGATACTGTACCAAGGATGAGACGCAGCAAAACAAGACTAAAATCAAATGTTATGGGTTTCGGACTTCTCTGTTATATATTGACATCGATGTAACAGTTGCCGAGATATTGTTTGAGATGATATCAGCAGGCAACCAGCGTAGCTATACTTTTTGGAATAAATATCTCATTTAGGTGTCTTATCTTTCTCAGTAACACCTTGCATGTGCCAGAACAAGGCTATTGCAGTGAGCATGCGACTATATGGTAACTCTTGTTTGTCTTGTTGCTGTAGCAGGGTGATGGAAGAAAAGGTTTTGAGTCGGCCACTTTCGAGTTGGAGCCGACATCGTTCCCTCCACTGCCTGGGGTGAGTGACTAGTGCTAGAGATGTGTGTGTGTGTGGGTTTTTCATTAGTTATGAGATGTGGGTTTTTGGATTTTTCTGGGAAAGGTGTTATGCTAAGTGCATGTCATATCTGATTGGTCTACTATGACATACGGTTTTTGTCATGGTTTTATGACAGTGTCCCTGTGCGATGCATACACATGTGGTCTCATTTCTTTGAAGAGTGTGTGATAGAGTTGAAGCAAATGTGGTGAAATGTTTCGTCGAGGTTAGGTGAGCAGTTGATTAGATTTTGCCAGTGATATGGATTGATTTTTAGGTTCTGGATCATTTTGTCGAATTCTTTACTGTTTCGTTTTGCAGCAATGTCTTGCAAAAATTTATAGAGAGATTTTTTTTGGAATTTTTTGAATGTGGGGTGTAGCCTGGTTTCAGTCCATTTGATGTTGATGGCAATGTGGATCTGTGAAATTTAAAATAATTGTTTGGCACATGCAGTAAGTTGTCAGTCTGAGATTTTTCTAATTTGTTTAATTATCTACTTTTTCTTTAATCTAGAACACATTATTTGCTCAGCCTTGAACTTTTGTAATAACTGAAGCATTATTGTCAGGTGAATATTGCCCTGTGTGTTACTGGGTCACTAGCGTCCGAGCACCAAATGATGTGTATTCAAAGCTAGTTCTGAAAGTGACTTTTTACCAACACTGCCAGCCTTGTTAAGTCATTCACTGCCATTGTGAAAACTGTTGAATGGCCATCCTAATAAGCTGCAGCGTGGGATATGTCTGTCTGCCTTGTACTGACTGACTCGAACTTCACCAGGGCAGTGAGTATCCACTGTGCCAGCTTTTAGTTCAAAAGGTGCAGCAGCTGCTGGACTGCTATGTGATTTATCGGCATTGGACCAGTGTGGCAGTTTGGTGTAGTTTTTTTAGCATTATTGTCCGCATCAGTGTAGTTAATCAATGCTCAGCTCAGTTAGTGCGGGGTTCCTACAGGTCAGGGAAAACTGGAAAGTGTCAGGGAATTTGTGTTGTCAGGGAAAAATATTTTCGAAAAGTCAGGGGAAATGATTTTGGATCATGCAGACTGCAGATAACTGTGATTTTTTGCATCTCCAAATATTAAAAAGCAGGCAAATTTGCGACTTCAATTGAACGTTCAAAAACTAGATGTGTTTCATCTTCAAGATGAAACCAGGGCCTCTGTCGTTTGCATATTGCTCTATTAATACCATTTCATTACTTAATACCATTTATGACATTTGTGCGATAGGGTTATTGTTTCG
>Ga0209671_1009782_pt1 | contig 10055 bp, 5 predicted proteins | sample WorMetHERISLAND2_2_FD_187401 | JGI IMG/M metagenome (GOLD analysis project Ga0209671, IMG submission 187401) | Marine gutless worms symbiont microbial communities from Max Planck institute for Marine Microbiology, Germany - Olavius geniculatus... | ecosystem: Host-associated > Annelida >... | reverse complement strand
GGTTTAAACTCTCTATACTACACATGTCCCAGATACGTACAACGAAAACGTGTCACAGATGAAATAATCAGTTTACATTGGAATCGTAATTAAACGTAAAAATTTGTTAGTTTTTGCGCAATATAATAGATATTACAATAAAACGAACAATTCACGAACTTCAGAAAGAAACAATAATTTTTTTTCAAATCGATTGGTTCGTTTAATGTGTTTGGCAACAGAAAGTTTATGAAAAAACACAATAAACTGGATAGCAGTCGTAGCCCGCAGGTACCTCCGTCTAGGCAATGCTATTCGCCAGGTGGCGTCACCATCTTCGGTTTTGCAGCGGTTCCGCTTATGCCCCCTTTAACGCAATGGTAACGAAAATTTCAAAGTGATCCAGAATTCAGGATTCCTGCCGGATCACCCCCAAAATTTAACCACTTGTAGCTTATGCTGTGCCCGACATACCCTCAAAATTTCAGAAAGATCCGTCCATAACTTTTTGAGTTATCTTGTACACACTCACAGACAAACAAAAACCGGCAAAAACATAACCTCCTTGGCAGAGGTAACAATACTCAATAACAACACTAAAAGTCACAAAAATCGTCACAAAAATCTTCAGAAAAAATGCTGTTGTAATGATCTTACTAGGCTGAGTCGGCGGGTGGCGGTGGAGCGGTTCAGTGCAGTCGACTGAGGTGTACAGTACGCGGTGACGTCATGCCATGTCTGTGTACGCGTTGTGTACAACGAATCACCGGCTGATTCCACCCTTGAGTGCAGCGCCGGGCTTTCCATGATCTACCGACGCGCTGAGCACTGTGCCAATGTGAAGAACTTTCTACACAAAGATACAAACGTCAAAAAAACGTAAAAAGTGCGGCATGACTAAAAATCGTTTAAAAACGTTGAATAAAAAAACGTTAGCTCTAATCTGTTTTACTTGTTGGCTAATGCATAATGCTGTAGGCCCTAGGTTTAGTATAGATGGATCTAAAAGCGAGGAAAAAATTTATTCAATTTTAATTCAAGCGTGTGGTCATAAGACCATTATATAAAGTAACTAAGTAAACTACTACCACTATGGCTTATTAATTTGTTTCGATGGTTTCTAAAGTGCCACTTGAAGCTTTTGATGAAATTTTCAATAAACGTTTGGAAAAAAACGTTTAAAAAATTTTACAAAACGTTAAAATCCGTTAAACACGTGGCAGGAAAAACGTGAAAACTAAAAACGTTAATTACGCCTATAGTGCCAATAACTTTATCTCTAAAACAAATTTACCAGCCGAATTTTTACCTACGATTAGAAATAAATACTCAATTGCAAAACAGTTTATAAGATTAGTGTTAATAACACTAGTAACAACACAGGCAATTTCTTACGTGCAGTAACATGACGCAAATTATTACAAAAGGCGCAAGGGAGCCTACTGTAAATCCCGAATTTGTGCACCGAAATAATATTTTCTAACCTCGATCCGTCAACGTTAAAAAGTGAAGTAAGTGTCACATGAAAACTGCAATGAAGAAGTGGACTAAATCCAAAAAAGACTTAATATTATGGACTTTGACCACTTTTCCGTTATAGGTCCACCCTTCAAAAATAGACTTAGTCCACTTTCCGTTTGAGCCCTTCATTTTATCGCATTTTTGATCGGCCGCCGAATAAAAATAGAAGCTATAAACAATGTAGCTAACCTGAAAGATGAGATACTCGAGAAGTTTACAGTAGCCTGTACACGCGCAGCAGGCGTTCTAGACTTATAGTCTATCAGAGAAGACCATCTAGATAAACGACGACTATGTCGTTATCCTGTCAGCGGAAACTGGCAGCTGCTGCAGTTAGCCTACTGTGTGGGACTCGATCGGTTTATGACAGACACATCACAATGACGGCCGTTCATCTGACATCAGTCATTCTGCACCCTGCCACTTGTCATATAAAACCACAGAAGCTTTCGACGGATCGCCGCCCCCGCTACCCCGCCGCCAACTGCCGTGCAATTGACTGGATATTACGATGCTAGGCGGCCCGGGTGGACTCACGTCATGCTGGTCGCGAGGACGATTTAATTCTTTGATATTTGAAGTTCGACCCACCAGCGCTGCTGTTACTGCTGCTGCTGTACGCACGCGCATCTCATTAAAGGATTGTCGCGAAGTCTCGAATGTCTCGCGAAGAAGATCGCGGGGCAATTTGGAAACGGGGTGGAATGTGACGACTCGGCAGCGGGAGTGAGACGGGGAACTAAAATACGGCAAACAGCTGCGTACCGTAAAACTTCCAACAGAAGCCCCGCGGCTATTATTGGAACAAGTTACTTCAGACCCCAGCTTGTATATGAAACTCGGCTTATATTAAAAGTTTTACGGTAAATGGGATGTAATATTCTGTTGTAATCGCCCGACAAGAAAACCTTTACCCATTGGCAGAATAAGGCTACTCGACGTCTAAAAAAGTGAGACTGTAGGATACGGTGACGTTTCCTAACGCTGTACATGCAGAAAGACCGTAATAATTACAAACCAGAGAGTGATTAGCAGTCCAGTGTTTGCCTGTTTTTGGACTTTAGTTCTAGCCTAGCAAAAGTCGGTTAAATATCGTAGGATGACTTCTATTTAACATAGTTTATTATTGCGAGCCATATTGGCTAGACCGTGGTTAAAATGTTTTGATTCAAAAACACAAAAAGTTTGCAAAACGTTCTTTGCTGCCTATTCTACACGTGGTCACGTCTTAACTACTTGGAAAATATTTCGCGATCTAAAACGTTTTGACTGTTTTTTTAAGGCATTCTGTTGCTGATTATTCGTTTTGTCGAATTACGTCGTTCTATTATTCTTGCCAGTTATTATATGGTGAATAAATATTTTCAAAATATTTTTGCCCAAGATGCACATCTCAGCTGAGTTAGCTTTCCGCCTGCTGGGCGACCCAGGTTGTCACGCTACATGATGTAACGATAGTCCCAGTTTCATCACGTAGCCGAGTGTGGTGCGTGCCTAGTCAAGCGAGACACTGTCGCTGTTAATCGGAATAAACATGAATAAAACACACACGATAAACTGCTTCTAAAGATTTGATTTTACATTTTAATCACATTATGCGTAAAATGCAATTTCAATGTGCGATTAGCGCTGCATTTTTCATCTGCATCCCATTAAATACTAATCGATTTGATCAAGGATCTACAGTGTGTCTCTAAAAAAGCATCCCCAACATTTTCGACTGTAACTTGAAAACCAATTATCACATTTTGATAATTTTTGGTACGAATATTTCTGACACAACTCGCCATCAGTTTTCCACCTCACCCAACGTTTGTTTCTGCACTACCAACCAGCGAAATATCACTTTTTATCCAATGCGATATGATTGCTTAATTAACATAACGCGTAAAAACACATTCTGTTGACATTTCTGACACTGTGGCTGACATTTCATGGCATTTCACTGTGGCTGATATTTTTCAACTGCTTGCAGTGAAATTGCTTGAAGTGTTGGCAAACTATGCGAACACAGGCAAGGATACGTTTTCTCCATTCATTGACAGCAGTATCGATAATGTTCTGCTCCAGACCAATCCAGGCTGTACCAGTCGCTTCTTGACTTCACAAACATTCTTAAACTTTATCCGGTAGACACACTGCTGCATGACAGTCAAACCTTGTAGTAGACCGGCTGTCAGGGTCCACAGATTAGGATGGATGGAATTTATCGACGTTTTTTCATTCATTTTAACACTTATTATGCTTGGTCTGCTTTTTCAGGTAGTGCACAAGCAGACGTTAGGTAAGGTGAGAACTAAAACACTTATTTAATAGCCAGTTGTGTCAGAAATATTTTAGCCAAAAATTATTAAAATCTGCCAATCTTTTTTTCAAGTTACGATCGATAATGTCGGGGATTTTTTTTCAAGTTTTCTGTTTATTTCAAGACATATTTCGCTTGATCTGCTTTCCCTAAATAGTGCAGAAGCATACATTGGGTGAAGTGAAAAACAGAACGATCATTTGATGGCAAATTGTGTCCGGAATATTAGTTCCAAAAATTATCAAAATTTGATATTGGTTTCTAAGTTACAGTCAAAAATGTCGGGGTTGCTTTTTGAGACACAATGTAGAAACATTTTAAGCACATACTTGATGTGATTTTTGTTGCAACGCTAAAGAAAACGCACTCGGTATACGCGAGGAAAAAAGTGCGACTGGGCGACAAACGGGCTTGGCGCAAGATTTGTCAAATGTTCCTGAAATTTAATAGACTTAAATAATTTTAACGGTCACAGACTGCACAAAACTCAACGGCTGGTGAAATTGTGAATTTACGTTAAACATTTCATGGCATTTCACTGTGGCTGATATTTTTCAACTGCTTGCAGTGAAATTGCTTGAAGTGTTGGCAAACTATGCGAACACAGGCAAGGATACGTTTTCTCCATTCATTGACAGCAGTATCGATAATGTTCTGCTCCAGACCAATCCAGGCTGTACCAGTCGCATAACGACATAATGAACTTTCCTTTCCGAGTTGAATATTAGTGATTGAGTGACTGTGGAATTAACGATTTCTAACTGAATTTGCATTTTCTAAAAAAACAGCTGGCAGTATGAATTTACGTGAATTGCTTTTGCAGACCCTTATCTTATTGAGGATTAGTTTTCTTAGTTTAAGAAATTACCTTTAAACTAAAAATACGTTCTGTGGAACGAGGTATCTGTCCCGTTGCCACGCTATATAGCCTAGCAGCTGCGTATAAGAAGGGTAGGTGCAAACAGGGCGCAATTAACGTTCATGGGGGCCGAGTTATATTCGATTTTTGTCCCAAAATTTGTTGCCATAACAACAGGGGTCGGCAGGGAAAAATTTTAACGACACCATCGGATATTCCGGTCCCGAAAATAGGGGGCTAGGTGCAAACAGCGCGCAATTATCTTTTACGGGGACTGAGTTATACCGTTCATTGGCTGTAATGCAAAAATGTACAACTTTTGAATGGTTGCTATGGCAACAGGGGTCGTTAGAAGGTAAATCTAAATGACATCGTTAGATTGAAAATAGGGGGGTAGGTAAACAGCGCGCAATTATCTTTCTACGGGGACTGCTTTGAAGTCCCCACAGGCCGTGATGCAAATTTTTAAAAGTTGAGGTAAAATAGTGGGGGGAGTTATCAGATTTTTATTTCAAATGAACTCGACCTTACTTTTCGGGCCCCGAATCACTGTGCAAAATTTCATCAAGATCGAATCAAAACTGCGGCCGTAGGAGTGTTTACAGACGGACAGACAGAGTGACAAAATGACAGAATGACAGAAGTGATTTTATAATCTGTCCCATGCTATGCTATAGCAATGGGACAGATAATCATGCTTTTTCTTACATTGTTAGCCAGTGGCGGTTCTAGCTGGCATTATGTGTAGGTCTGTAGAAGTGTATGGCCCCATAACGAGTGTGGTAGCGCGAGCCTATAACGGGGGTATAGGGGCAGAGCCCCCAGCGGGGTTCAGGGGCTAAGCCCCTAATAAAGGAGATCAGGGGGTAAAACCCCTCTAAAGCTGAAGCACTTCTGGTTTTGGACGTTCAATAAAAGGCGCAAATTTGCCCACTTTTCTAAAATTTGGAAACGCATAGAAATCAGATACTTGTGTCGTCTTTGCAAAAAATCATTAGTGGCCATAAAACTGATGGGGGAGGGCTGGAGCAAAACCGGCGACCCACGTAAAACCGCCACTGCTATCAGTAATCAACTCTCCGGCAAAAAGTTATTGTCACCCAGCTATTGCAGAAATAGCGAGACAGTCCTATTCAGTTGCACATTCGCTAGAGGGAGCCTGCCTATATGTTCTAACTCTTAAGTACTAATGCTCGAAGAAAAACGTAGCCTATACCAAGTAGGCGTTAGGCCCCTTTAGCCCTGATTAGGTATGTCTCTAGTAAATTGGTAGCAAAGTCTAATAATGGACTAACACGGAAAGTACAAGAATCTGCAATTAGGGTTATATTAAAATTTATGGAAACAGAAGACTTGAATGGTTTGTAGTTTAATAGGCACTGCCAATAAAATTTGGCACACGTTAATTCCGACGATGTGACCAGCCCTCGAGTCGCCGTAAGTTAAATTTTCGTCTGTAGTTTCAACCCTATTTTGACTGCGTTAGTCTAACATTGTCTTAGTCAAATGAGCATGACTTTAGCAGGATAAGCTGAAAATAATAATTGTCTTCATTTTACCGCGCGAAGTACTGGTATAGGCCTACGCGTGCTATCGCGTAGCATTGCTATAGGCCTAAATGTCAACTGACAGTATTTCCGTACTTCCGCACTAATACTGAACAAGGCCCAAGCTCGCATAGTGACGGATATGGGGGCCAAACGCAAATTACCGAAGCGTGGTCTATCTGTTTTTCTGTCACACTTATGCACCCTGCTAAAGTCGTAGAACCCAATTCCGTTTAGCAGGGGTCTTTAGTTTAGACCTATCTTTAGCGGGGAGTAAAATATTGGGTTGGTTTGTCATGATGGTTGACTGGTGCATCCTAATGACTCAGTCCGGAAATGCAGGCTTCGTATAATCAGACTATCTGGCTCTTGTCTGCTAGTTGTCATTGCATCGTATACGCCATTCCGCCAATGGCAAACTTACTTTGGAATTTAAGGGAGTAATCAATTAAACTGACTTTGATTGTTTGCTTTAAGTAAAACAGTGGCACAACCTTTCGCAAATGCGTTGTTTTACAAACTCTCGACAGTGTCGTGATAGCTATACAAGTGTACCTTTGTTTTAAAAGAACGTTTGTGTAAACCGAAATTTATGAAAAATGTCGAAGGGTCTTGATTTACAGTCTAACATGTAATATCTACAGTGTGCGGCAAAAATATCCTTTAAAGTTGTTTGCCATTTTCTGAGCAACTGCTTGAAATTTTGTCGTAAAATTTCATACATTTATTACGTGTTTAGGCCTATCGTAACGTAAAAGTGCCGAAAAATGTGTCATTACCTGTAACTACTACAAAATTACTGAGTTTTTCGCGTAATCACATCGTCATTTTTAGGTTCACATATTTTACGTATTTACTGGCTGTATTCTGCTTTGTATAGACCCTTATGCTGTAGATCAATAAATTTATTTCCAGCGTTTAAGTCTTCGCGTCGTTCTGTAACGTATAAGCACCACTTCTGTTTGTCTTCTGCTTGCCTAAACAGTAGGAAGACTTGGTCGCGGAAAGACAATTTGTTGTCTGAGAGCAATAAGATAAAACGCATTCGACAGGCGTCAAGTCGAATTTTACTCAACGCCTTGAGGCTGGAGCGGTCGCCATAGCAACATGCTCTGCAGCAACACGGAGACGGACAGAGAGACGGATAGACGTGGCCGGACACGAGGATACAGAGAGAATGACAAGACGGACTAGTAGACCGTCTGTCTCATAGATGCATCGGTTGACATCCGTCAGTACGGTATGGTTACGGTATAGCTTCAGTGAAACGAAACGTCTGGATTAAAACATACAGAATCAACTCACTAAAATTAAGAGAAAAAGCATCACTATTTCGGTGACGCCGTTGATGAAGTCGTGCAGGTAAAAATATTAAAAAAACAGTTTATACCTTGGCCGTTAGATGGACACGTTGGCCTTAATATGCATGCGTGCGATTTTGAATGTTATTTCCTGAATAACTGTTAATCTCAGATCAAAACCTCAAATTCAAGAGCACTCACATACAAACAGCTAGACAGCAATAAGTTTTGTTGGTCAGAGTACCACGTGCACGCTATGCCAGAATTAAAACAATATAAAAAACAATAACGTCGTTGCTATGTTCGTATATCATGCTAAGTCGAGTATTGTTGCAGACATGTGCATTAAGCTAAGTACATCAGTCGACGTTTTTGCTGAACGTAACTTTTGCGACGCTTTTTGCGACGTTTGTCGGCAACGGGGTAGGGGATTGAAATGATCTCCAAGCATATCTAGAGTTCTAGAGCACATAGCGACACAATTCCAACGTCTGTCCCCATATTTTTGGGGTCAAGCTTTTCAGTAGTGATGCGTACTGCCAATGTCGACGGACGTCGGTATTCAAGATGGCGGCTACAAAACCGGAAGTACTAATGATGTCGTTGGTTTTCCAGATACACGTGTTGCTCGAACGATAGCATTGGCGTTTACCATTATGTACAAAACATTCCAATTTTCAACGATGTTTGCCGACGTCACGTTATGATGGCGACTGGCTGACTGGAAGCAGCAATAACTTTATGGTTCCAAAAACGATATAGGTGTTTTCACTACGCGCAGAACATCTAAACCTCCAGCGACCATGGCCGACGTCGAGAGAGGTCGATATTCAAGATGGCGGCCAACTATGTACGAAACGTTCTAAGCTTTAGCGATGTCGAAAATCTAAGATTTTGGTTATGTTGGCTATGTTGGCTAACCGGAAGTAGTAATAACTTTGCTACTGTAACAGATAGACATGTCGTTCCAAAGACGACATAAATGTTTTCCACTATGCACAGAACGTCTAAATTTACAGCAACCATGGCCGATGCAGCCTTGTGCCGAAAATCCAAAAATAACAGCCAACTAACCGGAAGTACTAACCTGTACTAAACGTAATGTTGTCCAACTGAGTTGCCTTTTTGAAAACAGCATCAAACTTTCAACAGCAGATCAGCCAAGTAGACCTTTGTTTGTCGGCGACACGCTGGGTTCGTCCGCTGACACGCCGAAGTGTAGTCCGCCGCTATAGGCCTATACTTCTAAATGTTGTGCTATTAGTACTTTCGGTTATGTGATTAAATTTTTAAAATGTACAAATACTGTTGTCTGTACTTCTGCGCAGTCACTTTTGGTCTCCAACATTCAAAATGTCAAGTGTGTGAAGCTTACATATGTGCTCCACAGGCGAACAATGCCGGTATTCGCACAACTGGCCAGTTAGATGTTAGAATCAGACCGACAACGCAAAACCGAAAGTAGATATAAATATACATTTTGCTGCTTTGGAAAGGCCAAAAAATTTGCTACAATGTCACAGAGAACAACTGCCTCATTTCTTTGCCGTCTACAAAATTTCTGGCAAAAACCGGCCTGGGGGTCATTTTACCCCCCGTTGTCGGCCGGACGCAATAGCCGGAACGTTTTATAGTAAGCAGCTACAAAAACCACCAACAAGGCCCACGTTTTTTGGTTAGTCGCAGCGGGAGCATGACGGATGAGACGGAATAGCGAAATGAAGAAATAAATTATTCTAAACACGGTAGCGGAGTCGCTTTTCTCTTTGCTGTACTTTGTGGTCGGCCTTAAATGCAGTCAAAATCGCGAAAAAATTGCATGCAAAATGTTTGTTCTCATCGGCAAGTCAAACGTGGCACAAATAAAGCGCATTTTTAAAGTAAAGTGTCAGATAGACCCAAACGCAGAATCATTTTGTCCGTTAGCATTAAAGACCGTAAAAACTTATACAAACTATTCGTGACGTACATAGGCCTGCTGTGCATAATGACAGTAATGCACTGGATCTAATTCCAGCAAGATGCGTTGATGGTTTGTCGTGCGTGAGGTTGAATGACTACAGACCATACTGTGTGTAAGATGCACTGTTTACTGTGAGTCAAAAAACTGTGCCACTTTTCATCGTCCATATCTCCGCCAATTGTTAACGAATTTTCACAATTTTTTACTAAATAGTAAATATCTCACCACACTTTAACTGCGTCACCTACAGTAGCATGTAAAACATGCATTACAAAATCAAACTAAAATTACTGTGATGCACATGCAAAAACAATTTTTCAAAACATTTTTCACTAATTTTTGTACGAACCTAAAATTATATTTAGCTTCAGACACTTTTTCTGGTGTTTGTAAACAACAGCTGCCGATAGGTTTGTTATTGAAAAATGATTTATAATACAGCGACGATATGGTTCTATTTTCCAGCTCGTGCAGCGTACCAGAGCTCAATATAAATATGCAATACGCCATTGCCGTAAAGAGGAAGCTCGTATACAAGCAGATTTTCTAGCTAACTCCTTGGCTAGCAGAGATTATGGCT
>Ga0209671_1009780_pt1 | contig 10057 bp, 11 predicted proteins | sample WorMetHERISLAND2_2_FD_187401 | JGI IMG/M metagenome (GOLD analysis project Ga0209671, IMG submission 187401) | Marine gutless worms symbiont microbial communities from Max Planck institute for Marine Microbiology, Germany - Olavius geniculatus... | ecosystem: Host-associated > Annelida >... | reverse complement strand
AAGCAGAGTAGCAAGGGACAGCACCAGTTGAGACAAGCAAGCTTGTATTCACGATGCATTATGACGTCAGCATTACATCACAACTAGCAAAGAACATTTAACTAACAGCCATATTTTGTCCATATATTTTGAATTAGCATTTCTTCAGCTACATTTGGTAAAAATTTTGTGTAAATTGATCATCATTTGAGTGAATTATGAAAGAAATAAAAAGGGTGCCCGTTTTTTTGAAACACAGTGTAGTGCACATCATAGTATTTTAACCCCTTATGTGCGGATACATAGAAAAATCTGATTTTTTCAAAATTTTGCGAAATTGATGAAATAACCTCTTTTACACCCCATTTTTGAGTAAGCTCATTTGATATTCCTTTAATACGGATGTAATAGATTATATCAAAGTGGTTTTGAAGTTCACTTGGAATTTTTGGGGCCATTAAGGTCATAAACATTGGCATTTTAGGGTGTTTTTCATAGTACCTGGGACCAAGAATTCTTCAACAACCCCTCCCCATGGTATAACCAGCTAAATTTGGTCTCATTTGAATTGTCTTGGTCTCTACTTTAAGGATCCGGTTAATGTGGTGGTGTTAATAGTGCATACCATAGTATTTTAACCCCTTGGGTGCGGAAATTGAAAATTCTGCTATTTTCAAAATTTTTCAAAAATGATGAAATAGCCAGTTTTTCACGCTGTTGTTGACCCGGATATCACAATATTCCTTTAATATGGATGCATTAGGTGAAATCCAAGTGGTTTTAAGGTTGACATAAAGTTTTGGAGCCATAGAAGGAAAAGAAAATTGACATTTTAGGGCGTTTCTCAACCTTCAGCCTAAGAATGCACAAGACACTGACTGGTCCAAATGGAAAAATTTTGATCAAGATGGATACCAGAATGATTGTTAACAAATATTGTAGCTATGGCTCAATAAAGTCATACAGCTACCTATATATTTGTTCTCTAGACCATAATTAGTTCTTCATCGTCATTTTTCACATTATTCGGATTGTTACATCCAGTTTCTCAATGCAGTCCAATACAGCCAATTTTTTCATCCGTACAGTCTTCTTCTGTACAATACAAATGAGTAAGTTCTCGTAGCTCAACAGGAGCTGACTCCTGGGTGTACATGATTGGGATAATGCCACCTCCGTCACATGCTGACCATCCACAGTTGACTGGATTAGTTGTCTGTGGCATTGCAATATGTCTCTCACACCATATCCTTGTTTGGTACTTGGTACGGAGGACATGCTGTTTGAATGCAGCCTCTGTTGGGGGAAGCAATTTGATGCCGATTTATCTGTTGTTGTAGCTAAGCGGTAGCGGAGTTCATTCAATGATTTAACGTTTTTGGCCTTTTGGCCATACAACAGAAGTGCAAACTTCCGTGCTGACTCAACATGTCGTCGTCATCATCTTCATGAATGAACCTTAGGTCACCCAATACCTCCACATTTTCAACAAAAACAGAGTAAGCTGTGCGCTTTCCAATGCCACGAAGACAAGTCGAGTCGCGTCCACTAAGGGCGTGTACTGCTGGAAGGCATTCACACACTGAAGTTCCCAACTCTGTGGCAATGTCGTGGATGGAAATGTAGCGCTCCTTCCCGGAATGCCCAGCGAACATGAACACCTCCTTTGGCAGTAAGCCTCGACTGAAGTAATGAATGAGCAGGACCAGAACGTCGGTGTCATCACATCTTACAATTATCCTTTGATTGACACTTGATAAACTGACTGCATGAAGCAGCATACGAGTGTCTGCCTCGTCCTGTGTTGACTGCAGAGAATCTAGGGGAAATACACTATCAATCCCCACTCCCATGACAATCTTTCTGTCGCTGAATCCACCAGCTAGAATGATGGATTTCCCATACGGCAGCTGCTCACTTGCATGCTGAAGTATGTATTCTGAGATGAAGTTTGCCAAGCTAGCCTTGTTATCAGCACTTTTTAGGAACTGGCGGTAATTGGGAACTTGCCTACCACCTTTGATTTGGTGCGTACTTGCTGTCAATGAAGTTCCGCTCCGTTGCCTTTCACTGCCTATGCAGTCTCAACTATGCCTATACTGTATGTACGCCTATGATGTCTCAAAACATCATATCGATCAAATACAACAGTCACACTTAATTGTGACATCCAAAGATGCATTCTTCAGAATTCGCACCAGCTTTTTCTGAACCACAACTGCCAGATCATCAAATGTTCTGAACTGATTTTAATTCAAGCTTTGGAGCATTGCCATACCATCTATAGGCCTAATGTAGGCAGACGTGGGCTGGTCAGAAGCGGTTTGTGGCAGTACCGGTAATTCCGGGAGACTTTCAGAGTTCTCCTTAAGTTTCTTTTGTAGATCAGCCTTGACAGTTTTCCGCATGGAGCCATCGTCTTTGAACAACGATTGTGGTACACCCGCAAGTTCATATGTAAGTACCATTTTAAGACCTATCTCACGACTGCGGGAGACCGCAAGCAATTTCCTGAAGAGCACCTCAGCATCTAAAATCAGTTTTTCTGTCTTTATCGTTTGACAGCCCCTTCTTCATATCAGAAAAAGTCAAAAATGTGATCCTCCCAAGAGGTTCCCAGAATCCCTTGATGTGTCCATCTCCGAGGCATTCATTTACAAATGTCTTAAAAGCAGATCTCCCCTTCTCTGGAATGTTTCCTAGAGATTCCTGTACCTCCTGAGATGCAATCTTCCCTGTTGTAATATTCACAAGAGCTTCCAAAACTTGGCCCAAATCAAACAGGTTTTGGCCCTCGGTAGTGATATATTCTTTGATACTTTCAACATCAGTTTTGTCCTTCAACGTCCGTGAAGTGCCCAGTTCATCATGAAGTTTTTCCTTTGTTGTACTTTTACAAAGTTCCTCAAATGCCTGAGCATATTCTCCTGTGACATGTCGTCTCATCAACCACCGTCCACCGCAACAGGGCACCCTTTCTTGTCCCACGTTAGAATTATTATTTTCAAATTATTTGTCAAAGCTGACAAAGATGCAGGATTTTGACACCCCAGGGGCCTGCATCCACTGTAATCCACCTTTATTTGTCCATTTCACAGACATACAAGACATTTTAAAGCAATAATTGGGCTTCAATGAACAGTGTTATCAAATATCTCAAATATCGGAAATATGTGATTTTCTATGTTCCTGCACATAAGGGGTTAAAATACAGTGATGTGCATTATTAACATCCCTAAACCATTCTCATCCTTCAAGTAGGGACCAAGATGATTCAAATGACACCAAGTTTAGCTGGTTACACCTCGAGTAGGGGTTGGTCAAAAATTCTTGGGCCCGCCCGCTATGAGGAACCACCTAAAATGCCAATTTTTATCCTTTTCCATGGCTTCAAAAACCCCAAGTGCACTTCAAAACCACTTGGATATGAACCAATACATCCATATTACAGAAATATCATAATATCTTTGCCAAAATGGGGTGAAAATTTGGTTATTACATAAAATTAGCAAAATTTTGAAAAAATCAGATTTTTCTATGTTTCCGCACATAAGGAGTTAAAATACTACGATGTGCACTATTTACACCACCACACCATCCGGATCCTTAAAGTGGAGACCAAGACGATTCAAATGAGACCAAATTTAGCTGGTTATACCTCGAGGAGGGGTTACTCCATTTTTAGAGGCTTTTTGGGGGCTCGGCCACTACTCTATATTATAAGCTCATGCTTCATGCTTGCCATGGTGTGCCCCCACCCTTCGGCAAAACCTTCATCTGCCATAGGAATTGTTGTTGTTAATTTGAAAGTTATAATGCATCAGATACCAACAAGTAAAGTCAGTACAGAAGTTGCTGTAAACATGACCTGTCTCATACTTATTTGGAAACAGCCAGTACGTTGCACTATAACTCCTCTAAGAAAAATTAAAAGTAAGTTTCTTAAACATATTCCCACAAATAATTTAGCACATTTTTCTGAACTCCAATACATTGCTAACTGTTAGCAGTTCCACTTGCATGTGGGCTATCTAAACAAAAATGTACATACCAAACATATACTGCATATTTTCATAGATAAGTAACTGTAAAAAAATACCAGGTAAGCTTGCATTATCTTCAAAAATGTGATCTTTTGAGACTGAAACACGACTGAACAGATGTTTGTTATAGAAGCCACATGTAGATTCAGGATCACTTTGTGAAACATGTCTCTCATCACAAAAGAAAATTCTCCACTTTGACCAATCAATGTCAAACTTCGGTAAATGTTCACAAAGGTATTTTGCAGCACTGCCTCCTAAAATCAAAGAAAAATTCTAAAATGCACAAAATATCAGGTATACTAGATAAAAAGATGAAAATATCTCAAAATGTAATTTCTCAGCAAAGACTAATTGGCACATATTACCACATAATTTACATTGATTAAATTTACCTGACACTAAAAAGCAACATGCAAACAAATAATGAAATAAATGCTGAATATTCTTAGACAAAATAAACTACTAACAATATGATTTTTCCTTTATCAATTATATGATGAATTATGCATCAATTATTTTTCATATTATATTTAACAAATTCAAATATAAGTAATCTGATGCATTAAACATCACTTTCAGCTGTTGAGAAGTAATTACATCATACAAACTTGCTGGATGTTACGGGTTCGCTACATGTTCTTTTGCAAGAGTACTTAGCTGCAATCTGCCAAGCATATGGGTGCAATTACATGCAAAGTGGCGTTTGCAAACACGGCGTCAAATGACTGTTTGCAAGTACCGATATTACTGCAGCCTTGACGAAAATATGATACGCCACAGTTTGTGATTTCTAGCATCGCTTACGGCTCTGAATTGTGCAAGGCGACTGCTTATGGTGTAACACGCTGCGGCAACTGGGAACAGTGGCAACAAGCAGAGTATGTAAACAACAACACAAAAACTGAAAACATGTAATCCGGGAATAATGACAACCGAAAAATTATACCTGACAAACCGACGGAAAATACACCGGATCTGCTGATCGCTTGGTTAGCAACATCAATCACGAACGAGCACATGCGCTGTGATATTTCCTTTTCATCTCCGCAAACATGCTTCTCAAAGTCCGCCATTTTTCCGACTACGCCCACTTTGACCACACCCACTGTTCGCATGGCTTGGTGCTGTGCAGTACTCAAATATTTCTTCCAATCTGCTCGTCAAGAGTCAAGACATCGCAAGTAAAGCCGAAATTTGTACTGTATGCTAAAATTAGTATGATTAATACATAAATTTGTGACTGTGATACGCACTTAATATCCAAAAAGGCACATTTATCATATTAAAGGTGCGTATCCCCTATGCGACACAAAAATCGACTGAATTCTGCGCCACATCATATAATGTCAGCATTTATTACTATCTTTGCGCTTATCTATATAGGCCTAGTTTTACGCGATACTGTACGTAGGCTTAACAAATCATTTTTTCTTCCTTTACGCCTACCATTAAGCCTATATATGTTTGCGGGGAGAGACTAATTTTAACATGATAGATCATATTAATTATACCAGGCGCAAACGCCACAAATACGTCTTTAGACGATTGGTTATCACTCGACAGCCGACAGCACTATAGCCGACGACAAGATGCGACCAATAGCAGAAGACAAATTAATATCCACCAGTTCTCTCACAGCACAAGAGCGCATAAAGCGCATAATAAGCGCTGCTGACCGACACAAAACAGCGTACCGTACCGGGGGTAGCCTACCCTACATGTGCATTCTAACAAGATGAATGTCACAAGTCATCTGTCCTTAGCAAACGCCAGCGGTTCCCTGGAGGAGACGAATGGCTGGAACTCAACTGAAGCAACAACACCAGGCAGCTGGTCGTCTCGAGTGTTTTCGTCGGGTTTCAGCTGGTCGGAGTACGTCACCGCCGTTGTACACTGGATCCTCTTCGTTGTCGGAACGATCGGCAATCTGACAGTGCTGGTAGTGCTGGTCTGGCGTCGAAGTCGGTCTCAGGTCGGCACTCAGCTGTTCGTTGGGTCTCTGGCCGTGGCTGACATTGGGCTAATGCTCAGCACCGTCTGGGTGGAGGCGTACGAGGAACTGCTGGAAAGCTGGCCGTTTGGCGTCATCCCGTGCAAGGTGCAGAACCTGTGGCAATGGCTAACGATGAACTGTTCCATATGGACACTGGCCGCACTCTCAATTGACAGGTAGCTATTTCCGGTCACGATGCGTCGCCAGCATATTTTCTGTGCACGATTTTTCCCCAGACAAATAGATCTGCACTTTTCAACAGTGAGTAACAAGTGAGTAATAGATGCCATGTGTCTAGTGAAACGATTCTTGATTACAAATCTGATGAATGAGCATCTGCAAAATAATTATAAGGTAAATAATAAAACTTTCACAGTTTTAGCATTACAATGCGGTATTTTGGGCGTGAAAAATTCACGAAGACTTTAGTAGACAATAGAGGAAATGTGTTCTTGCTAGCCTATTCCGCTAAATAAAAGATGACGCACGTTACGTCAGACCCGTAGCCAGGATGTGAAAAACGAGGAGGCAGCGCAGGGGGTCTGAAGGAGAGAGTCCCCTAGCGGAGTCCAAGGGCGGAGCCCCGGTGGGGGGGGTCTGAGGGGTGAAGCCCCTCCCCCCCAGAAACTGAAAAGCATTCATAATTCACTTAGCTGAAACTCTTTTATATAGGGCGCATGCTTGGCAGTCAAACACTGAAGGCTTTCATGTTTATCTGTACCTGGCTACTGTGGCAATCGTAATTCTGTTTGCAATTTTTAGGTAACAATAAATATTGGTGAGTACAACGCAAAACGCAAGCGTAACATTGCACCTTCAGATCTTATACTAAAAGATTTACATAAGCAGACGAAAACTGTTATGTTTATCTAGCTCTAACTGTCTGTAGCCTATTTGCTTGCTAACTAGACTCTAAGCCAGTGGCGGACCTAGGCCTCAGCCAAGGGGGGGGGGCGAAATATCCCTCTTCCTCCTCCCTTCCTTCCTTCCCTTCCGTTTCCCCCTTCTCCCATCCCCACTTTTTCTTTGTTTTCCTTTTCTTTTTTCTTTTTCCCTTTCCCTTCCTTTAGAAGTAAAACCCCTTGGATTTAGCAAGTGACCTGGGGTAGCGCTGTGAGCTCCCTCAGTGGGGTCTGAGGCGGAGCCCCAGCCGAAATTAAATTTGGTGCATTTGAACCTTAAAATATAACATCTGATGGCAATAATTTTAATTATTTTTTCTGATACACGAATTTATTAATTAGCAGTTTGGCAGAGCATCACGAAGTGTTCACTTATGCAGAGGGGCTCAAAGGGGGGAGCAGCCGCACGTCTACCCCTTCCTCTCCTAGGATCCGCCACTGCCCTAAGCCGCCGACTTAGCCGGCCTCCAGCCGCCAGCCGCCAAAATTTTTTTGATAAGCCGCCGCCGCCGCGAAAATCGCAGCTAAGCCGGGACTTTAGCCGCGAAAATGCCAATCCGAACATAAAATTCAGGGCTAGTCGGCTTTAGGGATCTATTACTAACGAAAAATTAATACTTTCGGTGGGGGATCTAGGGGGTGAAGCCCCCCCCTCAGAAGTCGGAAAGCTTTCAAAATTCACTTAGCTGAAACTCTTGTTTTGTGATACAGTTTATGTAAGCGTCTGAGAACGACGAGGAAAGTGCCTCCTCGTGCCTCAATGTAGCTACGGCCCTGTACGTATCTGTAGATTTCTGGGACTGAAGAAGATGGGAGGATCGGGTTTCAAAACGAAAGTAGGCGCGTTTATTGTCGTCTGTATTTGGATCTACAACGTGGCGTTCAACATTCCGATGTTCATGTGGGCGAACGTGCACGTGCTGCGTTGGTCGGGACGTGCCGCCTGCTTTCCGAGAGATTCAAACCCGGTCTACGTTCTTGCAGCTCGCGTCATCAATTTCTACGTGCCGCTGACTATAACGTGGACGTCTAACATCGGCATTGTCTACAAACTCAAACGTACCATGAGCAAGGCAATCATTAGCGTGACTATAATGGCCTATAGAGTCAGTCTTTCACTACATGCATAATGTTATTTACAGCGGTATACAGTAATGTTGACAAGGACTTGAATGCCAGGGACCAGATCCAGACTTTCCCCACGACCCATGCATGACCTTACCATTAAAACAGGAACAATGACTTTACTTTTTATTTTATTAAAATAGGCCTAAAAGTCTTTGAGAACGCGGACAAGGATTGGCCGTCGCTAATGGTTGTGGTGGAAAGTGCATTGACTTGCAATAGGTCAGGCCCTATGCCATGATAACTTGTTGTCAAAAACCATACTGTACTTCAATGACCCTTATTTTGGTCAGATAACTTTGTCGTTCATGGCCTAGCCGTAATAGAACAATAATCTGTTTGCATTCGACGCCACAAATTCACAACTTACAACGCTACCGGCGTTTATAGTTGTTGTACACAGTTGCTGTTAACATTTATGAATGTTACTAGGCCTACGTTAGACGTCGAACATGGCTGTATCGCGTGAGAAAATATGGGATACTTTAGCAGCTTCCTGTCGCTGGATTTGGAGTTCAGGTAGGAGCGCAAGGCGGCGGCGGCGGCTCGATCTCAACTGCTAAGCAGCAGGCATCTCGCAAAGTCACCCGGATGTGTCTAATCATAGCGACGACGTTCACGGTCGCCTGGCTGCCGTACCAGCTGAACAACATCGTGCTGGCGTACGGCAACGCCAGTCACGCGCTCGTGATCCACACGGCCGCCAAAACTCTGACGTTCGTCAACTCGTGTCTCAATCCGATCATCTACGCTCTGATGTGGAGACCGTTCCGTGCCTCACTCATCCAGGTCGGACCAAGTTTATATACGCATTGCACCGAGCACTCTGTCAGCGTGCGATCTGTCCGTATTGTTGCACTTTGAGAACTGGGAACTGAGCGGCTTCATTGGTTTGCAACGCTGCAAGCTATAAGTGACCCTTATAGTCAGACGTCGTATACTTTGGCTGTCTGAGTCTGCGTCTGTCTGTTCGCAGGACAGACTATCGCTAGCAGTTATAGACAACGTTCTTAGCAAGCCACGTAACCTACCGGTCTGTCTACAGTAGTTGTTTAATGTTTACCAATTTAATCTTAATAACTAAGCTGCTTCTAAGTATTTGTTAATGAGCTCACAGTAGTGACGGTATTTGATGATTATCCTCAGTTAGTAAAGTGTTTCTGATCTTCGCTAGATGGCTGTCAATTGTTGCAGATGGCGAACGGCGTGCGTAAATTCTGCTGCGGAACGCAGTTTGCCATCGCCGCTAGCATGACAGCAACAGCTACAGCTCATGGCAGAACGACGGCGATGTAAGAACGACCAGTAAGCTGACAGTGGTCGGACAGCTATTGGTAGCGATTTGGTGTGTTACCGGAAACGTTGCACTAATATCTGCACCCTGCGTATAGTTCTAGTCGTAGAGCTCTTGTAGCTCTGCTATCCCAGCCCACCACATGCATGACATTGATGTCACCAAACAAATTTTTGTTCCTAGGCTTATAACAAAATAGGCTAATCCGCTTTTGTATTTGCACGGATGTTAGATAATTCACTATGTAATGTTGACGACTGCCGACGACAACGTTGCCGCAACGCATCACATTTTTATGCGCCTCTAATTAGTTTGCGACATATTATGGCAAATGTGTTTTGATTGATTGTTTGACTGATTAATGACTGCGTTCTATATGCCTATGTATACTACTGCAACTGCTACTACTAGGGCCTACTAGTTCATATGAAAATTAATGTTCAATCAGTCATACAATAAAACACATTTATATAGTGCCGTGGGTCGCGAGTAAATAATCACGTGTGAGATTGATAACAACTGCATTAACAGTGGCTTAGCAGGGGCGACTGAAAATGCGAGAAATGAAATTTCGGCACCATCAAAAATGCAAGTGGTGAAAATACGAGACATGAATATACAGGTAAGGAAAAAGCGAGACATGAAAATACGAGACATGAAAATGCGAGAAATGAAAATTCGGGAAAAGTGTGATTTTGGTTTAGGTGAGCATTAACGG
>Ga0209671_1009779_pt1 | contig 10057 bp, 7 predicted proteins | sample WorMetHERISLAND2_2_FD_187401 | JGI IMG/M metagenome (GOLD analysis project Ga0209671, IMG submission 187401) | Marine gutless worms symbiont microbial communities from Max Planck institute for Marine Microbiology, Germany - Olavius geniculatus... | ecosystem: Host-associated > Annelida >... | reverse complement strand
CCGATTTACAGGCCCACAGCGAAGTAGTCTGTTACAGTGCTATCGATCTTGTAGATACAAAGAACTTGAAAAAGGACTTGCTGGCAGAGCCTCCAAGTCCAAGTCCAAGTCCAAGTCCAGCAAAAATGGACTTAAGTCCGGACTCGAGTCCAAGTCCGGACTCGAGTACTACAAGTCTGTATAGGAGAGATAATAGCGCTCCCCCGGACCTCCTAGCTGCATCGGGCATGAAAAACGGAACATTATGGATAGTGAAAAAAAATTAACATAAAAATAAAGAAAAGGTGGAAAAAAGTGAAACAGTCACGATTGTGAAAGCGATCAACCGAATTCAGCTCCTGTTGGCGGCCAGTAGGCCTAGACCGCTAGCTTTTTAGCAGGTTTTTTTTACTCGCTTGATAACATCATCTGCGGCGTTTTTTCGTTTTCCCGAACAGAGCACGCAACGCATGCATGCCTGGAAACATTGTGGAGAATCAGGGAACTGTACATTAAAACAGTAATAATGCCATACGTTTAAAAATCAGCTCAAAATAAATAATAAATGCAGCATTTCTCCCCTGCATGCTACAGCTGCAACATAACGGCCAGAAATGGCGCTATTTTGATACGCCTTAACTTCACAAAATACTAACCGATTTTCTTTTGATTCTGGCAGAGAAAGAATTTTCAAAATTGATTGGTATTTGACGAACTTAAAGCGTATAACATATGGTGCCATTTTTGGTCCACCCTGTACATAAATCTCAATCCTTCAACGCGCAGAGACTGTACGTTACCTTGCTGATGATGACCATGTTTTTTGCCGATCATCCAGCAAACTCCTGCAAGCAACAATGAAAACGATGCACATAAACTAAGCGGTCTACAGGCAAAAGCCTCCGGGGTTTATCACAATAGAAGTTTGTCATGGGGGATTGTCATAAGGAAGTTGGGGGCAAACAAAGCCCAGTTGTCGCTAGGATAGCCGACCGTGGTTGTCAGTAACCTTCAAGATCATCCAAGGTCGATGATTTTCATCTCTTCTTGAAAGAGCGTATGCGATTTCTTAATCCATAGCAACCTTGGCCCTATCTATTACCGTTTAGCCACAACAACGCGTACTGATCTTCAAAGTCATTCACGTTCAATGATTTTCATGTAATCTGAAAGAGCCTATGCCACTTCCTATTAATGATCAATAGTAACTTTGGTTCTATCTCTCACCATTTCCGAGATAGAGCCACTTATAACTTAAAACTTTACATTGAAAATTGCGGCCAAACCGCTGCAGACCAAGACATGGTTACTATTGACAGCCTATAGAAGTCGCCAGCGCCCTATCCAATGGTACCATCGCCGACCCCCCCAAAAAAAGATTTTACCATTGAGCCACAATATCGCACGATTGGCATACCATGGGCGGGGCTAAGAATCTGAAGCTGGGAGCAAAGGTGAAGGCCCAGGGCACAGAAAGGCAATAATTTTTTTACGTTCGGGCCAAAAGTCGACCTTATTCAGTTGTTCTGTGCATCGCAAAGATGTAGCGGGATCCAGGGGCAGAGCCCCTGGTCAGGGAATGAGGGGACGAAGCTTTTGGACGTACAATGGAAGCCGCAAATTTGTTTTTTTTTCATATTTGGAAACGCCAAAAAATCGCAGATATCTGTATGCGTTGTCTTGCAAAATGACCTTTAATAAGTCACACCTTGGCATAATAAAGTGCCCAGAGGGCACTTCATCACCATCAAAATTTTTCCTGGAGGTAGCTAAGGCAAAGGTAAGGGCACGGGGGCAGCTGCCCCCTGCCATCCACCTCTAGCGCCGCCCATGCCTTCAAGGTCATCCAAGGTCAATGATTTTCACCTTAATTGAAAGCCAATATGCGACTTCCTATTATTGATCAATAGCAATCTATAAGCCGTTTAGCCACAATACATCCGTTACAGACGACGGACGACGACGGACGGACAGAGAGACAAACGACAACTCATACCATAAGCTCGACCATTACTTAAGTACGGTTGGCTAAAAAAAACTCTTATTGGGTCACGCTGTATTTAAAAGTAAGCCACAAAAAGTCTTCCGCACTGACCCAAGTGAGCTGTAGCCTGCAAGTTACTCCGAGGAAAAGTTGCTGCAACTTCTCAAACAGCGATCACCTCATCAAGACTTCCACAAACGCTGAAACTTCACGTATCTAAAAGCAATAAACGTTTCCAGTCTTCGTTGTAGCTGACATACAGAGAGAGAGAGGCTGTGTGACTTAATAATTATTAATAGGCCTTCGGTCGTGCAACAGCCGGTAACTCAGCGACCCACGCAAACTTGCTGGCGAAATTCGACAGAAACCGCGCGATCGCAGATCACAACGTTGTGAAGTCTTGCAAATCATCAAAATCTTCCTTCCCACGTCAAAGCCCAGTGCGAAATTCACTTTTTTGCCCAAGTTACGTTAAAAAGTTACGATTTTCACGACGACAACAGACTGTCAAGACTTCGCATAGTGCCACGCCCAATCTGTGCCGTGACAACGTCACTCAGTGAGAAGGCCCACCTGGCTGGGCCCAGCCATTCATTACCTAGGCCTATAGGCCTATAAGCTACGGGCACCTGCCGGTTGCTATGGGCCTATACGTTTCGGTGCGTCACGTGGAATGACAAAAATGCCAGAATATCCCCAAGACAAACCGAAATGATGAAGGTTCTGGTTGGCCTATATATACTGTTATCCCATTTGACTGTTTGACGTATATTTAAGCATCGGTTCAATGACAAAATTAATGGATTGAACAAATCAGAGGGTTTGGTTAGTATTGCCTATGTAAATACATCGTTGGATTTGTGACCCGCGTTGCTCTTATAGCTGCTACAGCTAGCCACAGTTTTGACATCTATTAACCTAAATATTCTCAACTATAAAAATGCAAAACGCACCAAAATCACGACCAAATATCTATTTCTGGTACAACGGCGGTCCATAGGTGCTAATATTTTATTAACATCATAAAAATTAGCAAGACCTCTCAATAATTGTCATAACACTGCAAGTTGCTTCTGAGAGATAGAAAACTGCTCCAAACAGATGACACCAAATTCACTCGCAGAATAACTTTCAATGTGTCAGTAGCGGAATTATCGCTAGCTTGCACAATGTTAATAAAAATACAATAATAAAGTTTGATTATACAATGCGATACATTGATGTCGATGCGATAAAACAGAAAATAATGCACAAAATTTTGATCGTCCTTACAGAGTTTCGTACACAACAATGAACGACTGTTAAAAAGCCGTTGAAAAGTTCTGTAGTTCGATAACGGGCAGTTGTCTGTCCGGTAGTTTTTATATATACTGGTGGATGGCTGCATATAATGTCAGCACTGGGCCGACATATTTTTCTAGTTCTAAGACTATACAAATACAACCAGTGGCGTCGTGGCAGAGGAGAGCAGGGAAACAGCTGCCCACCCTAATTTGTTGGCTGTCGAAAAACTGTCGGCAAATGCCTTCTTGCTAGAAAATAAAAAAATTATTTTTTTTTCCATCAAAAGCGTCCGTTTTGCCAAAATTTAGGGCAAAATTAAATTTTTGGGCACCCATAATCTCCTCGTCGGAAATTCACAACTGTATGTCGGAAAAATGTAACTTCTTGCCCCACCCTTTATTTTTTTTAAAACTTAGGATGCATGCAACACAAAACATGCACCATTAATATATCACGGAACACACACAGCCACTGGCAGTCGTTATATTATAAGCGAACACGACAACGATGATGACACGCCTAGAGAGTGGTATAAAGGTTTGGGGTACCGGGGTATAGGGCAACCCCAAACTAGACGGGACCTCATCCCTCCCTCTTTTTGTAAGGAGACCAAGCAGCATGCAACGTCCTCTATTTTTCTAAAATCCACGCAAAAATTTATATTTCTCACTTACGATAATCTTCAATGTACTAATAATAAATTTACTGCGTTTTGGTAACTATTACAGGTCTAGAAAGACGCAATGCCACCTTGCAGTGTATATTAAAAAGTTATAAACGAATTTTGATCAATTTTGTAGACGCTTAGACAGCAGCCCAAATAAAGTGTGTAGCCTAAGGGCAGGTAAAATCTGATCAATGTAGCAAAAAATTCAAAATGTGCAGAAACGGCTAGAATTGAGTGCATTTTTGTTATCTTTATGCCACTGAGCTTCAGGCGTTACCCCTGTTTCTTCTACTACAGCTGAACTCCAGATAGAGAAGGATCACAATCAGTAATCTGTGTTACTCGAAGTTAGCTTGACTGCTGATCCTATGAGATTCTTCTCAGTTAATGACAGTAGCCTACAGGTAGCGATAACGACGACGACTATGACCATTACCATTACTACTACTACTGCTACTAATATGACACCAGGTTACGAAAACCACACTCAGCTACCACTGGTACTGTTTTCACAAATTTTAACAGCAGTCGAGCATCACAAAGCAAACGACACTGTAGTGTACGTGATCCGAGTGTGGTTTAATTATGATACAGCACTGTCTGAGGTGGTATTATTATAAGCGCATATCACTTATTCACTTAACCACTCCAGCAGTGCTGTAACTAATACATATAATATTTTACCAGCATCGGCATTTTCCTCGAACATTTATTGCATAACATTTCAAACATTTAAATGCAAATAAATTGCTGAAACCATCGCCAAATTTCATTGAAAAATACCATTTCTTGTTGGAGCTATTAATAATTGAATATCGATAACAAAATACCTCCGTTACCAATACGGCGTTACATAGCTTACTGCAGTCACTCGATAGGAAGTGACGTTTGTTGATGCAATCAATGTAAACAATAAGAAAATGGTATTTTCTGCAAATGGTCGTGTTTTAATTAAATTGTCGAGAAAAGTAAAATGATAATGTGCCAAAAGGTGCATCACGAAATTTCCCAGCAAGCTAAGGACAATGTCAAAATAAAACAAACGTTTGCTTAATATGGGACACTTCACGTTTTGAGGTGATCTCACAAAAACCACTGTAACTATTGTTTGCGCTGGCAGATTTAACTACATTTGGCAGTTTGATTGCCAATAGACAATGCACTGCTGACGTAGAATTTTGCCAGAATCAGATGTTGTTTGTTGAAGTTACGTAAACGTACAGGGTTCACTTATGTAACACCATAATAGAGGTAATAGAGATATTTTGTTATCAATATTCAACAATTAATGTAACTCTGCTAAGAATAATATTTGTCAATGAAATTTAGTGATCACTTCAGCAATTTATTGGGGATTAATTTTACAAAATTTTACTCCGATTTGTTCAGATTTGACATTTCTTTTATACAATGTCTAGGGGTTTACTTTTTTCCACACACAGTGTATACAGTTAACTCCAATTTCAAGTATTTAACTAGTCCAATATCGTTAACTTCTGATAACTTTTGGTACATAGAATTGGCAATTTATTCAGAGAGATACATAATTAGAAAATAAGCAAAAGTTTTCCCACTGGTGGCCAGAATGGACCACAATAAATAGTCTATATACAAAATTAGTTACAAAACGTCAAAAATACAGATAGTAAAAATGCTGTATAAGATGAGATGATACAATGAATATTATAACAATATTCCTATCAATGTCCTTCATATGGATAGAGGCCAAATTTACAAAATATTGTAAAAAAATTTTCGACAATTTTATGACGCTTGTGGTAACTTTAGGCAGCAAAGTCACCGCAAAATCACTTGTTATTGTTTATATTGGTGACTGTTGGCAACGGTGAAAACAGACAATCGGCATGCAGCACTCTGCACTGGCAGCTAGGCAGTGACATTGAGTTGCAATTGGTTAAGGTCAACGTAAAAGCAGAGCAGCTGATTGGCCGGCTAATTTTAGAGTTATGGCAAAATTGCGAGAAACTTACGAAGTCACAAAATCAGCTTCCAAAATTTGGATACAACATTTTAACGACAATGTTATGACATCGCAACTTGTTGATTAACGACAAAGATACGACAAATTTGTAAAAATTTTATGACAGTTTTATGATGGTTTTACGATGTTTCATAAATTAGGCCCCAGGCCCACAAACTTCTTCTTTTTTGCTAAATGCCTCATCACTCAATCAATCATTTACTTGAACTCAAGTCCATTATACAGTAAACTCACAGAGAGAACACAGTTAAGAACAGACTAATGAAAATTATGTATCAGAACTATGTGTACGCAACTACACATACAAACGATATCTCACTCGGTGTGCTGAACAAGAAATTAAAGTTTACACATTTGCAATATGTCAACATTGTGATATATGGGTCAGTAATGTATCAATGTTTTATCAAAAATAAAATTCTGATATCGGTCAAATTTGCTAGATATTTCAAAATATAACTACAGCTGAATGTCATAAAATCACAGAAAAATAATCCACTTGTGCCGTCTAGCTTAATGCAGTGTGCAGCAAAAAGTAATGCACCAGCTTTTGCCATTTTTCTAAGCAAAAAGCATTTAATGTTACAGAATTTTCTTTGCGACTGACCGCCCAAAGATTGCAGAATATTAAAAACTGTTTTGGTTGCCATAAAGATTGGAGCTTGCTGAAAAAAATCACAGTCAAACATTGTTGATGACATCAGAATGATCTGAATTTCATAAACAATAAGTCTGTTCAACTGAATTTTTTGGTAGTCTCAGTAAAGCATTTAATGTCAGTGAACAGTGGCTCAACTCAGCCTGGCCGTCCCTCTGTGGGCAGACAATGACTATGCATTCACCTACAAATTCAACAACGTGGCCCCAGTTGAAGATAACGAAGTAACGCTTCAAAATTTTCTGTGCACATACAGCAAAAACATGCTTGAGATTTCACAAAAATGACAGAAATTTCCGGCAGTACTTTGAGCTGCACACTATACACATGGCAAATAAAAAAACAGTTTCAGTCTAGCTAATACATCGTGGTAGCCAAAAAACGGTGGTCCACAGTAATACTGAGCATAATATCATTATATTATTATCACTGAGTATCAGAAAAATACTGATTAACATTTTCATATTGATGACATGGTATATGCTTTATAGAAATGCTTCTTTTGATATGATTTGATAGGTACCGACCCGCTATTCCAAAGGTCCGCTATTCAGAAGGTCCGCTATTCCAAAAGTCCATTGTAAATTTCATGTGCCACAGTGCTAATGTTTGGGTTAAGGTCAACGTAAAAGTTAGGGTTAGGATAAGGGTTAGGGTTCAGTTCAGCCTTAGGGTTAGGCTTAGGGTTAGTGGGAATAGTAGACTTTCGGAATAGCGAACCATCGGAATAGTGGACCTTCGGAGTAGCAAACCCGAATTGATTTGATATCGGTAAATCAGTAAAAAGAAAGAGAATTCGGCATACATCAGTATTCCTGTACACATAGGCCAGGGATGGGTTCAACCCTAACATTTTCAACGTCAAGTCCAAGACCTAGGCCAGTGATTTTCAGACCATGGCAGAGGCTAGACAAGTGGCCAAGGAAGTAGAGTAGGCTCTACGTATGACAATTTTATACTGAACATCAACTCAAAACGCAATAAACCACATCGTAGGTGTGAATTGGCCATAAGTCAAAAAGTGATGTTAACCAATATGTACACATTAATGACATCAATTTGACACAGTCAGTCGTCACAATAACCGTTACTATATATATCAGTCCAACGTTAGCATAATGCCACTGGGTAGTGACATGGCAGAAAGACAAATAAAGTTATGGTCGGAGCAGATGAAACACTTTCACACTAACAACATCAGTATGATACATTCACTGGTTAACAACAACAGCTATGATATACGTTGTTATATAAGTCAGACGCCAGCAGCAAATACTGTCAATTGATAGTAACGAATAAAGCTACATTCACACTCATGGCATAAATATGAGATAACAACAGTTAATAACAAAAGCTATGATTCAGCAAATACATGATGCATGCACACAACATCGATATGAGGTCAGAGAATACACAGTCTGTCCATCCAATGGCTCCCTATAAAGTATTATTGTATAACACAAATCACTCAGTGGTAAAACAAAACTTGTAAACTTTGTTAAACTTCTCAGCCAAAAACTCCCTGTAAAACGAAAATGCTTGATTGCTACGAAGTGTAGAAGCCAAAAAAATTGTGAGTCATGTTTTGCTCGAGCCACAACAAAAAAAATATTCAAGCTGAATCAAGAGAGGCCAGATGGATTGATATTCTATACAAAGTTATGCACTACATTGGACTGACAACAATTGGCATATCGGTTACATAACAACAGTTAACTTCACAATAAATATCAGACAGACACAACATTAATCAATATCACAATTACAGACTGACACACGCAAAAATATTATTTTACAATACCCTGTACGATAAATTTAAAAACTCGTTGCATTTCACATGAAAATATTACAGACGAAGAGTCTGAAATGGTTGAACAAACTCTGGCAAAAATAGAACATGGTTCTCACATCTTTACTGGTAAAAGTTCCATGACTTTCCATGACTTTCCAACATCAACATTTAAATAAAAAGAAAAAACAGTTACTTACTGTGCAGTCAGACTGCAATCCAATATACAAAGTTCTCCGTAAAGTGTATGAAATGCCACATATTTCAAAATTATTCGGATAATTGTATTTCTTAGTAAGTATGTGCTATGCTAGCGCTACACTCTGTTTATTCTAAACCCCCGAGTAACTTCATCAACCACCCAGAATTTTCACTTTCCTGGACTTTACATGGAGTTTCTGGGACCAAATGTATCTTCTAGGACTTTCCAGGGCCTGAAAAATCAAGGAACAAAAATCCACAACTTTCCAAGAGATGTGGGAACCCTGCTTAAAATTCTCATAAAAATAGAAGAATAAGCAGAATAGAATGGTGGAATTAACAAGAAGCCGCATGCTGTGTTCCACTAACAGAACAGTCGGCTGTCGGTCGTCCAAATGTCGGCAGGAATGGAATGTACCTCGCAACACGTGAACGCTCCAGTAGTGACATGCCGACGGGTAGGTCGTACGTTCTTGACAGTTTCTCACGCAGGGATGGAGACAGTTTGTGAGTATCAGCATTCCGTATCATCTTCCAGTAGGCCAAACCACGCTCTTCATCAGTGCCTGGACAGGGAGACATGTGACACTGCATACACTGAACGAGTGAGTGATTTACAAGCGTTTAATCAGGGTTACCACTTTCCAGACCAAATGAAAATGCCCGACTTTTCCAGTAGAGCAGGCAAACATTCATCAATATACGGTTTATCGCTACGGTCAACAGTCGACAGTCGTTGCTTCATATTGATTAAAAACAAGCCAGGTAGCACTGTGCTTTCAGGATACATTGCTTAATGAATAGCGGCTGCCACGATGAGAGCAGCAAAATGTCATGCAAGCATGGTGAGCAAAAATGTAAAAAAAGAAAATGTGAAATAAAGACCATATAGTACAAATATACCTAATGTTTACACTTTCATTAATCTTTTTCCCACTTTTCACTGACTTTTCCCTGACCACTCTGAAATTCCCTGACTTCTCCCAGTTTTCCACTGAGTGGTCACTCTGTTAATATATGAATAGTTAAAAATTAGTCTTCCATGAAGTTGGAAATGTCATGCGAAGTCTAAGTTCGGTTTTGCTGAATTTCAGCGAAACAATTCAGCCAAATGTTTACACAATACACATTATGCAATACAAATGCCAAAAAGTTTACGAGAATGCTTATAAAATGTATGTAAACTTTAGTAGCTTATAAATAAAATAGTTTAAATTAGATTGATTTATCGATAAAACCATAGACTGTTCAAACAGTACACAAATGAATACTGAAGTAATAACAACAAAACGACAAATAAACGTTTAACAAGAGTATATTAATGATAAATAAAAAAACAGAACATAACAATAAATAGCATTTAATGTAGTTTAAACAACTCCATGTCATGGCTGCCAAAAACCCTCGACAAAACAGCAAACTATGACTTCTGTGGCCAAAACCATCTGGCTCATTTCATCAATAGCAGGTGCTTTTTGTAACCTTATTAAACT